>Ga0268262_10003286_pt1 | contig 17661 bp, 22 predicted proteins | sample TergutNc150P3_FD_190354 | JGI IMG/M metagenome (GOLD analysis project Ga0268262, IMG submission 190354) | Nasutitermes corniger P3 segment gut microbial community from laboratory colony in Florida, USA - Nc150 P3 (SPAdes) (version 2) | ecosystem: Host-associated > Arthropoda: Insects >...
CGAGAGATTTGGATTCATAACTTTGAACCGCTCCCAATTCTGTGCAAGCAAAATATTTTTGATGGTGACTTTGATTTCGCTGCCCTTCATAAAGAAGGGCAGCTCAATTATATAAATTCGTTAACAACGAGAAATTAAACAAATATACACAAAAAATACAAACAGCCAATAACATTCTAACAATAGGCAAAACTGTCTTTACAGTATCTATAGAAAATAACAACCTACATAGCAGGCGTGTTTTCAAACCCTTTTTTAGTTAACTGAACATATAAAAAGGGTATAACATACAACAAAATACCTGCGATACCTAAACAAAAACCTGTCCAGCCAATAATTGCATTATAAACGTTAGCACCATACAAAAACATGCTTAAACCAATAATAACAAAAAGGACACTTAGTAAACTTAGCCACTGCATTACAATAACCTCTGTGATTACCAAAATCAACAGGATATGATATAAGAATTACTGTTAAAGAACAGGCAACATTAACCATTTTAAAATAGACAAACGGCAAACTTGCAACAGTGGGGTTAAAGTATGTATTTAGCTCTCGGCGAAAATTTCGTTAACATTTAACCTTTCATGCCATTTTTTGCGCAACAAACACAGCTACATATGCAAATTCCTGTATAGATGCTTTAATAAAAACACGCAAGCTAAATACATACGGGTTAAATAAACAAAAACAAATCATTATCCGACAGTTTTAAATATTTGCACAAGTACAAATAGCAAAGAAGGCAAAATAATGTCGGGAACAGACGTTAAAAAACCAGCAAATAAAGAGGAATTTATCAAAACAGTTCTTCAAGCCGCTCAAAGGGAAACAGAAGCAAAAAATAAACCGACAAAACCGACAATTATCGGAACCGCAAAGGAAATGGACATCCACAGAGATACACTGTATTCTTGGCTAAAAGAATTTAATGTCAATTTTAAGGAGATTATAAATTGTATGACGACCCAAAATGATAAAAAAGAAGAAAAATCAAGCCCAACCTATTTAATCGGTGAATCATTATTAGGAGAAGGCAATGAAGTTGCACACGTTGATTTAATTATAGGGGATAAAAACGGGCCAGTTGGTCAAGCCTTTGCAACAGGTATGGCAAACTTGTCAGCAGGTCACACACCATTACTTGCAGTTATCCGCCCCAATCTGCCGCCTAAGCCACACACGTTAATTGTTCCAAAAGTTACCGTTAAAAACATGGGAGACACCAGCAAAATTTTTGGTCCTGCACAGGCTGCGGTGGCTAAGGCAGTTGCGGATGCGTCTGAAGAGGGGATAATTCCAGGAGCAAAATTAGATGAGTGGGTAATTATTGCAAGCGTATTTATTCATCCTCAAGCAACGGATTATCGTAAAATTTATCAGTATAATTATGGTGCAACAAAAATGGCGCTTCAGCGTGCACTCATAAAGTATCCGTCATTAGATAAAATTATTTATGACAAAGATCGTGCAAAGCATCCTATTATGGGCTTTAAAGTTCCACGCTTATGGAGACCACCGTATTTGCAAATTGCTCTAGATGCGCCCTCGCTTGAAGGTGCAAAGAAAGTGATTGAGCAGTTACCGGGAAGTGATAGAATTATACTTGAAGTTGGAACACCGCTCATCAAACGTTATGGTACAAGAGTTATAAACGAAATACGCGAAATTGCCAAAGACAAATTCATCATAGCTGACCTTAAAACTCTTGATGTTGGCAAAGTTGAAGTAGACTTAGCTTATGAAGACACAGCAGATGCTGTTGTCGCATCAGGACTTGCTCCAGCAGAAACTCTGGATGCAACAGTACAAGAGGCTAGACGTTTAGGCACATACGCAGTTATTGACATGTTAAATGTAGAGGATGTACTTGCAAAACTAAAATCAATCAAAGATTTCCCAGACATTGTCATTTTACACAGAGGCATTGACCAAGAAACAGGCAGAAGCAGCGGACTTGAACGCATAAAACGTATTCGCGATGCGTTTCCCGACAAAAAATTCTTAATCGCAGTTGCCGGCGGCATCGTTCCAGAAACAGCAAAAGAGGCATTAGAAAAAGGCGCAGACATACTTATCGTTGGCAGATATGTTACACAGTCAAAAGACATAGAAAGATCAGTAAGAGAATTCCTTGAATTAACACCAAGCATGCGTGAAGACGTAGACCTATACAGAGTACATACAGAATAAACAAACAAAATTAAGAGCCAAAAGCTCTTCCCTTCTTTCCGTCTAAACTTTTTTCATGACTCCAGAGCAAAATTTTTTCTTAATCAAAACTTTTTTTATGCAAATTAGGAGCTGGTGTCTGAGGTTGCAAATTTTATAGTTAAGAAAGCTAAAAAAAACAGTAATGCAGCGATAAAATATGTGGGTACATAATTGTAAGCGCTTGCCAGATAGGGTCCAAGAAAAGAACCAAAAGCTGTGCCTAAGCCTACTAGGCCATCAAAAAGGCCGCTTTTTCCTGCAGGTATAAGTTCCATGGAAACAGAAATCATTAAGATATAGTAGATAGCAAAACTAAAACCTAAAAAGACCAGAACCAAAAAAGTCAACACAGATGGAAAGATAGCTAACTGGATAATACCGATTAAGCTGAAAATTAATAAACTTCTAAACAGCACGCAACGAGACATTTGCTTACCTGAGTCCATTGACCGCGCACGCCCACTAATAAAAAAGTAGCCAGCTGTAGCACCTATGGAAGTGAAAATGGAGCCGATATAGGCCATACTGCTATGCAGTCCTAAACCTTGACTTAAAAAGACAGGTAGAGGCGTGAAAAAGATGCTTGTCGCTAAAGAAAATAGGACAATAGCTAAAGCGAATAGTTTAAAACTAGCCTGCTTAGGTGATTTATACCAATAGGAACCCCCTAAAACTCTTGAAGCAGATGCTACACTGCGGCAGGTAAAGTCAACAGCTCGCTCAATTCTAACAAGTCGCCGTTCAAAAATAAGCAGAGGATCAGTAACTAGTAAAGCAGATAGAATGAAGGCAACGATACTTAGTCCACTACAAAAGTACAGAGTATAAGTTGCCAAAATAGCAGAGCTAAGATTAGCAGCAAAAGAAAATAACCCCACAGATAAACAGAAACCTATAGCTAGACCAATAATTAGTCCAAACTCTGTTGAAAGCCTATAGTAACTATAGGACATTTCCCAGTCATCTCGACTATAATGTTCAGCTATTAACACATTTTTTGGCGCTTCATGAGCAATATGAAGAAACTGCATTATAACGTAGAGCATTACAAATACTATGACATTTTTAGCAAAAGGAAGAGTCATAATAAAGAGAAGAACCGCTGAGGAAGCAAAGGACATTAAAATAAAGGGTTTACATCTTCGCGTCGCATCACATAACCAACCCCAAAGAAAAGAAGCAGGAATAGAGCAAAACATTGCAACCGACATCATTATACCCAAAGCAACCAGAGGACCACCAAGAACAGCTACGTCCGAAAAACCAATTACATACAGAGGTATGAAAACACTAAGCAACCCGAATGCCATCTCATGAAAGAAGAAACCCAAACGCCACATAGCCAAAAACCCAGTTCAGAGCTAAATTAAAAGGTTTAGGCAAAAAACGATAAGACACTACAAACATAAAAAACAGTTTTCAAACATAAAATAGCATCTAAAAGTACTCACAAAAATTTTTAGAACACCTCACCATTATTTGCCTTCACTACAAAGCAAAATATGACATTCACAAAACAGCCTCTAGAAATAAGGAAGCCACGCTAAAATTAGAACTGTTTTTAATAATGAAAACAAAGATTCTGCTTTACGAAAACATTTTCTTAACACCCAATTTATGATTTAAATATAAAGGCTTAATAGAGAGTTATTCAACTTTAAACTGCGCTGGAGAGTTAATCTTCAAATGGCAAAATTCAAAGTAATCATATCTGACCCAACAGACGGGAAAAGCAAAGTAGTAGAAGTTGAAGAAGCACGTGCAACACCATTCATAGGAAAAAAATTAGGTGAAACCATTGACGGCATCATAGTAGATATGCCAGCAACTAAACTACAAATTTTAGGCGGCTCTGATAAAGACGGCGTACCTATGAGAGGCGATGTCCATGGAGGAATCAGGCGACAAGTAGTCTTAAGCGAAGGCGCAGGGTTCCACCCAAAAAGAGAAGGCGAAAGAAGACGCAAAACAGTCCGCGGAAACACAATTACTGACGAAATCGCCCAAATTAACCTAAAAATTGTTGAACAACCACCCAAAAAAGCAGAAACGAAAACCGAAAACACCGCATAAACAACAACATACAACACATTTTAACAAACAGATCTCTTTTTCAACGCATAATACCAACTTTAGTAATTAATTTCAACATTAAGAAAAAAATTGCAATTTACCGCTTCTAAACGTTTTATCAATATAGAAAGGTTAAATTTAAGCATTGAATAATAGACACCTCATAAATTAAAGGCGTTTGTGAATGGCTGAAAATACAAAAGAAAAAAAAACTGCACCAATGCCAAAACAACCAGAAGTAAACATTGGCACAATCGGTCACGTAGACCACGGAAAAACAACACTTGTCCAAGCCCTAACAGGCATGTGGGCATCACGCCATAGTGAAGAACTTAAAAGGGGTATCACTATAAAACTGGGCTATGCCGATATGCCAATTTACAAATGCCCAAAATGCCCAACACCAAAAAAATACACAATAAAAACAACCTGCGAAAACTGCAAAACCAAAACAGAATTCGTACGCGGCATAAGCTTTGTTGACGCACCAGGACACGAGGCCCTAATGGCAACAATGCTCTCAGGCGCAGCCATCATGGATGGAGCGATCATAGTAATTGCAGCTGACGAACCCTGCCCACAACCACAGACAAGAGAACACTTAGCAGCAGCAGAGGTTAGCGGCATCAAAAAGATTATCATTGTTCAGAACAAAATTGACATTGTCGATGGAACTCGTGCAAGAAAGAGTTATGAGGAAATCAAAGCCTTCGTAAAAGGAACAGTAGCAGAAAACGCACCTATTATACCACTTTCAGCACAAAGAAACATCAACATTGATGTTCTATTGGAGGCTATACAAGAAATCATCCCAACGCCTAAAAGAGACCCTGAACTGCAGCCGTTAATGTTTATTGTCCGTTCATTTGACACAAACAAACCAGGCACAAGCATTGAGGATCTTGATGGAGGGATCATCGGTGGAACTATTGCACAGGGTAAATTCAAAGTTGGTGAAGAAATTGAAATCCGGCCAGGCATACCAATTGACCGCGATGGCAAAACTAGTTATAACCCGTTAATCAGTGAAATTGTAAGTTTGCATTCAGGTAACAAAAAAGTCAAAGAAACAACCTGTGGCGGACTTGTCGGTATTGGCACATTACTTGATCCCGCATATTCTAAAGCTGACGGGTTAACTGGCAGCATCGCAGGAAAAACAGGTCTATTACCACCAACTCTAACTGAGCTCACATTAGAGACATTTACTCTTGAACGAGTTGTCGGAACTAAAGAGCAACTTAAGGTTGAAAGAATTAACCCTGATGAACAATTATTGCTACATATTGGCGCAGCAGTAAATGTTGGTAAAGTAATAGGCATAAAACAAAACACAATAAAAGTCAAGTTAACAAGACCCATTTGCGCTTTACCAGGCGCTAGAGTTGCAATAAGCAGAAAGATTACATCTCGCTGGCGTCTAATTGGCTATGGCTTAATAAAATAGTTTTTTAACTATTTTTCTAATTTATTTAAGAACAGGTTAGCCTTCTTTAGCAGATCTTTCGCGTTTTTGAATGTTAATTTTTCTATTGCTTGAGTATAGTTAAGCCATATTGAATCTACATGTTCAAAGGATAAGGTAATATTTTCAGTACAGGTTTTCATAATATAAAAAAACACTTCTTTATGTACATCCTCACCTTGTCTGCGCCGGTAAAAATATTCAATTTTTTCTCTAAAATTACCTACAAATGAGGCGTCAATTATTCCGGTTTCTTCGCGTAATTCTCGTACAACAGTTTCCTTTTCGGCTTCGTCAGTTTCAATATTGCCCTTAACAAAATCCCAGTGACCAGACGTATATTTGAGTAACAAATAGAGGCGTTCAGAGCCGTTCTTTAGATAAATAATTGCGCCACAAGATTTTTCGCTAAGCATAAGTATCATCAATAAACAAGTTGATTTGAGAAGTATTTAAAGTAAGGTTATAATTAAGTTTGTTAAAGGAAAACAGAAAAGAAAAGTAGGCGCTTAAATGTCAAAAATATTAGCTCAGCCTCTGAAAATAATCTTGGATTCGAACGCATTATTTACACCCTTAGAGTTAAGAATAGATATATTTGAAGAGATTCGTCGACTATTGAATCGAAATGTAGAGTTTATTGTAATTTCTCCGGTTAAATCTGAACTTGAAATTCTCGCAAATAAAAGCAGCTATAAATTGCGTCAACAAGCAAATTTTGCACTTAAACTGTCTGAAAAGTGTAAAATGGTTCCAGTTACAGTTTCAGATAGGCTTACAACCGATGACGCAATAGTTGAAGTAGCAAAAAAATGGAATTCACCAGTTTTTACCAATGATAGTCAATTAAGGAAGAGGCTAAGAGATATAAGTCTGCCAGTGATTTATGTGAGACAAAAATCTCGTTTAGAGATTGACGGATTGATATCGTAGATGTTTAAATTAATTACTCTTCAAGACACTATACGTATTCCACCAGAGACCTTCGGAAAACCACTTGAGAAGGTTGGACGCGAACAAGTGAAACATAAGTACGAAGGAGTCGTGGATGAAGAATTAGGTTATGTTATAACCGTAACAGGCATACAAGTAAGTCCTATAGGCAAAATCATTCCAGGCGATGGCGCAACATTTCATAAAGTAACTTTTTCGATACTAACATTTTACCCAGTAATCCAAGAAATAGTTGAAGGAGACGTCATCGAAATCGCTGACTTTGGAGCATTTATAAGAATTGGCCCAATTGACGCATTATTACACGTCTCACAACTCATGGATGACTTCATCTCATACGATGAAAAACAAGGAGTACTTCTAGGAAAAGAATCAAAACGCAGACTCGTCACAGGAGACAAAGTCCGCGTACGCATTACAGCAGTCTCACTTGGCAGAGCAGGCAGCTCAGGTAAAATCGGTGTAACCGCAAGACAACCATTCCTTGGCAAATTAGAATGGCTACAAATGGATCAAGGACTAATTCCATCAGACACCACCACTACTACAGAGGAAAAGAAGACGGAGGAGAAGAAACAATGAGTGAAAAAGCATGTTCAAACTGCCATTTTCTAACTAGAGAGCACACATGCCCAAAATGCAAAAGCCGCAGCTTAAGCGAAGATTACGGCGGACTGGTAGTTCTATTTGATGTAGAAAATTCAGCAATCGCAAAAGCTATGGACGCTAAAGACAAAGGTCGATACGTCTTAAAAGTCCGCTAAAAGCCTATCGATAGCATTTAATAACTTTTTTTCAATTTTTTTAACAAAGAAGGCTCTTTAACTATGTCAGTCATTTATACTATTACACCTGAACTTAGAGTAAAGTTTAGAGAACCATTTGGCATTTTAGTTAAAGGTACATTTGACCAGACAATGGCAAAAATGCAAGAAGTTAAAAAGCAAAAACCGCCAAAAATCATCTCCGTGGGGGATGTAGTGTCAAAAAATTTGCAGGACTACAATATACCTCCTGATTTGGTTATTATAGATAATCAAAGTATGCGTAACAAAGTTCAGTCGTCTATTAACACTTCAAATGTTGTTAGAGTAAAAAATCCACAGGGAACTATAACTGAGGAAGCTGTGGAAGCAATAAGAGAATCTCTAAAAAACAGCGAACAAACGCGCATAGTTGTAGATGGCGAGGAAGATCTGCTCACACTTATTGCTGTATTATATGCGCCAGAAAACTCTGTGGTAGTATATGGGCAGCCATACGAAGGCATAGTTTTAGTTAAAGTTTCACCTGAAAAAAAAACAGAAGTCTCTAAATTCCTGAAAGAGATGAAAAAACGTTCGAAAAGCTAAATAAGAAGAATACTGTAAGAACTCAATTTGAATCAAGTGAATATCCATGGAAATTAAAATCGTGTCAACCAAAGAAAACCCACTTCTCAAACGTAAAGAGGTAGGCTTCACAATTACACAATGTCCAAAAGAAAAGGCACCAAATAGACTTGATACTAAAAGAGCAATTGCTAACGCAGTACAAGTTAAAGAGAGCGTTGTCTATATTAAACACATGGAAACATTAACTGGAACAAACATTACCAATGGTGTTGCTAATGTCTATCAAAGTGTCGAACAAGCTCAAATTGTAGAACCAGGGTACATCAAAAAAAGAAACAACCCTGAAAAAACTAAAGAAGAGGCACAAGCATAATGCCAAAACCAGCAAACACAAAAACAGAAAATAAACCAAAAGAAAAAGCAAAAAAGAAAATAGGCGGCGTTAGCATCCTATACAAAGTTGAAAACGACAAAGTCACCCGCTCACGACCAACATGCGAACGCTGCGGTCCAGGCTATTTCATGGCAGACCATGAGTCTAGATACACATGCGGTCATTGCGGTTTTACACGCTACAGACAAAAATAATTTTTTTCAACAAGCAGTTTTAAATCTTTCAACTGCACTACTTATTTTTTGATCCATCATGCTTAGAGTAAACGTGTTTATATCAAACATTTCATCAGAACGCTACTGGGACATTCGCAAACCAATGCCTCCAATTCAAATTAACACTAACATCAATGTGGTAGGTATGGAAAAAAAACAAGATGAAACACTTGAAGTCCCATATGTGCTCTCAATAGCATATAATCCATCCATTGCCCAGATAGGCATTAAAGGCAACGCATATGTAAGTGGCGAAAAAAGTGAAGTAGACAAAATCATCAAAGATTTCGAACAAAAAAAACCGCCCGCACAAATAATCATCCAATCAATATCAAACGTAGTCTTTGTCGAATCAGTAATAATCTCACGCATACTAAATATTCCACCACCCATTCCATTACCACAAATTCCTGAAGCAGGCACAAAACCACCAAATATAAAGGCACACGGCAGAGATTACAGCCTCTAAATCCCCATAACAACACCCTTTTTTTAACCTACAAATAAGAGATTTAACAAAAAATTAGATAAAATATGAAAGATATCATTCGTCTCGAGGCATAACATCAGAGAAAAAGTGAGTAAAACAGTTCTTTTTTTTAGAAATCACTTAGTTATATGCAAATATGTGTTTGCCATAAAACATTTTAAGCGTAAAAGGAAACAAAAGCACTGGCTATACACTATCCATACAACACAGAAAAAATACAGACATAACTGAAGAAAAAATAGAAACGGAAAAAAGAAAAATTTGCTTATTTTAGTGGCACATACATTGACGAACGTGACGCACCGATACCTGGAGTACCATGTCTAACCGGCTTGTTGGTTATAGCAAACTCACCAAGGTAATGACCAATCATATCTGGCTTAATATCTAGTGCAACAAATTCTTTACCATTATGTACCGAAACTTTTGCACCCACCATTTCAGGGAGAACGATTAAGTCACGTACATGTGTTTTGAGATTTGTGCTTTTCCCCTGTTTTTGTTGCTCTTTCGTAACGCGCAGTTTTTCTAGTAATACGCGTTGCTCAGGGGTTAATCCGCGTTGTAGGCTTCTCCGTTGTCTTGATGGAAGCAAATTTATGAATTCATCCATAGACATACCTTCAAGACTTTGAAGGCTGTGTCCACGATAGCTAAATTCTTTTAGAGGCATATTTCATTTATCCTATATTTTTATCTTAATGCTCGTTTCTTTTTCTGTCCAGGTCCTCTTGCAGCGATTAAACCAACTTTCTGTCCTGGAGGTGCACCATGTGAAGTTGTCGTTGTCCTACGAGCACTACGCTTACTGCTACCAAATGGGTGAACAGCAGGAACCATTTTACGACCACCTGTCCTTGGATACTTATGACCCTTAGCCCTCATTAAATGGAATTTCTCACCCGCTTTAAGGAAAGGCTTTTCCATTCTACCAGAGGCAGCTACCACACCGATTGTTGCCATGCAAAAGTCGTCAATATATCGGGTACGACCTGATGGTAAGCGAATCATAGTACCTTGTGGTGTGTGACCAACAACAGTTGCATAAGCACCTGATGACCGCGCCATTTTGCCACCGTCACCTGGTCGTAGTTCGAGATCGCAAACTAGAGTACCTTCAGTGATTTTTCCAAGAGGCATAATGTTACCAATTTCGACAGCGGCATTCCCACCTAGGCTGATCTGTTGACCTACAGATACGCCTTCTGGGACAATACTGTAATAACTTAATCCGTTTTCAAGTGTAATTTGTGAAAGCGGTGAGCCACGACCAGGATCATGGACTAGTTCGTTAATTGTTCCGGTAATAGTTAAATCGTAAACTTCTTTTGGCGACTTTACGTATGGATATTTTGCTGGCGCAACACGTTTGTGAGTTGAAGCGCGGAAGTTTTGCCCGCCGCGTCCACGCCGTTGTACACGAATTCGTTTTCCCATAAATCATGCCTTCTATAATTTTATTAGAGTATTCCTAGTTTTATTGCTACATCTGATGCTTTGAATTCTTCAGTAAGCCTCACGTAGGCTTTCTTTAGACCTTGACTTGTTATTTGTAAATTAACCTTACTGACTTTAACTGCATAAAGCTCTTCAACAGCTTTCTTAATATCAGCTTTTCCAGCTTTTAAGTTAACAATAAAGATCAGTTTATTGTCTTTTTCCACCATGACACTTGCTGATTCAGTCATTAGAGGATAAGAAATTATTTCGTTATTATCCATTATGCGGTTTCTCCATAGAGCGTATTTAATTGTTCGAGAGCACTGCTTGTCCAAACTGTTAATCTGCCTGGATGTGTACCTGGAGCTAACATTTCAGTGTTCAAGTTCAAAACTGTTGTCACCTGAACACCTGGAAGGTTATTTGCGGCAGCAACAAGATTTACACTGTCACACACTACAATAAGTGGTCCAACAGCTTGTTTCATTTTGCGCCCGCGAGCTTTACCCTTTCCCGCACGCACATTACAACTGTCACGTACACGTGTAACATCATCGTTAACACCTAAGCTTGTGAATACTGCTTCAACATCTTTTGCACGTGTCAGATTTTCAATTGCATCATCGATAATTAAGGGTATTTGAAGTATATTTTCAATCTTGTGTCCACGCTTTGCAACAACATCCTTTTGTGCAGTTGCAGCAATGGCAGAGAGTAATGCAAGCTTTGCCTCTTTCTTTGGAATGTTTTTAACAATTTTCTTCTCGGCTCTCGGTGGGTGAGGCTGTCTTCCACCGACTGTACTTGGTGCAAAAGCGGCTCGTCCGCTACCACCCTTTATACGTGGAACTCTTGATATGCCCAAATCGACACCGCGTGATTCTGCAGATGTACGCTTTCCAGCCATGGGGTCTCGACCTTGTGGTTGGAGACGATTTGATTGGATAGCTAATACAGCGCGCTTAATCACATCAGGTCTTATAGGTGTAAAAAAGACTTGGGGAAGAGTTACTTGCCCAGTTGCCTTACCTTGTAAATCAAAAATTTCTGCTGTTCTTTCCGGCATAACGTTTCACTTTATTTTCCTTGTGGAGAGTCTAATGAGATATATGTTACTTGTGGTGGTACTTCAGGGGCTTCTGTTGGAGGACGTGCAGGAACACGTAAACGTAGTTGACGTTTCTCTGTTCCGGAAACACTGCCATCTATGAGGACATAAGGTCCTTTAATTTCACCGTAACGAATGAATCCCCCTTTAACAGTTGCTTCTTTTCCATCTTTACCAATTTTCATGATACGTTTATTATATTCCAAACGTTGGTGATAACCCATTTGACCAGCTCTTGCTACGGAGTACATAAGATGGTGAGGATTCCATGGACCTAAAGTTGCAATACCACGTTTAGTTTTACGACCTTTATGCTGAAGTTTAGTTACACCCCAACGCTTTACTGGACCTTGAAAACCTTTACCCACGGTTACGCCCGCAATGTCAATATATTGACCAGCCTTGAATACTTCTTCAAGGGTCACTGTTTTACCTAAAAGCTGTTTTATATAATCAAATTGTTGTTGGATGTTACCTCCACCAATTTGTATCTCAGAAATTTCAGGCTTCTTCTTTGACAGACTTGTTTGAGAGGGCTGAGTTGCTGTAACCGCACGAATTACTGTTGTTTGTTCAAGATTTTTCTGTGCTTTCTCTAGCATTGCTTCTGTGTCAAATTGTTCAGGAAGAATTAATGCCCTGTTAAATATTGCAGGGGGTTCCTTCATCCAAACTTCACCGATATTTTGCAGACCATATGGTGTTTTTGTATACATTTTAAAGCCACATATAATGATAGGTGGCGTTTCTAGTATGGTTACTGCTTTCATAACTTCTTTTCCAAAGTGAGGTGAACGTTTCTTATCCTCAATTGTGAAAATGTATGTCATACCAGCTTTGTAAGCTGCAAATCCTAAGAGTTTAGGAGAATCTGATTTAATTTCTGGCCAATAGCGTATCCTAGCTACTGGGTTTTTAGCCCGTTTCCTAGGTAAATAAGCTAGTGAACCATGTCTTGGAGCATGAACTTTACGATGTCCCATTGTACTTCCGCTTCGCGCCTGTAGCAAATATAAAATAGAGTTATAAACGTTACCGTTAAAAAATGAAAACATTGTAAAACACTAAGTAAAACCAATTAACAAACGCAAAGGATCTTTTACCATAAAAAAGAGCTGCGCGGTAAAGATTTCATTTGCAAAAAAAAGACCCTTATGAAAAAACAGATTTTTTCAAATTTTTACATTTTTATCCAGTAAAGAGTTAAATTATCATTTCTATTTCTCAATAGTGAATAATTATGGAGTCCACTACAGACAAAGTTGCAGAAGCGCTCTATGAGTCAGGATGCATCAAATTCGGATTGTTTAAAATAAAGTCAGGCGCACTAAGTCCATACTATATTGACATGGCACGACTACTTTCAAAACCCAAGGAATTATGCGTTATCACAGATATTGCGGCTCAAAAAATTTGTCAAATTAATGACAATGTTAGTTTATTGACTAAACTGGCTTCAATAGAATTAAAAGGAGCCTTAATTGCGCCAAGTATCGCCTGTAAAGTTAATTTACCATGTGTTATCGTACGTAAAGAAGAAAAAGCCTATGGTGCAACAGGCAGAATTGCAGGTGCAGATGTAGAGAAAGGCGATAAAATTTTGTTTATTGATGATGTAATAAGTGAAGGCTTATCAAAAATTGAGGGAATAAAACCACTTCAGGAATTAGGAGCCGAGGTTAAACATATGTTAGTTATTGTAAATCGAGAGCAGGAGGGTGTAGAAAAAATGGAAAAAGCAGGATATACTGTACATGCTTTAACAAAAATTTCTGAAATAGTTACTTCTTTACAGAAAAATAGGAAAATCTCTGCTGAACAAACAGAAATCGTGCTTAGATACATCAAAAAATAAGCAAACTTTCATACGTTGAGTGATAACAAGACAGATTTGGAGATTAGTTCAACACGAGTATTTCAACAGTTGCAGCTCACACAACTTACAAAGGCTATACTCATTAATCAAGACGTAAAGGCTCTATTTTTTGTAATTAACACTTCATAAATTTGTTGGGCGGCTTCTTGGGGGGTGTGTGTAAAATTTTTCACTATTACATCAGGTTTTAAGGGTATTTCGTATGGTTGGCCTACACCAGGAACTGTGCTTGATGTGCTGTTTTGTAGTGCTTTTAGGTAAATTTGTGTTGGTGCATTGTATGTTTCTTTTCGTATGGTTTCGCGTTGAATGCATACATCAAAAGGGCAGTCAATATAAGCCTCTATAAAATGTGTTATTAGTGAGCGCGCGTAATCACGATAACGTCTAAGATTACCGGTAGCATCAATCAAAACATTTGTACCGTTTTTTGTGAGCAAATTAGCTATATAAGCCATAGTAGCATAAACGGTATCGCGTTCTTCAATGCTATAAGTTGGATTTGGAGTTAAAACTTTTCGTAGCTCATCTGATGATAATAACTGTACAGAAACATCTTTTTGCTTTAAGAGGTCTATAAGAGCGCGAGAAACTACAGATTTACCGCTTCCCGGAAGACCAGTTACCCAAACACACCAACCAGTAGATACAGTCATAGATCAGTTCCACAAATAAAAATAGGCAAAGTCTTGCTTAAGTTTTCCTATTTGGGCACAAAAAATGCTTATAAAATGAGTTTCCATTGAAGCGCTATGAAAAAACCGCTTTAGCCAAATTTTTTCATAGAAATAGTAATAAAAGCACGCATGTTCATCAGATTCAAAACCAGCAGTTAGTGTATAGTGGTCACTGAAAATTTCATGCAAAAAAATGGAAGTTTTGTTGAACATAAACATATTTTACTGTTGATAATATACACGCGCATTACGGAGCAGAGTAAAAAAGGAGTCAGAATAAGGAATTTACATCCATTATGTTGAAACGCTCATGTTGTAGCATATTTTGTGCAAAGTTTAGCAGTTTAACACGTGTATCAACACTTAAGTGAGGATACCAGATAGGGGAGGCAACAACAAGGCTACGCCAAGCATAGAAAGGCTGTATTACTTCAAGTATTTCGGAGTCACGTGTGTTTTTCAAATAGTTTTCCCAGAAAAGTTTGAACAAAGTGTCAAAAACACCGCTTAATTCACCATATTTCTGTAGCGAATAAAACAGATAGTTTAGGGTTAATGCCGCAATATCATCTGCTGGTTCACCCCATTCACCTCGACTGCGGTCGAGGGCAGTGAAATCTACACCTTCACGGAAAAGGATATTCCATGGATGAAAATCACCATGTACCTGACTTAGCCTATGAGCACGTTCTTTTAGTTTCCATCGCCATTCAACACAGGCTTTTTCAATATCGATAAAATAAGACTTGTCAACATAAGCAAACTCTTTAGGATAACTATCAAGTAGACCCATGATACATTCGCCGTGACCCACTAAGTCGCGGATTCTTCTAACATATAATCCCGAGGAGCTATAACGAGTTTTATGTATTTCAGATAAATAGTCTGAGAGGGCAACACAGCGATTCATATCAAGTTCACTTAAGATACCCGTCTCTTTTAAGCGATCAAGATCTAAATGATACAGTTTCCCTTCAATAAATTCAGTTAAAATAAAGTATTCCTTACCTCTCCCAACAGACACTATTTTACCGGTGTCTTCAAAACATCCTGCATCAACAGATCGCACATGTTTGGGCAATTTATTAAAAGCAGAATTTTGCCAGATTAAAGCTTGAGCACGATCTGAGAAATGATCATGACCAAAACCTTCACCGGGTCGCATCGTCTCAAGGACCACCCGACGAGTTTTTCCTTCATGTCTGAATTCTATAACATATGGACAACCATAACCAAAACCTTTCAGGTCATCACTGGCTTCAGGGGTTTCACCTAGTCGCCAAATTCGGCATAGTTTAACTTTTTCACCATAAAGAGAACGTATGTACTGAAATACAGCGTCCTGTGATAGATTCAAAACGTCAGCACTACCCATTAAATTCACCAATAATACAACAAAAAAGTGGAATACCCATTTAAATCTTAACAAATAATTGTCCTTACAAGCATGTTCTATTAATAAGGGAGAAATAATATGTAAAATACACGCCATGTCAAGGTGTTATTATAATGGAAAAGTTTCAAATAAAAAAAGAATCATTGGCCGCACAGGGTCATTTACAAATTGAATGGGCAACAAAGCATATGCCTGTTCTTAACATTATTAAAGAGCGATTTGAAAAAGAAAAACCTCTGCAAGGTCAAACTGTAGCAACATGTCTACACGTTACAAAAGAAACAGCTGTATTAATTAAAACACTTATCGCAGGAGGCGCAAATGTCGCTTTATGTGGCTCTAACCCGCTCTCGACACAAGATGATGTGGCCGCAGCTTTAGCAGATAGTGGAGTTCACGTTTTTGCGTGGAGAGGTCAAAATACTGAAGATTATTACAAATGCATCGAAAAAGTTCTCGAGTTTGAACCAATTATAACAATGGATGACGGTGCAGATGTAGTAGGCATGCTGCACAGTAAACACCAAGAGCAAATCAAAAATATCAAAGGGGGAACGGAAGAGACCTCTACAGGAGTAGTCCGCCTAAAAGCTATGGAACAGGATGGCAGTCTTAAATATCCAATTATCGCTGTCAACGATGCATACACAAAATACCTTTTTGACAACAGATATGGGACAGGTCAAAGCACCATTGATGGAATACTACGCGCAACCTCAGTTCTGCTTGCAGGCAAAAATTTTGTTGTCGGAGGCTACGGATGGTGTAGCAGAGGCATAGCCATGCGCGCAAAAGGTTTAGGCTCAAATGTTATAGTAACAGAAGTTCAACCAACACGCGCATTAGAAGCAGTCATGGACGGATACCGTGTTATGACCATGTCTGAAGCAGCACCCATAGGTGACATATTTGCCACAGCAACAGGTGACATAAATGTCATCTGTAAAGAGCATATGCAAAAAATGAAAGACGGCGCTATAATATGTAATAGTGGTCACTTTAATGTAGAAATTAACGTTAACGAACTAGAAGCGCTTTCCACATCTAAGCGTACTATGCGTCCAAATATGGAAGAATACACACTAAAAGATGGAAAACGACTTTACTTACTTGCTGAAGGCAGACTTGTCAATTTAGCAGCTGCAGAAGGTCACCCATCAGAAGTTATGGACATGTCATTTGCTAACCAAGCACTATGCGCAGAATACATTGCAAAAAGCAGTAAATTAGAAACTAGAGTGTACTGTGTACCAAAAGAGCTTGATGAAAAAATTGCTGAACTAAAGTTGAAAAGCATGGGCGTAACTATAGATGAGCTAACTGAAGAGCAGAAAAAATATCTATCCGCATGGGAAATGGGCACAACCTAAAACAAAGCAAATTGAGAAAATATGGCAAACTTTAAATTGGTTAAAAAAGGTAGTACATGAATAAAGTGGTGAATCACTAAATGGTAAGCAAAGATCAAGTAATAGGTGGAGCAATACTGCTCGTTTGTGTACTCGTTGCTGTATTTTACATTGTTGCCATAGTTGCACCTGATCAAGTCAGCAGCAATCTACTTCGGTTAGACATGGAAAAAGAGACATTCAGATTATGGATGATCACTATCCCTGTATTCATCGCCTTTGTTGCAATAATGTTCATAGGCGCATGGATCGGGTGGACAATGGCAACTACACCGCCGCCAAAACCGATTGAAGAAATCACAGCAGAAATCGATGAAAAGAAAGAAGAATAAAAATTCTTCACAAAAAATTCATTTTTTTGAGAGTTTTCACTTATAGGGGGATAGTGCTGTTGCTTGGGTTTGAGTGAAGATGTCAGGTGTTGTTAGGTTTTTCCACAGTTTTAACGAAGTATCAACCATTAGATCTCCTCGGTATTTATAAATAGTTTGGTGTGTTTATTTTACGTAAAGAGTGTTTAGGTCATGTTGTTGGGTAGTTTGGATAGGTATGAGAAGGCTTTAGAGTTAAGTGATGAGGATTTTAAACAGGTTATTGGGGTGAAAAAAGAAAC
>Ga0268262_10003287_pt1 | contig 17660 bp, 15 predicted proteins | sample TergutNc150P3_FD_190354 | JGI IMG/M metagenome (GOLD analysis project Ga0268262, IMG submission 190354) | Nasutitermes corniger P3 segment gut microbial community from laboratory colony in Florida, USA - Nc150 P3 (SPAdes) (version 2) | ecosystem: Host-associated > Arthropoda: Insects >...
ATTATAGATAATATTGAACGGTACACGGGAATACTTATTGAGGAAGTGAATATTATTATAGATAAGATAATACAGTAAGGGAGCAGGGAGTGACAGCATGAGTGACATTAAAGTTTCTTTGGGGGCGGACAAAACTTTTGACTGTCCGTTCGGCGTAATCGCGGACACGCTTCTGCCGCATTTCGGCATTGCGGAAAATGCCATCATCGCAATCAGGGTGAACAATGAAATCCGGCCCCTTAAAACAAGGCTGGAGGTCAATTCCAGGTTGGAACCGGTGCTGATGGATTCGCATGAGGGGTCGATGATCTACCGGCGCTCCCTTTCCTTTGTCCTTGCCATAGCGGCGCGTGAGCTTTTCCCGGGCAAACGCCTCTTCGTCGGCCACTCGCTCGGGTACAGCTACTACTATACATTTGATTCTGACGATTCCCCATCCGAAAGCGAAGTCGCCGCCCTTCAGGAAAAAATGGAAGCCCTGGTAAAAGAAGACCTTCCAATCACGTTTAAATACCTGGCGTATGAGGAGGCCCTTGAGATTTTCAGGAAAAACAACCAGACGGACACGGCCCTGCTCCTGGATCAGCGCGGCACTTCGCGGATAAAGGTAAACGAATGTAAAAATAACGTCGACATTTACGTCGAACCCCTGGTGCCGCGCACCGGCCTGCTTTCATCCTTTGAACTGATGCCCTACAAGGAAGGATTCCTCCTGCGCTTCCCAGCTACGGGCAAAGGCATGACAATAGGCCCCTTTGCGGACGAGCCGAAAATTTTCAATGTTTACAACGAGTATAAAAACTGGGGCCGCGTAGTCGGGGTGCGGGTAGTGGGCGATCTGAATTCCCTTGTCGCCAAAAGGAATATACGCGATTACGTAAGAATCGCCGAGGCGCACCAGGCCCGCAAAATGTCGGAGATAGCTGAACAGATATGCGAAAGGAAAGAAAATGTAAAAACAGTCCTTCTCGCCGGGCCCTCAAGCTCCGGCAAAACAACAAGCGCCAAAAAACTTTCCCTGGAGCTTTTGGTATTGGGGATAAAACCCATAGCCATAAGCCTTGACAATTATTATGTGGGGACGGACAGGACGCCGAAGGACGGGAAAGGAGAACCTGACTACGAATGTCTTGAGGCTATGGACATCCCCCTGTTAAACGAACATCTTCTGGCGCTGTACAGGGGAGAGGAAGTGGCCATGCCCGTTTACGATTTCAGAACCGGATCCCGCCTGGATCATGGGGGAAATAAGATCCGCATGGATGAAAACCGGCGCACGGTGCTTATTGTTGAGGGCATTCACGCCCTCAATGACAAACTTACGCCTGACATCCCGCGCGAAACCAAGTTTAAGGTTTATGTTTCCGCCCTTACCCAGTTGAATCTTGACGACCACAACCGCATTCCCACAAGCGACAACCGGCTTTTGCGCAGAATGGTGCGCGACAGCCAGTTCAGGGGCAAAGACGCCGCGGGGACGATAAAAATGTGGCCCAACGTGCAGGCCGGCGAGCGCAAGCACATATTCCCGTACCAGAACACCGCCGACGCGGCGTTTAACTCCGCTCTTGATTACGAGCTTTCCGTGCTTAAATACTACGCCGACCCTTTGCTGCGGGCGGTAAAGCCCGGCCAGCGCGAATACGCCGAAGCCTCGCGCCTCTATTCATTCCTTGAAAACTTCGCCCCCATACCCCCCCAACTGGTGCCGGGAACCAGCATACTAAGGGAATTTATCGGGGACAGCGAGTTTAAGTATTAGGGACTGGGGAAAGCATGGAAAAGAAAGTTTATATTATCGGGCACCGCAACCCTGACGCGGATTCGGTTGTGTCCGCGGCCGCCTACGAGCAGCTCAAACATTCGCAGGGGCAGGACTATTATCACGCCGCGAGGGCGGGGAAGCTTAACCCGCAGACCGAATATATTTTCTCCCGGTTCGGCGTGCCTGTGCCCGAGTTCCTGCCGGATCTGATACCGAAAGCGGAACATTATATTTCAGGAACCCCGTCCACGGTCTTCGAGGAAGACAGCGTCTGGAACGCCCTGGAACTGCTGCAAAAAAACGATTCCAAAGTGCTGCCTGTTGTGGACAGGAACGGCGCGTACCGGAGCATGCTCCACTACCAGGACTTCGCCCATTTCATCATCGCCAACATCAACCCCCGCAAGAAATCCGCTTTCCCCCTTTCGCTGGACTCCCTGGCGGCAACCCTCCACGCCCAGCCCATGACCCTCTACAACGGCGGCGAAATCAGGAAGTCGTCGATAATCGTGGCGGCTTCGTACAGCGAGCATTTCAGGGACTACATCCGCGTTGAAGGATCGGGAAACCCCCTGGTCATCGTGGGCGACCGCTGGGACATACAGGAACAGTGCATCGAGGCGGGAGTCAGGGCGCTGATACTCTCCAGCGGGAATGTCCCTTCAAAGAAAATCATAGAGATGGCGGAAAAAAAACAGGTGACGGTGCTTATCAGCCCTTTTGACACTTCCTCCACGGCCATGCTGATAATCTATTCGGTGAACGTCGGAAACCTGGGGGACGTCTCCGTGCCCCTTGTCCGGCTGAACGACCAGGTCCGGACCTTCAGGGGTATCCTTTCAAAAGCCCCCTCCCGCTGCCTGGCGGTGGGCGACGATGAATCCAAAGTGGTGGGGCTTATTTCCGAGGGCGACCTTGCGAAAGAGCCCAATGTGGAAGTGGTTTTGGTAGATCACAACGAACCGTCCCAGGCTGTGGAAGGAATAGAAAATTACAGGATACTTGAAATCATAGACCACCACAGGCTGGGCAACCTTTCCACACATTACCCTATCACCTTTATCAACAGGGTAGTGGGGGCCACGTGCACCGTCATCGCCAACATATACCGGGAACAGAAAATCCCGCTGAAAAAAAACATAGCGTCGATCCTGCTCTGCGGCATCCTGTCAGACACGCTGTCCCTGCAGTCGGCGACAACCACTGAAACCGACATTGAAGCCGCCGAGTATCTTTCCTCAATTACAGGCCTGGACATTAAAACCCTGTACCAGGAACTGCTGGCCGCGGTGAGCGGGATCAACTCCCTGCCGGCGCGGGAACTGATAAACATGGACATGAAGGAATACGCCGAGCAGAACGCGACCTTTACGATAAGCCAGATCGAAACCGACAACCCCGGGCTTCTTGTTGACCGCCGTATCGAGATCATTTCCGCTTTGGAAGAGCCCAGGGCCGCCAAAAACCATCTTTTTTCGGCGCTGCTGGTGACCGACGTAACGGCCCTTGATTCGCTTCTCTTTATGAGCGGGGATAAGGCTTTCATCAACCACATCAACTTCCCCGTCACCGCCGTGGGCATTTACGAGTTAAAAGGCGTCGTCTCGCGAAAGAAGCAGCTTACTCCCCTTATGTCGGAGCTTGTCGCCAGGTACGCGGGCGGTTAATGAAGGCATTTATTATTCCTCATTGCCGATTGCTCCCAATATCTCTCTCTTTTGCGCGGCGAATTCCTGTGAAACGACAAAGTCTCTGTTCCTGGGGCGGGGAGGCAGTACCTCAAAAACGCCCGTGATTCTTCCGGGCTTGCCGTTGAGTATGTAAACCGTGTCTGAAAGAAACAGGGCTTCTTCCACGTCATGGGTAATGAGAAATGTCGAGAGCCCCATTGACACGGCGATTTCCCTGTACCAGTCCTGCATTTCAGCGCGGGTTATGGCGTCCAGGGCGGAGAACGGTTCGTCAAGCAGTATTGTTTTGCTGCCGGTCTGACAGGTTCTTAGCAGCGCCGCCCTCTGGCGCATTCCGCCGGAAAGCTGGGCCGGGTATTTTTTCTCATAGCCCGAAAGCCTGAACTGCGGAAAGAAAACCGCGGTTTCCTCGCGGGCGGTTTTCTTTTTTTCTCCGCGTATGAGAAGGGGAAGAATCACGTTATCCAGCACGGTTCTGTGTTCAAGCAGCAGGTCCTTTTGCGGCATATAGCCCACTTTGCCGGGAATGCCTGTTATGTCCTCTCCGTCAAGGAAAACTTTCCCCTCGTCGGGCAGATCAATGCCGGCAAGCACATTGAACAGTGTCGTCTTGCCCACGCCAGAGGGTCCCAGCAGGGATATAAAGCCTCCCTGCGGTAAATTAAGGCTGATGTCTTTGACGACAGGCGTATTGTCGTAATTTTTGGTAATGCTCTTACTCTGGTAAAAACTCATTCGTAAACCCGTCTGCGCCAATGTCTTTTTCCAAAAGGCCGCGCTCGTACATCCAGCGGAAAAAGGCGCCCCATCGTTCCTGATCGATTTCCCCCCAGCGCGGCGCATCCTGCTTATAACGGGAAGCGAGGTATTCCTGGCTTCGCATAACAAGCTCGCGGTCAAGCTCCGGCGCGCATTTTAATAGGATTTCTCCGGCCTCAGCCTCGTTCTCTATGGCAAAGGCATAGCCTTTGCCCAGCGCCCGCATGAATTTTTTTGCCGTTTCCGGGTTTTTTTTCAGCCAGTCGGTGTTGGAGACAAATATCGGCGAATAAAAATCAAAATAAGGCGCCAGATTGCCAAGGTAAATATAATTAAAGTCAAGACCGTAAACTGCGGCGGCAATCCCTTCCCACGAGTAATAAACCCAGATTGCGTCCATGTCGGTTTGCATCGCAGTTATGGGATCGGTGGAATAATTGGGAACCATGATCACGTCTTCGAATTTACCCCCGTCATTTTCGACTATTTCTTTTATAAGGGCAATGACCAGCGGGGTTTCCCATGATTCAAAACGTTTCCCCATCAAATCACGGGGGGTTTTAATATTGTGTTTCGCCAGTGATATTATTCCGGAAGAGTTATGGCTGACGATTGCCGCCACCGCCGTTACCGGCAGGGCGTCGCGTTCCTTTGCGATTGCCATCCCAATTCCTTCCTGATAATCAATGCCAAATTCCGCGTTACCAGACCCCACCATAATCAGCGCCCCCTCCTCGGGCGGCTGGGTTATTTCCACCGTCAGCCCTTCTTCGGCAAACCAGCCCTTTTCCCGCGCGACATACAGGCCGGTGTGGTTTGTATTCGGCGTCCAGTCCAGCACCACCCGTATATGGTCCGCGCTTTTTTTTCTGCCTCCGCAGCCTGTAACAAATAACAGATAACAAATAACAAATAACAAAGTAAATATTATTTCTGTCCTCAAAAGCGCCTTCTTCATCTTTCTTCCTTGTTCTCCATTTCTATTTACTTGTTTTTATTCCACGGCATTGCCGCTTTACCTATTATTTCTATAAATTTTATTAACACTATGCTTAATGCCGATGTTAAAAAAATTACAGCGAACATTTTGTCAAACGAATAGGAACGCCTGACGCGGATCATGTAGACGCCCAGGCCCGCGTTGCCGCCGAGCCATTCAGAAATGACAGCACCGATTATTGAGTAGGAACCTGAGATCTTAAGGCCGGAAAAAAAGGCCGGCAGCGCCTGGGGGAGTTTAATGTATCTGTAAATCTGCCGCCGCGAAGCCCCCATTGATTGCAGCAGTTTGACAGCGTCGGCATCCGCCCGCTCAAACGCCCCCAACAGCCCTATGGTCATGGGGAAAAAGCAGAAGATAAACACCAGAGTGATCTTGGGAGCGGAGCCGTAGCCCATCCACAGAATTAATAGAGGGGCTATAGCGATTGTGGGTATGGTCTGAGTCAGCAATAAAAGCGGATTAAGCGACTGTTTGATAAAGCGGTTCACGTCCATGCATATTGCCAGCAGAAAGGACCCCGCCACAGCCAGCGTCAGTCCGGCCATAGCTTCCATAAGGGTATAGCACAGATGGTACATGAGCAGGGAAAAATCAGCCTTGAAGGCTGTTATTACCCGCATCGGGCCTGGGAGCATATAGCCGGGTATGATTCCGCTCGCGCTTAAAATCTGCCATAGGGCGATGATCGCGGCAAGGGGAACAAACGGCTGCCACGCGCTGCCGCTACCGTATATGTAGTCTTTGATGTTTAATAATATTTTTTTCAATGTTTTCCTCCGCCGGCATTATCCGGATCAGGTAAGGCATCGAAGATGCCAAGGGTCCCGGGCTTCAATTCGCCCGATCTCAGCCGGAAAAAAATCCAGCGCCCCGGTATTGTCTGCCAATTTAGCAAATTAATTAAAACGTGTCAAGCGTTGATAACGGTTTTTTATTATTTTCTCGTAAGGCTGTTCAGCTCGATCTGAGCCTGCCGCCGCGCCAAAGGCGGCTGGCCGGGGGTGTTTATCATATGCAAAAGCAGCAATGATGGGTCATGCAGGGGAGGGCCGGAAAAACGGCAAAGAGTCCCTGTCACGGCGGCGATTGTTATGAGTAATTGTTCGTTATGGATTGAATTGCCGGTTCTGACTACGGCGGTGAATTCCTGTAACGCCTTTCCGTCGGGATCCATGCCTATGCCGCCGATGGCCAGCGCCGCCGCGATCCTGACAAGCGGTTCGTTTTCCCTCCTGAAAAAAGAGACAAGCCAGGGGACAGTTTCGATTGATCCAATGCGGGACAGAAGCTGTAAAGCCAATATCCGGTGGGTTATCACGGCTTTTTGTTCGCGGATGTGTGAAGTATTCGGCCAGTAGCCGCCGTCAGCCGTTTCCATCAGATAGGCGGCCCATTCAAGCTCGTTTACGCCTACCATGCCTGATGAAACGCCCTGTTGGATAATATCAAGTTCCCTTTTTACCGACGTCTCGTGAAAACGCCCTATGACGCGCGAGAAAACGGAAGGCGGCGGATTCCCCGTCCCATAGGAAGCGGGCGGTATGGGGCCGTACAGGTTATACTTTTGATTCAACGCCCTGTCTTCCAATTTCCACGCGTTTAATACCCAGTCCCTGCCGCAGGAGTACAGTACCCCGTCGTCGCTGAAAGCCGGAACGCCGGACGCGTTTTCAAGGTTTGCGTACCAAAGCAGCCTTCCGTTGGCTGAAAAACTGGCGATTCCCCCTTCGCATAACGCGTAAATTCCCCGTTCGTCGAAAATAAGTTCCGCTTTTTGATCCGCCGAAGGCCGTATAAAGCTGCCCGCGGTCCATAGCACCTTCCCGTCGCTGCCTGAAAGGAGCAGAGTCTGCCCGTTGGCAAGAAAAACAGCCGCTCTGCCGTCCCTTACGGCCGCCGCCAGGGGCCTGGCGGCCAGGCCTGGAAAGGGGAGGGGGGCAGAACCTTCCGTGGAAGAATCGACGCGCTGGACATTGCCGTTGGCGTACAGGGCAAGGATGTAATTATCCAGCGGGACCAGAACGGCGGGGACAGAGGGCAGTTTCCATGAACTGGCGGCCCCGAAAGGCGTTATGCGAATAAGCCGGCTGTCTTCCAGGGCCAGCAGTACGCAGCCGCTTTGATCGAGAAGGGGGCCGGCGGCGATTCCGCTTCCCGGTTCGTTTGACCAAAGAAGGGTCCCGGAAGACGTATAACATGAAATTTTTTTTCCGGTTGGGACAAACACCCTTCCGTCCCAGCCCGTGACTATGGAGCCGGACAGCGCCCCGCCCGCGTTTGCCCTCCAGAGTTCCCTCCCTATGCTGTTAACCGCTATAAGGATTCCGTCTGTAGAGCAGATAAATGTTATTCCCTCGCGCGATCGTGTTACATAAGGGCATAACCTGCCGCGTACCCCATAACTCCATAACAGATCCCCTGAGCCGGAGTAGGCCTTTACTACCCCGCTGTCCAGCGCGACAACCACGGACTGCGGCCTTGCGGAAGGCATCCCCAGCACCACGCCGCCTGCCGCCTGCCGCCAAAGATACTCGGACAGTTGTATTTGATTATTGTTTTGGGCAAAAACACAGTGGGAACATATCAATAACAGGAGAAAGCGCGGCCTCATATTCAAAAAATACTGTATATTTGATTAATTCTCAAGGGTGCGGTAAAATCCGCACTTGAGGTACAGCGATTCGTCATAACCGGCAAGCACAGGGTGATCCTGCGCCTGGAAGCGGAAATCAAGCTGGATAAGGCGGCGTTCAGCGTCAGCGGCGGCTTCGGCGATCATCCGTTTAAAAGTAATTTCGTCTACCGCCTGGCTGCATGAACAGCTTACAAAAATTCCGCCCGGGCGGACAAGTTTTATCGCCCTTAAATTTATTTCCTTGTAGCCGCGAAGGGCGTCTTCCAGAGAACCTTTGGACTTTGCGAAGGCCGGAGGATCGAGGATTACCATGTCAAACTGTTCTTTGCGTCGCGCCATGCCGCGTAATTCATCAAAGACATTTGCTTCAATTACCGTTACGCGGTCCTCAACGCCCTGAAGCGCGGCGTTCTTTCGCGCTGTCTCAAGCGCCGGGGCCGACATGTCAATCATCGTAAGCTTTCCCCCCGGACACGGCGTGTCCATAGGACACGATGCTTGCAGGCCGAAGCCGCCGGTATACGAGCAGGCATCAAGAATACGCAGTTCTGTTCCCGTCTCTTTTTGCAGATTGGCGGCGTAGCGGGCGGCAAGCAGGCGGTTGTCCCTTTGATCCAGGAAAAAACCCGTCTTTTGGCCGTGGAGCAGATCCACAATAAAAGGCAGGCCGCCCTCGAAAATGACAATACCTGTTTCCGGAAAAGTTCCCCACAGTATTCCCTCGCGAAGGGGTAGTCCTTCCAGTTCGCGGACATGGACCGCGGATTTTTCGATAATGCCGGCAAAGACGCTGTCCGGGATAAACGCCGCCGGATACGCGCTTGAACTTTCAGGCGCGTTAATGATTGTCACCACCTCTCTCAAGGCCTCGGTTATAATTTCAAGGCGGCAGTCCATTCCCCAGACAAGAAACTGTACGGAAAGCCAAAAACGCGCTGGGCCCAGAGCGGCCTGGGCAAGCTCAAAGGTGACGGGACGCTGTGTAACGGCGGCTTCAATTTCGGCCAGAGGCCAGCCGGAGAAAGAGTCAATGACAAGGCCGGGCAAAAAATCCGCTTCCGCAAAAACCAACCGCGCCGCCTCTGTTGAAAGGTCGCGGAAAAACAGCCGCCTGAGTACGGCCTCGCGGATACGCCGCTTGAAAAAACCCTTGTCGATTCCCTCTTTGGAAGGGCTGTACAAACGCGCGGTAATTTTTGAGTTGGGGTTTACTACAGCCCTGCCAAGATATTGTTTTCGGCAGCTTTCTACATCGGCGCATTCGCCTGGAACAAGCCGCGCAGGACCATCGTCCCGAAGGTACGCGGTTCGCGGTTCCCTGTCTTCCAGCACGCTGTCAATTTCGTTGTCATACACCCAAGGGTGACCTAGCAGGATGCGTTCTTCCTCGCCCGGTTTTAATATTATCCGTTTCAATATAGATAAAGATTACAATTAATCGGCGGGATATGCCATACCCGGAAAAGTGTATCTGGGGCGTGAAAAATACTTGACATATTATTAGTAAATATGGTAAAATTAAACAGAGGGGGAAAGCGTTGAATAATAAAAATTGCTGTGATGGTAATGTAAATAATTGCGCCTGTTCTGATAAACAAGAACTGGATTGTGAATATAGCTCAACCGGGCGCTGTGACGATTGCAGTCTCCCTGAAGATGATATATGCCCGCATGAAGAAGAATTTAAATAAAGACAAATGTATTTAAGCGTCTCCGATAAAGCGCCGGAAACAGCGGCGCAGAGTGCCGTGGCACAGCGTGCCGGAGCGCAAAGCGCGAAACAGCCCGCGGACGCGGCTTCAAAAACACAGCCGTCCGCTCCTCAGCAGGCGGCGGCGCGTTCAATTTCTTCCCTGGTTTCCGCCGCGGGCCTGCCAGCTGATAAACTTTCCGCGACGATCATTTCTTTTGCGCGTTTTTTTTCATTACCGTTAAAACCGGAAATGTTAAAACACATCCGCCAACAGGCTTTCACAATGACACCTAACGCATGTTATTCCGGCCCGGCCTCCGGGGACAGCGCGTTCAGGGAGGCGCTTTCCCTTGCCGCTTCCGCGGCGGAAGGCAAGGGGGCGGAACTTCAGCCTAAAGGCCTGGATGCGTACGCTAAAGCTATAGACCCCGAATCGCGGCAGGACGGCGGGCAGGGCGGCCGGCGCGGGCGTCGGAAAAAAAATGACGATGACAATGCCTCTGAGGAAGTTTCCGCGATAAAAACCGCGCCGGTTAGCGCCGGAAGTCTTGAAAAGACCGCGCTTGAAGCGGCGGATAAAAATCCTCTGCTGGCGGTACTCAACAGGCTTCCGGGAAAAGACGGAAAGCGCTGGATTGTGCTTCCTTTTGATTTTTGCGATAAGGGCCGCGAATTCAAAGTTTCGCTGAGGATACTTCTTGAATCAGGCAGGACCGTAAGCCGCGCCGGTTGTATGGCGCTTGATATCGCGATACGCGGTATTAATGAACCTCAACCGAGCGGCGAATGCCGCGTCGAACCAAAGGTTCGCGGTTCCCTTCTTGAAAGCGGCAGCGCCGTTGTAAACGGCGGAACTGAAAAAAGGCGGCTTTTTGTGCTTGAACCGGCAAACAGGCTGTCTGTCTATATGCGGCCCGGAATAGAACCTGATCAGCAGGCCGCGCTTGCGCGCGAATTGTCAGCGTTACTGGAAATTGCCCCCGGCCGTATTTTTATTAAAACAAAAACGGAAGCGTTCCCTTTTGAGGCGGACCGCGGCGACGGCTTCCTGAGTTCGGTAGATGAGGCGGTGTAGGCAGGGAGCAGGGAAATGAGGAGAAGAAAGGTAGCATCCGCTATTGGGTATAAAGAGGGGGATTTTGCCCCTATGCTCCTGGCTTCCGGCAGGGGAAGGGAAGCCGAACAAATTATCGCTGTCGCGCAAAGCGCGGGGGTTGAGGTTGTAGAGGACGAGGCCCTCGCCGTCCTGCTTGACGCCAGCGCGAGGCCCGGCGATTTTATTCCGCCGTGGTGCTGGGAAGCGGCGGCAAAAATCCTCGCTTTTGTAATTGAAACGGACAAGCAGAATTAACCAATGGCTTACAGTTGCGCCCGGCCCGGTTCGAACGGGCTGCCTACGGATTCGAAGTCCGTTACTCTATCCAGATGAGCTACGGGCGCAATAAAGGGGAATTGCAGATTAGCTTAACATATAGAATCTATAACGTCAAGGAATTTGGTCATTGACAAAAAGTACAGATATATTATATAGTATTGTAAGGCGCCGGGCGCCGAATACTGTATAAGGACAGGGCGGTTATGAAAATAGAAGATATTAAAATAGAAGATGCTGAAGATGCAAATTATGTTATCAAAAAATTTTTTAATAACAACTTTAAAAATATAAAAATGGCCCAGATGGAACAGCTTATACTGACTGTTTATACTATGGGTAAAAAAAGCGGCGTGTCAACTGACAGCGCTCCTGAAGCTCAACCGAAACCCGCCGCTGAAGCCCCTCCAAAAACAAACCCCTTTAAGGTTAACGACAGGGTAAGAACCATTGAAGACATTGAAATAGGCCATAGCGGAGAATATATAAAGCCGGATAAAGTAGGTATAGTAACTTTAATCAAGGGAGATACCATAACCGTTTTATATGAAATAGGTGAAGATGGTGAAATGCTTGAAATCAACTTCTTGTTTGACAAATTACAAAAAGACGGTTAATCAAAAAATCCCCATTAACTGTGTCATTTTGACCCACTATTTAGTCGGTTTATAGTAATCGGATCATTATGGAACAAATAAAAACGCCCTTATGCCGTTTTGGATAGTTTTTGCTTCACAAACATCCATTCATGGATAAAAACTGATGAAGCTAATTCCTTATGGTATATAGAATTAGAAAATATATGACAAAATTAATCAACTTGGCACGATTATTGCTAATATATAAGTGAAATCAAAACTTAAAGGAGAAAAAGATGAAAAACAAAAAACTTAAAGAACATGTGGAAGCTCAGGGCAGCATTTCCATAAGAGAAGCTTCTGAAGCGGGCCAGGACGGATTACAGGGAGTCGCGGCGGATATTCAGGAAATAGCCCGAAAATCCGGAGACCTGTTGAAAATTAACTTTGTAATGAAAGACATTGCCAGCCGGACAAATCTTCTTTCGATGAACGCGGCGATTAAAGCCGCCCACGCCGGGGAAGCGGGCAAGAGCCTGGCCGTTGCCTCCGATGAAATCCTTAAACTGGCGGAAAGCTCCAGCGAACAGTCAAAGACCATCGGCGACATACTTAACAATATAAAAGCATCAATCGACAAAATAACCCTTTTCACAAGAGAAGCTTCTGAAGCGGGCCATGACGGATTACAGGGAGTCGCGGCGGATATTCAGGAAATAGCCCGCAAATCCGAAGACTTGTTGAAAATTAACTTTGTATTGAAAGACATTGCCAGCCGGACCAATCTGCTTTCGATGAATGCGGCGATTAAAGCCGCCCTTGCCGGAAAAGCGGGCATGAGCCTGGCCGTTGTCTCCGAAGAAATCTTCAAACTGGCGGAAAGCTCCAGCGAACAGTCAAAGACCATCGGCGACGTACTTAACAATATAAAAGCATCAATCGACAAAATAACCATTTCCGCGGAAAACGGGCTTAACGGATTAGAAGAGATTGATTCAAATGTTAAAACTTCACACCTGGTACCAAAGCTGTTTAAAGCCGCGTAATGAAGAGGGGCTGGCGGCGAAATAGTATTTATACAGCATGCAGGTGGATTGCCTGTTAAACGGACAGGAAGCGGTTGACCGTATAAAAAGCGGAGAGCCGAAGTACGATATTGTTTTTATGGATCTTTTGATGCCGGTAATGGACGGCATAGAAGCGGCCAGACAGATACGCTCCATCGGCACTGAATATGCGGACACCGCGCCGATTATAGCCCTTATGCCGTAAGGGCAGCTGTCCACGATAAACTCCCTCAATAAAGACTTAGCTCATTTTTAATGGGTGGATGACGGGGTTTGCCCTCCAGCCCTCAGCATCCTGCTTCGGGCTTCCGGGCCGTCTTTTTTGCTAAACGCGCAGGGATGCGCGTTTAGCAAAAAAGTTTCAAACCCCGAATTTACCCGCTTGCAGTAACAATAGTGTTAGCTGTTAAATTCATTCCTTTTATAAAATTTTGGGTGGATGACGGGGTTTGAACCCGCGACGACCAGATCCACAATCTGGGACTCTACCACTGAGCTACATCCACCATATACGCATTTCCAATATGATTGAAGAGCTGTTAATTGTCAACCACTCTCCCTATTCCCCACTCCCCATCAAAGCAGTTTTTCCAGTTCATCCACAAGGCCGCGGAAGGTTTGGCAGGCGGCATGTACGGGTTCCGGCGCGCTCATGTCTACGCCGGCGATTTTTAGCGATTCGATGGGGAAACGCGAGCCGCCCGACTTGAGGAAGGAGAAATAGTCTTCACGTTCCTGTTTGCCACCGGAAAGAACCTTTTGGGCAAGGGCGATTGACGCCGATATGCCGGTGGCGTACTTGTATACGTAAAAGGCCCGGTAAAAATGCGGTATGCGCAGGCCCTCCATGTCGCTTGCCTTTTCAAATACCATTTCAGGGCCGAAGTATTTTTCCAGCAGCTTGCGGTATTCGGACCGGAGCAGTTCTACCGTCAGCGGCGAGCCCTCTTCCTCAAGCCGGTGGGTTATAGACTCGAATTCGGCGAACATGGTCTGTCGGTACAGGGTGGACAGAAGCTCGTCGGCCCGCTTGTTGACCAGGTACAGGCGCATTTCTTTGCTGTTTGAGTTTTTTTCAAGATGATGAAAAAGAAGTTCCTCATTAAAGGTACTGGCGACTTCCGCCTCAAAAATTGTGTAGTTGTAGTGCATAAAAGGGTTGGATTTGGCCGAGTACCATGAATGCATAGAGTGGCCGCCCTCGTGGGCGAGGGTAAACACGTCGCGGATTGAATCTTCCTTGTAATTCATCAATATGTACGGATCGCCCGTGAAACTTCCTGCGGAAAAAGCGCCCGAACGCTTGCCTTTGTTTTCATAGCGGTCCGCCCAGCGGCCTAAAAGCCCGCCGCGTAAAACGCCGACATACTCGTCGCCTAACGGGGCAAGTGCCGCCGAAACATGATCGACCGCCTCGTTCCAGCTTGTTTTTATTTTTACGGATTTGACAAGCGGGGTGTACACGTCGTAATGCCTGAGTTCAGAAAGCCCAAGCGCCCGTTTGCGCAATTTGTAGTAACGGTGAAGCGCGTCAAGGTTTTTGCCGACAGTGGCGACCAGGTTGTCATACACGGACTCGTCCACGTTGTCGGGGAAAAGGGCCGCGGCACGCGCGGACGGAAACCCGCGAATCCGCGCTTTGATCACGTCCTGTTTTACGGCCCCCGAATAAAGGCTGGCAAGCGTAGTCTTGTGGGATTCAAAACAGTTATAGAACGCTTCGTAGGCGCGGCGGCGCAGATCGCGATCCTGGCTTTCCATAAACACCGACCATGTTGACTGGGAAAGGGGGCGCTTTCCTTCCGGCGTGTCTATATCGCCGAAATTAAAATCCACGTTGGTCAATACGGAAAACGCGTCGCTTACCGTCCCTTCCGCTTCGGCGTTAAGCGCAATAATACGCTCTTCCCTGTCGCTTAATACATGGGGGCGGTAACGAAGCGTCCGCCTTAGGTATATAACGTAATCTGCTATCCGGGGATGGCGCAGAAATTGTTCCATGTCCTTTTCCGGAATGGCAAGTATCTCGGGGCTTTCCCACGCGCCTGAAGCCTGGGCCTTTGCCGCCGTCATGATAATTTTTCCCGTCATGCTGCGGGCTGTACTTGAGCCTTCGTCTTCAGTCTGGCGCAGATCGGCATAATAGTACAAACGCTCGCCCAGAATGCCGAAATCCCGGATGAAGTCAAGATAATCGGCAAGTGATTCCGCGGATTTTCCCAGCGTGCCCTTAAATGAAGGAATCCTCTCCGCTTCTTTTTCATAGGCGGCAAGCCCGTCATTCCATGCCGCGTCGTTTAAAAAAAGTTTTGACAGATCCCAAGTGTCATCCAGGGGAATTTCCTGTCTGGCGGGAATGCCGGTTTTCTCATTCATAATCATCCGCTCCTTAATTTTTTTCAACTAAAAAAATATCATTGGCCGTCGCCGAAGTAACGCCCGTTCCTTTTGGAAGGATCACTTTGGTTCCGTTTATCCAGTACACCGCCGAGCTTACATTGTCAGCATCCGTGTCTCTGCCGGCGATATAACAGTCGGGCCCGCCAGGGCCGGCCTTCCCGCTGACGCGGATTGCGTTTGCCAGTCCTGAGTGGTTTTTTTCGGTAAGGATCGTTTTCTTCCTGTTTTTCCAGAATACCGCCGTTGATTTGCCCTCTTCGTTTATCTCCCTGCCGGCGGTATAGACATCGCTGCCGGAAACGGCGATAGAGTCAATCGAGGAGACAGTCGTCCCGTCGCCAATGGCCGTTTTAACTCCGTTTTTCCAGTAAGTGTTTACGGCATCCTCGCTTCCCGCTAAGTAAATATCGCTTCCTGAAACGGCGATTGCGCTGACGGAAGCGTTGCCGGAATTTTCCGTAAGGACAGTTTTTTCCCCGTTTTTCCAGTAGACCGCTTTTACGCCGGCCGGCTCTCCGTTTAAATCATTTCCCCCTATGTACACAATTGAATCGGAAACGGCGATCGCGGAGGCCACAGAGGACAGAGGTTCATTTGATAGATAGTTTTTTTCCCCGTTTTTCCAGTAAACTGCGGAAAATCTGCTCCGGGCGTTCATCTCCATTCCGGCGACATATACATCGGAGCCGGAAACGGCTATTGACGCCGCCCACGCTGAAACGGCGTTAGCTGTAAGGACGGTTTTTTCGCCGTTCTTCCAGTAAACGGCTTCCTGCATACTGTTTTCGGAGGCCTCGAATCCGGCGATATATACATCGGAACCGCTGACAACAATTGAGATTGCCCATGCCGGGCCGGAAGCGTTTGTAAGCGCGATCCTTTCGCCGTTTTTCCAATATACGGCGGCCACGCCGCCGTCTTCCAATTCCTCATAACCCGCAGCATATATATCAACAGTCTGTTTTGAGCAGCCTGTCAAAAAGAGCAAATTAATAATAATGACAGGAACATAAAATTTCATTTTAACATTTTGAAGAAAGAATGATTTAATGTCAACTCCTATTGAATAGCAAACCAACTTTATGGTATTATTCACGTATGAAAGACAATGAAGAGCTTGAAATTCATGAAGACAGAAGCCCCGGCGCGGTTAAATTTACCTTAAAAGGCCGCGTCAACGCCGCCAGCGCGGATTCGCTTCTGTATAAACTGGAAACCGCCATAGAAGACGGGCATAAAAATATCCTGGTGAATATGGCGCGGATTGAATACTTGAGTTCCGTAGGGATAAGGGTGATCCTCAAAATTTACAAAAAGGCCGCGGAAACGGGCGGTTCATTCAAGATTGAAAGCCCGTCCGATAATGTCAAAAATGTCCTGGGTATGGTAGCTCTGAAAGAAATGATGGCGGAATGATATACTCGCTGCGGACAAAAATACTGGCTATCGGCCTTGTTTTTTTCGCGTTGATGGGCGCGGCGTTTGTCCTGTATTCAATGGCGACGACGGTGCACTACAAACGCCTGCGCCTTGAAGGCATAAGAAAAACAGTAGAATTTGAAACTGAAAAAGTAAACAAGATAATTATGGGCATGGAACAGGGCGCGGAAATACTTGCCCTTGACGGCCTTATCTCCCACAGACTGCAATCATACGAAATAAACGAAACAATGGTAATAGGGTTTCTTAACGGTTTCCAGGAAGCCGTGGGCGGCGGTTTCTGGTTCGAGCCTTACGCCGATATTAAAGATAAACGCCGTTCCAGTTTTTACGCGTTCTTTGACAAGTCTACGGGCAAGATGCGTTTTGACGATACCTTCGACTCGGATGAATACGATTATCACGGTAAAAGCTGGTACCGGGAAATTATCGGCGCGGTAACGCGTCAATACAAGGTAGTGTGGACCAAACCTTACGTTGACGACTCAGGCTCGTTCAGCCTTATGACGACGGCCGGCGCGGGCATATATTATCAGGACAAGCTGATAGGCGTTTCCACAATAGACTGGGAAATAGATAAAGTAATCGCCGAGTTAACCGCGATAAAACCGACAAAAAACAGTTTTGTTTTACTGTGCGTGCCCGAACAGGATTATATAATCTCCGGCACGCGCGCGGGCATTACTTCGGGCGCCTCAATAAACAGCCTTCCCTGGGATGTAAACGCCGATTCTTTTACTCTGGACGGCGTTCAATATCTGCGCTTCGGGCGTTATATGGATAACGGCTGGCTGTTATCCGTGCAAATCCCCAAAACAGAAATATTTAACGAGGTGGAAGAACAGAATAACCGTTTTTCTATGCTCGTAGCGCTTGCGGCGGCCGCGATGACGGGCCTTGCCTATTTTCTTATTTCCAAATTTATCAACACGCCGATAAAGCGCCTGACCAAGGACGTCTCACGGCTCGCGCTTGGCAATCTGGATACGCCGGTTGAAATAGACTCAAACGATGAATTGGGCCTTTTGGCGCAGGCCTTTAATAAAATGACAAGCGACCTGAAAAAATCCATCGAGGAAAACGCCCGCGAGCGCGCGGAAAAGGAACGGATTGGCGCCGAGCTTGACGTGGCGTCGTCGATACAGGCCAGTATGCTTCCCCGTATTTTTCCGCCCTTCCCCGAAAGAACGGAATTTGACCTGTACGCCTCCATGCTTCCGGCAAAGGAGGTTGGCGGCGATTTTTATGATTTCTATT
>Ga0268262_10003288_pt1 | contig 17654 bp, 14 predicted proteins | sample TergutNc150P3_FD_190354 | JGI IMG/M metagenome (GOLD analysis project Ga0268262, IMG submission 190354) | Nasutitermes corniger P3 segment gut microbial community from laboratory colony in Florida, USA - Nc150 P3 (SPAdes) (version 2) | ecosystem: Host-associated > Arthropoda: Insects >...
GGATCACGATGATGAAGCGGAAGTGTTTCCAAATGCTTAATGTGATCTTCTTTTACAGGAAGAAGATCAAAACCATTTTCCTCAATCATCTTAAAGAAATTGGCAACGCCGCCTTCAAACGTAAGCTTGCCGATGTTTATTTTTATAGCCAATTCCCACGCTGAAACAATACTTATATATTTTTCGTTTGCAGGTTCAGTAATGGCTGAAAACATTTCTTTTGAAAGTTTTTCAACATTATCCCAGAACCATAAAACGATATGTGTATCTAAAAGAAGTTTCATTGCATATATTCTTTAAAATCATCAAGAGGCGCGTCAAAATCATCAGCCATCCAAATCTTGCCTTTCATGCAGCCGGGTTTTGGTTTATTCTTCGCAGATTCATTTGATATAAGAAAAGGAATGCCGTGATGCAAAATCGCCTGACGTAAAAAAATATTTATTGCTGTGGTCATATTAAGCCCTAATGATGATAAAACATCTTCCGCTTTGGTTTTTATTTCGCTATCTACACGAATATTAATATTTGTATCAGACATACTAATAATATATCACATTGTGCGCACATTGTCAATATTAAAATTTTATGCCATTCCACAAAATAAAAAAAACAGTATAATAAACCATGGAATTACTAGCTCCCGCAGGTTCGCCCGAAGCGCTTGACGCCGCAGTGGGCGAAGGCGCAAACGCTGTTTATCTGGGATTGAAAGACTTTAACGCGCGGTTAAGAAGCGCCAATTTTACTTACACGCAGTTTGAGGGCGCTCTGCGCGCTTTGCGCAAAATGGGGAAAAAGGTCTATGTTACCGTAAACACGGTTTTTGAACAGCGTGAAGCCGATCGTATGTATCAATTTCTAAAATACCTTGCGGAGCAGGGGCCGGACGCTCTTATTGTTCAGGATTTCGGCGTCGCTGCTATGGTAAAATCGGAATTTCCTTCTTTGCGGCTGCACGCTTCAACACAGATGAATATCGCTTCGGCCAGAGGGGCAAACGCACTTTCCCGGCACAGTTTTTCACGTGTGGTTTTAGCCCGGGAATTATCCCTTGAAGAGCTTAAGGGTATTAAAAACGAAACTAATCTTGAGCTTGAGGTTTTTGTTCATGGAGCGCTTTGTATCAGCGTTTCGGGCACCTGTCTTTTTTCAAGCTATCTTGGCGGCAAATCGGCTAACCGTGGTATGTGCACTCAGGCGTGCCGCAGGTTGTACCGCCGTACAGCGCATGGTTCTTCCCTTGATAAAGAAGGTGAAAGCGGTTACTTTTTCAGCCCGAACGATTTACAGCTTTTGGAGCGTGTACCCGATTTGTCCGAGGTGGGAATTAACGCTTTGAAAATCGAAGGGCGCATGAAGAGCGCAAGTTATGTGGGGGCGGTGGTTTCCGCTTACAGGCTTGTGGTGGACGCCGCAGCGAACGGCAATGAAGATGAAATCAGGCGCAGTATTGAACAGGGGCAGGAGATTTTGCGTAACGACTTCGCCCGCCCGAAGACACAGTATTTTTACAACGGCAAACCTTCCGCCGCCTGTATTGATTGGCTCAATCCCGCGCAGGACGGCGGCACAGGCATCAGTCTTGGGACAATTCTTAAAGTGAAAGGGACAGACGGCGAAAGACGCGCCCTTGTCTGCCCGCCTGAAGGTTTGTCTCTTTCGGCGAAGGATTCCGTGCGTATACACTCAAGCGACGATTCAAACAGGGTTACGCACAAGATCGATTTTGTTAAGCCTGAAGGCTCTCATTGCTGGATTTCAGCCCCGGAAGGCTCTATCGGCGACAGCGTATATCTGATACAGACAAAGGAAATGCGCAAGCGTTACGCCCCCGTAATTGCGAATAACAAGGGCGGCAAGGGGCCGGGAAGGGATAAAGCTCCGTCAATTCATATTGAACAAACGGGCGATAGCCGCAAAGAAAAGCGCGGCGGCGATTTTCCCGAAGGACTGTACATCGCTGTCTCACGCCCCGAAGATTTTTATATTGTGCAGTCTTCACGCCCTCAGAAGGTGATGCTTGCCGTGACAGAAAAGAACGTGAGGTATCTGTTAGACGACACCAAGCCGCCTTTGCCGTTTAAGAGTTCCGAAATTATTTTGACGCTTGATCCGTGGTTTCCGCAGGAAATCGCAGGATACGAAAAAGGAAAAGTTGAAGAAGAAATAGGGCTGTTAATCGAAAAGGGGTTCACTCAATATGTATTGAATAATCCCGGGCATTTTTCGCTTTTCAAGGGTTATGAGAAAGTAAAATTGATAGCCGGGCCGTGGCTTTATACGTTCAATTCATGGTCGTTATCGTTTGTTTCATCGTTTGGGGCAGACGGTTTTATCTCTCCGCTGGAAAATAACAGGCAAAACCTTGAGCGCACTCTTGGAATAAAAAGCCGTAACAGCGAAAAAAAAGGCGGGAAAAAGGACGGAAAGAAAAAGCATACCGCGTTACAATCAAAGTTTTTTATAACGGTTTTTAACCGGCCGCCGCTTTTCAATATAAGGGCGGACATCGGCACCGTCATCAATTTTGATTCATTTGCAGATAACAAAGACGAAACTTTTTCCATTGTAACAGGCGATGAAGGATCAAAAGTTTATCCGCAAAAGCCGTTTTCCATAATAGATAAAATTCAGTTTTTAAAAGAGGCGGGGTTCGCCCGCTTTATCATCGATCTGTCCGGTCAGGTATTGAAAAAATCAAACTACCGTGATTTGATGCGAGCCGTTAAAGAGAACGCCCCCCTGCCTCACGCAAGCCGTTTCAACTGGAAAGACGGCTTTTACAGCGGCTAGAAAGTCACGGCCTCCAGTTCCTTGTCCGACATTGCCGCTTCTTCTTCATCGTACTCTTCGTCGACAACATCCTCCGGATATACCGATGATGAGCTTTCGGCGGTTTCTTCCGCCGGTTTCGTGTCCTTCTTGAATTCAGGACGAAACTCGATATGTTCCGCCACAATGGTGATTCTGGACTGAGGCTTACCGTCGGCTCCCGTCCAACGATCCTGTTTCAGGCGGCCTACGACACGCACTCCTCTGCCCTTTTTTCCCTTGTTGTAACAGGACTCGGCAAGGCGTGACCATGATTCCACGTTAAAGAAAGAAACTTCTTTCTCGAAACCGGTCTCCAGTTTCTTAAAACGGTTCGACGCAAGGCTCATTGTGCAAACCTGCGTCCCTTTGGGGGTGGATCGAAGCAGAGGATCTCTCACCAGATTGCCTTCGATTAGAATAGAATTGAGGTTGTTCATACATCCCTCCTCTGACAAGTTCCAGCAGCATAGACCGCCGGCCATGAATCTTCCAAAAGGAAAATTCATAGATACTATATATATTGTTCGCAGATGTATATTGCTTTACTTTAGCGGAGAAAAAAGTTAACTTTTTTCACAAAAATTTTCACGCTAAAGTAAAGCAATTTTTACGGGCATACCATATAATCGAGATATGCCGAGTGTTATTGTTACGGGAGCCGACAGAGGGCTTGGGTTTTCGCTTTGCAAAGAATTCCTTGCGAGGAAATGGACGGTTTTTGCGGGAAAGTTTCTTCAGGACTACAACCTGCTTGAACAGGAAAGCGAAAAAAATCCGGCGTTAAAAATTATCACTCTTGATACAGGAGACAGGCAATCAATTGAGAAGGCGCATGATTATGTGCTTGAACAGACGGATACTCTTGATATGCTTATCTCCAACGCCGCCCTTATGGGAGAGATTAAGTGCAATATTATCGAGCCCCCTATGGATTTGAAAGCGCCTTGGGACTTTTTCCGTGTAAACGCTCTGGGACCTACTTATATGGTAGAGTGTTTTCTTCCGTTGTTGGATAAAGGCAATATGAAACGGCTGTGTTTTGTTTCCTCCGAAGTATCATGCATAACGCTTATGAAACACAGGGCGGGAAACAGTTATCCATACCCCATGAGCAAGAGTTCTCTTAATATGAGCGTGCGTCTTATGCACAATCTTCTTTACCCTCAAGGGTATACTTTTCGCCTGTACCATCCGGGCTGGATGAAGCGGCAGATGCAGGACGGCTCTCTTTCCGAATTTGCGGCTTATGATCCTGCGCAGACCGCCGTTCACGCCGCCAAATATTTTGAAACGCCGCTTGGGGACGAACAGAGGCTTGTAATGTACGACTATAAAAGCCAGGAATGGCCGTTTTAAGAGGAATAAATGAAAGTTGTTTTAATTACGGCGCAAAATAATGATTTTGATAAAAACCTTGCCGGGGCTTTTTTGCGGGAAGGCTATAAAGTATATGTTATGGGCAATGTACAACCGGAAGGAATCACCGTAATTCCCCCGGACATAAAGCAGGCGGCGGAGGCTGTTCAAAAGGGCTCCGGCTTTATTGATATTTACATTGATGTCTCAAATGAAAGCGATTTATCGGATAACTTTAACGTGCGAACCGGCATAAACGGGCGGATTATTCATAATTTATATGACGCTAATGTTACCCGCCCGATGGCGATGCTGGAAGCGTTTCTGCCGCTTTTGGAGGCCGGTAGCGGCAAGCGGCTTTGTTACCTTACATCGGCGGCGGCAAGCATAAATGAGACAAGGGATATTGACGGGCTTGGTTACAAAATGGCAAAAGCCGCCCTTCACAGCTTTTTACAGATAACCCGTAACGCTCTTGCGCCAAAAGGTTATACGATACGTGCCTTTGACCCCTGCGCTGCCCTCAATTGTTCCCAAGAGCGGGAAGTTTCTGCGCCGCTTTCAGCGCAGGCCGCCTTTAATTACTTTACCCGCAGGCGGGGCATGGAGCGTGACGATCCCAACCGTGATGACGAGGGAAACCTTGTGTTCCGTGACGCATGGGGCAGGCAGCATTCCTGGTGATAAAAAAGGTTAGCATATCTTAAAAATATCCTTGTATTTCAATAAAAAAACTAGCAAATTTACCGGTTTCATATTATAATGTAGTTTGATATATTATACGCTTAAGGACAAAAAGTGATAAAACAGGATTTTCCCAAAATCCACTTTTATGATCAGGATTTTGTTGATATTTACGACAAAACCTGGGCATGGATACAGGATTGCTGGCATGGTGAGGGTGAAAAAAGCAAGATTAACGGTAAATTTTTCTCTTATCCGGATTCTCAGACTGTAAATCAGGCTGACGCCATCTTCTCTTCTTTCTTTTTGGTTTATTCCAACAGAATTTATCAGGCGCATCCGACTTTAGACCTGTTTTATGACCGTCAGGAGCCGAACGGGGCGATCCGGTGCGCTTACGATGTAAAAACAGGCGCTCCGGCAGTGGAAAGAGACAACCCGGAAGGGCTTGGAATACCCCTTTTCGCATGGGCTGAGTACAATATCTACCATAAGTCCGGGAATAAAAAGCGGGTTAAGGACGTACTTTCAATTTTATGCAAGTATTCAACATGGATCGACTCGGTATTTAAAAAACCGAACGGTCTTTATAAAACTCCCCTTTGCGCAACCGGAATGGGCAATTTGCCGAGAGGAGACGCATTTTACGCTATGGATTTTAATACAATGATGGCGATAAATATGCTTTATATGTCCGCCCTTGCGGATATTCTTAACGACAAAGAAATCAGCTTTCAATATAAACGCCAGTATTTTTCCCTGAAAACCAGAATTAACTCCCTTATGTACAGCGCCGCAGACGGTTTTTACTATGACATAAACAAAAACGAAAAGCAGATTCCAATAAAAACAATAGCGGGTTACTGGCCTCTTCTGGCTGAAATCCCAAATGACGAAAAAGCGGAAAGTTTAATCGAAAAACTTTCCGACCCAAAATATTTCGGCACTCCTCATCCCTTCCCCACCATTGCCGTCTGTGAAAAAGATTTTGACGAGAACGGGAGAGGTTACCGGGGATCGGTTTTTCCTCATTTGACCTTTATGGTTATAAAGGGGCTTGAACGCTATCAGCGGTGGGATATCGCAAGAGACTGCGCAATCAGGCATTTATATTTCATGCTGGATTCAATGAGCCCCGACGGCAATCATCACAAGGGAAATCTTTGGGAAGCGTATTTGCCGACAAAAGAAGGACCCGCAAAGTGGGCGGGAAAACCTTTATTCCCCAGAGCGCAGTATCTTACTTACGACGCTCTTTCCACTATCTGCCTTACTATCGAAAATATCGTGGGGCTTTTTATTTCGCTTCCCCGTAAAACCGTAGACTGGGTTATTCCCAATCTGGAAATTATGGGAGTGGAAAATCTTTCGCTTAAAAACAACATGATTACAATTCTTTCCAACAAGAGCGGAAGAGGCTGGGAAATTCACATGGAAAGCGAGAAGCTTTATTATTTTACCATTAACATACTTGGAAAGAAAAAGAAGACTCTGCCTATACCTTCGGGAAAGTGTTCTATGTTGATTGATAAATTGTAAGAGAATACAAAGGAAAAGCTGATTAACTTACCTTTTCCAGCATATCATACATGATGTCGACTTCCATCATTTCTCCGTCTTCACCCGCTTCACATAAAACCGTTATGGTATCTCCCTTGACAGCGGATACCGTGCCTTCGCTGTCTGCCTTAACAAATTCCCCGCTATGGCCTATTTGAACGTCTTCAAGGATTTTTACCCTGTCGGTAATCTTAAACGGGGCTTCTTTTACGGGGGCTTTGGCGGCAGGTTTCGGTTCAGCTTCACCGGCACCGCTGACAGCGCCGCCGGCTGATACGCCGCTTTTTTTGCCCATATTATAAACAGTCAGAACAAGCTGTTCCAACTGGGTCATTTTCATATCTTTAAATTCATTATTAAAGAATTTTTTGATTACATAATTAGCGTCCGCCGCGTCTTCTATCTTAATATCTTCAATATTCATAGTCTTTCTGTCTCCCTTGAGTATAAAATTACAATATAATGTACTTTCTGTCAAGCCATTTATCCCTAAATTTAGGCCTAAAACTTAATCTGATGCTCCGTCCACCTCATCATCATCTTAGCCAATTGCGGTATCGGCATTGCCATATTGTTTTTAAGCCAGTGCTGAATTAACCCGATAGAGCCGTGTACCAGAAAAACCGAATAATAGGGCATTGTTTCCCCGTTCTGCTTTTCGGAGAAATATTTTGTAATCTGATTATGCATGATAAAGTGGTACAATAATTTTTTTTGAAAACCAATATCGCCGTTCTCGCTTAGCAATACCTGAATGGTACTGCCGTTATTCGCAATATAAGTAAGCATCTCCTCGACCATCTGATTTGTTTCTTTTTTGGTCAGTTTGTCTTTATATTTGATCAGCATATTCTCAAAATAGGCGAGGGTTTCATCTTCTATCTGCTTTAAAAGGTCATACTGGTCTTTATAATGATCATAAAAAGTCGAGCGGCTTATGTCGGCGAGATCGCAGATATCTTTTACGGAAACGCTTAAAATCGACTTTTCCTTCATAAGCTCCGTCAAGCTTTCCCGGATTACCATTTTGCTGTAGCGGCTCTTGCGGTTTTCTTTTTTCTCCATATTTTCTCCCTACAATTTAAGTGAAAATGTAGCGTATCAGACAAACACACAGTGTTGTGTAGGATACACCTTTGATTTAATCATACTATATGTAGTATTCTTTTTCCAGTGTAAGATATAAAGGATAAAGAGTCAAATATGGAAAAATTGTTTAAGTACCCTTTATTAATAGTCGTTATTATTGCCGTTATAACGGTTTTTTTGGGTCTCCAGCTTCCCCGGGCGGAATTGGACAACAACAATATCCGTTTCTTGCCGGACAAGAATCAGGCAAAAATTATCTCGGAATACGTTGATGAGACCTTCGGCGGACATGTTATGCTCCTTGCCGGTCTTGAACGCCCCTACAAGACTGTTTTTGAAAAGGACTTTCTAAGACGAATCCGTGATTTTTCACAGGCGGTTGAGAAAATGGAATACGTTAAATCCGTAAATTCTATTATGTCAACGCAGTATATAACAGGCGATAACGAAAGCATCATTGTTTCTGATTTAGTTCCTGAAAATTTTTCAGGAACCGCGGAAGAAATTACCGAGCTTAAAAGGCGTATTGCGTCGTGGGATTTGTTCCGCGGTTCTCTTGTTTCGGATAATCTTTTAGCGACGCAGATTTTAATTACCCTTAATGCGGTAACCGCGGATTTTACCCGGCCGGAAGTTTTACAATGCATCGATCCTATCCGTAAAATTGCCGAAGAACTTTTTGAAGGCGAAGCAAGCGTTTATTTAACGGGACAGCCTGTTTTCAACGATATAATAAGCAAGTCTATTATTACCGACAACCTTTTGCTGATACCGTTAGTTGTCATTGTAATACTGGCGATGCTGTTCTTTTCGTTCAGGCGTTTTACATATGTTGTCCTGCCTCTTTTAACAGTTATCATAGCTGTCGTCTGGACTATAGGGCTTGCGTCTCTGTTGGGAATAAAACTTTCGGTAATTACGACTATACTGCCTGTAATTCTTGTCGCTGTCGGAAGCGCCTACGGTATTCATATTGTTACGCATTATATAGAAGATATACGAGATAAAAATCCAGATGTTATAAAACACCGCGAATTAGTTTTAGAACTTGTAAAAAAACTTGTTAAACCCGTATTTCTTGCGGCTCTTACCACTCTTGCCGGTTTTATTTCGTTCTGCTTTACGCCGATTGTCCCGATGAGGGAATTCGGGTACTGCGCCGGTTTCGGAGTACTCGCCTCTTTTGGCATGGCGGTATTGTTTATTCCTTCCATGTTTCTGCTCCGGGGTCCCCGCGTTTTAAAGGAACGAAAAAACGAGAAAACAGGCGAAGACCGTTTCAGTAACGCTGTTGCCGTAATTTTTTCGGCTATCGCTGAAAAGAAAATATTGGTTCTGGCTCTTGCGTCGCTTGCCGTGATTATTTCGCTGTACGGGCTTTCCAAGGTTATAGTTGATAACGCTGTAATTGAGTTTTTTCAGAACGAGACTGACGTAAGCCGTTCAGATCGTTTTATCCGCGAATATTTCGGCGGCTCAAAGGATATAAGTCTGGTGGTTACGGCTGATACTACGGAAGAACTTTTACACCCCGATGTGTTAAAGGCAATAGATGATATTTCTTTTTATCTGACTGAGCATGTTCCCGCTGTGGGCAAAGTTGTCGGTTTTACGGATATTATCAAACGTATTAATCAAGTGTTCAACGCCGGGGAAAGCCCCGAAGGACTTAGGAAAGTTACAACGGTAAGACCGCAGGACGGTTTCGGTTTTTCAAATGCCGGAGATTTCGGTTTTGGAAATTTCGGATTCAGCGGCAACAGCCCGGTCAATGAAACTCCGAAACAGAAAATTGAGTATCACGATATATCCAAATACAATACGGCGGATTTGCTAGAGTTCCTTGATACCGCATCCGGAAAATCGCAGTATATGAACGGGGCTGATCTTGTACGCGAGCTTAAACGCCTTACCAATTATGAAGGCATGGCTTATTATGAGATTCCATCGGATCCAAAGCGTTACGGCAAAGAAACGCCGGAGGAACTTCAACAGTTAATAGCAAACTATCTTGTTCTGCTTGCCGGAGGGGACGATTCGGGGTATTCAAATGATCCGCTTGAGCCTACAGCGATCAGAACAATGATACAACTGCGGACGACAGGCAACAAAGACTCTCAGGCGGTTATCGACATAATTAAGAATTATACGGATGCGAACTTTCCGAAAAATGTACAGATAATAATAGGCGGCAATGTAATTTATGAAATAGCGGTTTCTGATCTTATTTTAAATTCTCAAATTATATCGATTATTATTTCCGTGTTAATCGTGTTTGTCATCATGTCTATTTCCAATAAATCGGCTGTTGCGGGGTTCATAGGTGCGGCCCCGCTGTCGCTTGCGATTCTGTGCAATTTCGCCGTAATGGGTTTTTCCGGCATAAAACTCAGCCTTGGAACAGCCCTTATTTCCAGTCTTGCTGTAGGCATAGGTATTGACTATACCATTCACTTTATAGAATTTTTTAAACGTGAGTATCAGTCAGGAGACGCCGCTTTTCTCCGCCGCACCTATATCGGCTGCGGCAAGGCGATTATAATTAACGCTCTGTCTGTGGGCGCGGGCTTCGGAGTATTGGCGCTCTCCCAATTCAGAATTATCGCCCAACTGGGAGCGCTTATCGCCTTAAACATGATGATAACCGCCTTTGTCAGCCTTACTGTAATACCTGCTTTGCTTTTGGTGATTAAGCCGAAGTTTATTTATTAAACCGCTATTCTTTTTTAATACGCACCTCAATGCACGGAATGTTTTTGTACTGAACGGTCTTCGGAGTATTCATGATATTAACCATAGAAAGCAAATTTTCCACCGGCATCGGCATATCGTTGACAAACCAATCAAAAAACAAACTAAGAAAACCCGTTATCTGATAGCATAATTTATAACGGCCTATCAAATATTCTTCATCCGAAAGTTTTTTTCTGTAGGTTTCTATTATCGACAGCGGATATTTCTGCAAGTCGTGGAAGATACGGCTTTCAATATCAGTTATTGATAATATTTTTTTCAGGATTTTTTGGTTTTTAACCATGTATTGGTAATCAAATATAAACACGATAGTATTTTGTTTATTACTGTTTTGGGATGTTTCTATGCTCATTAAATCGGCGTTAAAAGTATTTAAAAGATACTCAAACATGACATCGTCTTTATCGTTATAGGTGTAATAAAATGTCTGCCTTGCAATGCCTGCCTTTTCGGTTATGTCCGAAACGGTTATTTTGTTATAAGGTTTTTCGTCCATTAAAAGCATTATAGCGTCAAAAATCCATGACTTAGTCCTCTGTACCTGACGGTTGGGCTTAACCGATTTTTCCGACATATTTCCTCCTCTGTAAAAAAACTTACATTTTCTTTTATCTGTCCATTTTTATAAAAATCGCTTTATTCATAGTAATGAAATTGTAGTACATATGTTATAATTTAGTCAAGTGTATAATAAAAGATATTTGTTAAATATATGTCAAATATCTATATACAGACATCTGTCTTAAAAAGGAGTCAATTATGTCAAGAAAAACGATTTGTGTTGTTTTTTCACTTTCAGTATTTCTCGCCTTTTCCTGCGGGAAAAACAATGAAAGCGCGGCAAGCATGGAACAACTCCATGCGGGAAACGGGCAGCCGGTCAGCGTGCGAAAACTTGAAACCGAGGATTTTTCCGTTTTTCTTAAATTCCCCGCCCTGATTCAGGCCAGTTCCGAATCAGTCGCCTATGCGGGTTTAAACGATGTGGTAAGAACCATATCGGCACGGGTTGGGGCGGCAGTCAGGCAGGGTGATATAATCGTGTCCTTTTCATCGGACAATCAGATATTACAGCAGGCGGCTCTTGCCCATGAAAACGCCCGAAACGCCTTTAACCGCACAAACGCCCTTTTCAAAAGCAACGATGTTTCACGGCAGGATTTTGACGCCGTAAGAATGCAGTACGAAATAAGCGCGGCAAACCTTAAAGCCGCAAACGACATGATATACGTTAAAGCGCCGATATCGGGGACGCTCACCCAGCTTAATGTGCGTGTAACGGAGAATGTCCGTCCGGGAACTCCGCTTTTCACCGTCTCAAACAGCAACGCTTTCGAGGCAAGGCTTTATGTGGGCGCTGATGAAATAGAACGCATACATGTTGGGGCAAGGGCTTTTATTAATCTTACAAGAGGACAGCAAAAAGACCGAATCATCGAAGGCCGGATAACGCAGGTTTCGTTAATAATGGACAGCCAGAAGCAAAGTTTTCCTGTAACGGTAATTTTTAACAGCGAAAACCGCAGGCTTGTCAGCGGTATGAATGTGGATATAGAAGTCGAGACCTACCGCAACGAAAAAGCTCTTATTCTTGAGCGGCGGGAATTGGTAGAGACAGAAACAGGCCCCGCTGTTTTTGTCGTTGACGAGGAAGATATGCAAAAGGCACGCTGTGTTGCGGTGAGAACAGGAGAGGAAAAAGGCCTCCGTTTGGAAATATCAGGCGGTCTTTCCGAAGGGGATATTATCGTGAGCGAAGGCGTAAACCAAATCAACGAGGAAACCAAGCTAAAGATTGTCCCCGCTATTCTTTCAAGTTATTAAAAGGAGGCGTTATGCACATAGTCGATTTATCAATAAAAAGGCCGGTAACAATCCTTATGGGTTCTCTGGCTCTTGTTTTTTTCGGAATACTCGCCTATTTTAATCTTCCTGTACTGCTGTTACCCGAAACCGCTGTTCCGGTGGTAACGATACAAACGGTGTATCCGGGAGCAAGCCCGTTGTCAATCGAAACCCAGCTTACCAAAAAAATCGAGGAACAGATTTTTTCTATCGGCGAACTGGATTCTATTACCTCTTATTCATTGGACAGCGTTTCAATTGTTGCCGCCAATTTCAGAGAAGGCAAAGATGAAAATCTGGCTCTACAGGAAGTAAAAGACGCTATAGACGCTCTTGCCGCAGACCTTCCCGCCGCCGCAAGAAAACCTGTTATCTCAAAAGTGAACTTAACCAGCGGAACTCCTGTTATGGATATTATTATAGAAGGCGACATGAACAGCATGGAGTTATACGAATACGCTTCATCAGTGGTAAAAGATCAACTAGCGCAAGTGCCGGGTGTGGGAAATATTGAACTTTCCGCCGGCGAGGAAAGGGAAATCAAGGTTGAACTGCACCATACGCCTGTCTTTGAACGTTTCCTGCCGGTCGAACAGGTCGCCGGTATCCTTGCGCGCGCAAATCTGGAACTGCCCGGAGGAAACCTTGTTTTCGAGGGACAGGACATTCCCGTGCGCTTTAAGGGGGAATTCACTTCGGTTGAAGAAATTGAAGATATTGATATACCCACCCGTGCCGGCGTCTTTAAACTTCGCCAGCTTGCCGATATTTATGATTCATCTTCCATTGTACGGGAGCGGACGATTTTTTACGATAACGAAGCGGGAAAACGCAAAGACAACGCTCTGCTAGTACGGGTAATGAAGAATCCAACCGCCAACACGGTCAGCGTCATTGACGGAGTTATAAAACGTATACCCCGTATTGAAAAGAACTCGGGAAACAAAATACGCCTCAACGTTATCAGGGAAGACGCAGGATTTATCCGTGATTCGGTAAACGATACATTGGGAAACATTGTTATGGGCGTAATTCTAACCGCTCTTGTGCTTTTATTTTTCCTTCATGACTGGCGCTCTACCATAATCATTTCTATCGCTATGCCTTTTTCGATAATCTCAACTTTTTTTGTTATGCAATTTATGCATATCAGCATTAACGTGCTTTCGCTTATGGGGCTTTCCTGCGCCGTAGGAACTCTTGTTGCGAATTCCGTAGTCGTTCTGGAAAATATTTTCCGTCATAAAGAACAGGGACTTTCCAGTGCGGAAGCGGCATCCGCCGGAACCAAAGAAGTAATAATGGCGGTTATCGCCTCGACCGCTACTAACGTGGCGGTATTTGTGCCGTTAGGCGGCATGGCGGGGGCTATGGGGCAAATCCTGAGTTCCTTTGCCTATACTGTCGTTATTTCCACCGTTTTTTCTATTATTGTTTCTTTTACCGTTACCCCTTTGCTTGCTTCACGCCTGATACCTGAATCAGAAAAAAAAGAGGGAAAATTCAGCCTTAAACTGGAAGGGTTTATAAAAAAACTTGAAAACCTGTACGAAAAATCCATAGCGTTTCTTGTTATGCGAAAACGAAATGCCGCCGTGTTAATTGCGGCAGTCTTTGTTTTGTTTATCTTAAGCGTTAAAGGCTTTTCATTGATTGAGATGGAGATGATTCCGAAAAGCGACGGCGGCAAAATATATGTAACCGCAGAACTGCCTCAGGGCAGCAGCCTTGAAATGACCGCCGCAGTCCTTACGGAAATAGAACGTCGCCTTGCCGGCTACAAAGAAGCGAGGAGTATACTGACAATCCTTGGAAACGCAGGAGGCATGAACAGGGACGTAAGCGTTGCGCAGGTTAACATATCCCTTGTACCAAAAAGATCAAGAACCAGAAGCAATGACGCATTAGCCGCCGCAATGACAAAAACCCTTTCCGATATTCCCGGCGCAGTTATTAAGGTAACAGCCCCGACAGAGATAGCTCTCGCCGAAGGTGCTCCGGTAGACCTTTTTTTGAAGGGACCGGACAGCGTGGTTTTGCAAAAAATCGGAGACGAACTGCACGGGCGCATTGCGGCAATACAGGGCATTACCAATGCGGCGATAAACACCAAATCCGGCAAACGAGAACTTGTTTTTGAGCCTAACCGTAAACATATTTTTCAGGACGGACTGACGGTACAGACGGTGGCTATGACTCTCCGGGGAGCGATTGACGGCATAGTCAGCACAACCTACCGGGAAGGAGGCATGGAATATGACATACGGGTAAAAATGAGCGAAGAAAGCTTGAAAGATATTGAGGACATACGGAACATTCCGGTTATTGCTAATTCGGGAATTTTCCCCTTGTCCCGTTATGCGGACGTTCATTTTGAAAACGGCTACAACATGATCATGCGTGTTGACAAACAGCGCGCGATTGAACTTACCGCCGAAATTCTGCCGGGTTATGCGCAAAGCGCTATGTTAACGCAGGTTATGCGGACAGTAAATGAAATTGATATTCCTGCCGGTTACAGCGTCAGTCAGGCGGGGCTTTCGGATTCCATGACAGAATCCATAGTGAGCATGGCAGTAGTGTTTATAACCGCCATACTTCTTGTTTATATGCTCCTTGCGGCGATTCTGGAAAGCGTGGTTCAGCCTTTGTTCATCCTCTCTACAATTCCCCTCTCGCTCATCGGCGTTACGGCAGGCTGTCTTTTTACCGGTACGGTACTGAACAATATCGCCATGATAGGCATTGTCATGCTGGTAGGTATAGTTGTAAATAACGCAATACTTATTTTGGACTATTACAACCAGCTTAAACGTCAAGGTTTAAGTATTCAAGACGCTCTGCTTCGTGCCTGCCCTGCAAAACTGAAAGCGATCCTTATGAGCAATATCGCCATTATCTTGGGGACAATTCCAATGGCGCTTGGAATAGGAGAATCTCTTGCGGAAATGCGTAAACCGATGGGGATAGTCGTTGCGGGCGGCGTTATCTCATCAATGATAATGACGCTCTGGCTTATACCCTGTCTTGAGTTTGCGTTAAGCGGGAGAAAAAAAGGAGAAAACAAATGAACAGAGTAACATTATGTGTCATTTTATTATCGCTTTTTGCCGTATCAGCCGCATCGGCCGATGAATATGATTTGGAGACATACCTCACTCTGGTTGAGCGGAATAATCCTGATCTTTTGTTAAGGTTCAAGGATATAGAATTGGCGGAAACCGATGCCGCACTGGCACGGTCGGCGTTTCTGCCCCGTGCGGGTGTTCAGGGCGGATATAACCGCAATTTACAGGATGTCCGCACAAATTATGACAACGAACTTACAATGGGCATCGGCATAACTCAGATTTTATTCAGCGCAGGGGCATTGTCAAATTACAGTAAAGCGAAACTCGGGAAAGCCATACGTGAACAGTCATTTGAAGCGGCCCGGCTTGCTGTTCTGTGCGCGGCAAAAAAACTCTACGCAAGAGCGGAGCTTGCACTTCTTATTGTAGAAATACGTGAATCTTCGGAACGTTTTAGTCTAGAACAGTACCAGCGTATGGAACGCAGACGCCAGGCCGGAGCCGCTACCGAAATGGATTTGCTTTCTGCGGAAGTTGACTGGAGAACAAAAGCCGACGCTATAATGGAAGCAAGAAAAAACGCCGAACTGGTCTTGCTCGCCTTCCGTGATCTTGCGGGAATCCCGCACACTCAAACGATTGAACTTACTCAAGTGCGTACATCATTACCGGAACTTCCTGAAAATCCAAACTTAGGCAGCATTCTCGCAAACCGTGCCGACTACCGTGCCCTTTTGCTCTCCAAAGAATTATCCGGCATTGACCGCAGCGCCGCGCGAAACGCTTTTATGCCGGAAGTTTCGGCCTCGTTTAATTATGCCATAGGCGGCATGGGTAACGGATCATCCCTTACCGGGGATTATGATTTTAATTCCGCAGCTTTTGGTATCACAATCAACATACCCATTTTGGCGGGCGGGGCACGTCTTGCCCGAATGAAAGCCTCCAAGCTTGAGCAGGAAAAAACAATTATCGCCCTGTCGCAAAAAGAGACGGCAATTGAGAGCGAATTAAAAGAACTGCATTTACGACTGGAGGAAGCCCAGCGCCGCAGCGAGTCATCACTCCGCACGGTGGAAACAGCTAGAAGGGCTGTAGCATTGGCGCAAGCCGCATACACAAACGGACAGGCAACTTATTTGACCATTGCCGACGCTCAGGACAAATTGGATACGGTCTGGCTTAATTTCGCAAATATCGGCTATGAATATTTTTGCGCTTATTACGATTGGGAACTTGCGGTTGGAATTAAAAACTAAATTATTTTTGGAGGTATTTATGAAAACGACGATAAAACTCATTTTAGCGGCATTACTTTTAACCGCCGCTGTTGCTTCATGCTCGACAACAGGCGAATATATGCCTTTGTCAAACGGTGAAACAGTGATAGGGACAGCTCAGGCTTCATTTTCAGTCCGCTCGTCTTTTTTCTCCATGAAAAAAGTCAGGGACGCAATAAATACGGAAGCCTACATTAAATTGCTAGAAGCGGCGGAGCGGAAATATCCCAACAGTTACATTGATATTAGGGATATTGTATGGGTTACAGGCAGACAAGTTGATCCGCAAAATACCGAAATTGCCGCCGCCGGTAAAGTTATACAAATGAAGTGAAATGCTGACCGGAAGGTAACTTGACAAATTTTTCTACTTAACAAATGATATAACTATGAGTACAACTCTTGTCGCGGTTATTGAAGTCGGCTCTACGGGCATAAGGCTTAATGTCGCCGAAATTTCCTCAAACGGTCAGTGGCGGGTTCTTGACCGGGCGGTAAGACCTGTGGGGCTTGGGCGTGATGTTTTTACTTCCGGACAGCTTTCAAGAGAATCAATAAATGAATGTCTTACAGTGTTTCAAAATTACCGTGAGCTTTTGTCCGGCTGGAGCATAGCGGACGACAATATTCATATAATTGCCACAAGCGCCCTAAGAGTTGCACGTAACAGAGATATTTTTATAGACCGGGTAAAGCAGGAAACGGGCTTTAATCTTTCCATAGTAGAAGGCATCGAAGAAAACAGGCTGATGTATCTTGCGGTTCGCTTTGCCTTGAAGCAGGAACTTCCGCTTTTCTGGCGGGCGAATTCGATGATTATAGAAATCGGCGGCGGCTCTACGGAAATTATGCTTTTGCGCAGAGGGCAGATGGTAGCGGCTCACAGCCTGAAAATGGGAACTATTATTATCGATCAACATTCACGCCACAGTCTGGGACCGGGGTTTTATTACGAGCGCTACCTTAATGAAAATATCAAAAACACATTGAGTATGCTTGATATAGAGATGGACCTTGCGCACGTGCGGACTATGGTAGCCTGCAGCTCGGATGCCCGTCTTGCGGCTGAACAGTCGGGAAAAGAACTTAACGAAAATTGCCGCATTATAGAACGAGATGACTTTATAAAATTTACGGAAAAAATACGCAATTTGGGCATTGAAGACTGCGTGCGGGAATTCGGAATTTCGTATAACGA
>Ga0268262_10003289_pt1 | contig 17652 bp, 15 predicted proteins | sample TergutNc150P3_FD_190354 | JGI IMG/M metagenome (GOLD analysis project Ga0268262, IMG submission 190354) | Nasutitermes corniger P3 segment gut microbial community from laboratory colony in Florida, USA - Nc150 P3 (SPAdes) (version 2) | ecosystem: Host-associated > Arthropoda: Insects >...
TGAAAGGGTCAAGAATTATATCATCAACGCGAATTTAGGCAAAGTGTGGTTTGGAATCTTGTTAAACGAACAGTATGAATTTATTTTCCATAGAGATTCCATATATGAAGGCACAAAATTTGAAGACGTGAACAGCGATACGGCAAGACTTGTTGCATTGTTAAAATCGGGACGTAACAATGTTTCCGAATTCAGAATGAGAAACTATCAGAATATTCCCTCAATCACTTTTATCAGGAAACTGGAAAACGGCTGGTATCTTGGCATTGTAACGCCAGAAGCCGAGTATTTTAAAGAAGTCGAAAGAGTAAGGTTTATTTTAATATTGCTGGGAACCTTGCTGTCGGCAATATTCAGCGTCATTCTGGCCCGCATTATCGCTGAAAAACAAAAAGCTGACGCGAAGATAAACGAAGCGGATAAGGCGATAGTAGCAAACCGGGTTAAAAGCGATTTTCTGGCGAAGATGAGCCATGAAATACGCTCTCCCATGAACGTGATTTTGGGCATTACCGAAATGCAGCTTGAGAAAAAAGAACTGCCGCCGGATACATTGGAAGCGCTTGGTAAAATGCATAATTCAGGTTATATGCTGCTCAATATTATCAACGACATACTTGATCTTTCAAAAATTGAATCGGGCAAAATGGAATTGGCGCATGTTAATTATGATACCGCGAGTCTGATCAACGATACGGTACAGTTTAACGTCATACGTTTCGACAGTAAACCCATTCAATTTGTTTTAAAAATTGATGAAAATATTCCTTCAACATTATTCGGCGACGCCCTGCGCATCAAACAGATATTGAATAATATCCTCTCCAACGCGTTCAAGTACACGGACATGGGAGAAATTGTACTTTCGTTTTCAGCCGAAAATGTGCCAGGGCCCGGCGCGCCCGAGCCTGGCGGTACTGTAACGCTTGTTTTAATTGTGAGCGATACCGGGCATGGCATGACTCAGGAACAATTAAGCAAGCTGTTTGATGATTATACCCGGTTTAATGTAGACGCCAAACGTCAAATACAGGGCACTGGCCTGGGCATGAGCATCACCAAACGTTTTATTGAATTGATGAAAGGCGAGATTACCGTTAAAAGCGAGCCGGGGAAAGGCACGGAGTTTACAATCAGAATACCGCAGGGTTATGTCGATTCAAACCTGTTGGGCAAAGAAGGCACAAATAAACTTCAGGAATTATGCGCCGGCAGGGAAGCAAAACAAAAATGGACGGCCGAAATTAACCGGGAGTATATGCCATACGGCAAAGTATTGGTTGTAGACGATATGGAGCCGAATCTTTATGTTACCAACATGGTTCTTGCCCCTTACGGACTGGCAATATCTACAGCCGCAAGCGGAAAGGAAGCGGTTGATAAAATTAAAAACGGCATGATCTTTGATATTATTTTTATGGACCAGTACATGCCGGAAATGGACGGAATAGAAGCGACAAAAATAATACGCGGCCTTGGGTACAAAAATCCCATTGTCGCGCTGACCGCCAACGCTTTGGTCGGACAGGCCAAGATTTTTTTGGAAAAGGGCTTTGACGGGTTTATTTCCAAACCTATTGATATACGCCAGCTTGATTTAATACTTAACAAATTTGTACGTGACACACACCCCGCCGAAACTGTCGAAGCCGCCCGGCTGCTTAAAAATCCCGCTGATGATGAAGAAGACGAGCTGCCGGATTTAAGCCAGCTGAAGGCGCTGATTGTTGACGATTTTAAGCCCAATCTGGACGGGGAAGCCGATATGCTGAGAGAGTATAAAATACAGGTGGATTGCCTGTTAAACGGACTGGAAGCGGTTGAGCGTATAAAAAGCGGGGAGCCCAGGTACGATATTGTTTTTATGGATATTATGATGCCGGTTATGGACGGCATAGAAGCAACCAAACTGATACGATCCCTTGGTACGGAATACGCTAACACCGTACCGGTTATTGCCCTTACGGCAATGGCGGAAAGCGAGGCGGCCGAGAAGGAAAAAACGCTTTTGAACAATGGTTTTCAGGCGGTTTTATACAAGCCATTCACCCTTGATGTTGTGGATACCTTTATAAAAGACTGGATGAGTGATAAAATAGAAAACTGTAAAATCGCGCCAGAAAAGAAGGAGAAAATCATGGAAGTAGACATACCCGGAGTGGATAATGAAAGGGTAAAGAAAATTTACGGCAAAAAATTTAATATCTATTTGAATGTTTTGCGTTCATATCTTGAGGTTGTCCCCAAATCCCTTGAAGAAATGAGCCGGGTTTCCGCTGAAACATTGACGAGTTATGTTACCAACGTGCACGGCGTAAAAAGCGTCAGCGACTTCATAGGCGCGGAAGAAGCGCGAAAAATGGCCCTTGAACTGGAAATGCTTGGCAAAGCCGGAGATCTTTCCGGGGTATTGGCAAAGAACGAGGCGTTCATTAAATACGCGAAAGAACTTATAGTCAATGTACAAAAATATCTGGCTAAAACAGACGTAAAATAGCATGGAAAAACTGACAAACCCCGGTTCAAAACCCCTATCCCTTAGTAGACAGAATCCCCATTATAGCTAGTAAAATATACCCTTATACCCCATACCCTATACCCCTTCTTCTAGAATGCCTCCGGAAGACGGAAAATGCCTATATGGGTTGGCTGGCTGTAGATTGTCGTGAGGTATTCCTTTCCTATGGCGAATATGTACATGGAGACATACGTATATTTTATTTCGGTATTGGTCGATGAATTGGAAGCCGTATCGGCGTTTTTCTCGTTTGTCACGTTCGCGGTGTTATACAGATCCGGGTGATTCAGGAAGTACCGGTTGTCCGGCACAGGGTTAAAGTTCAGGCCAGGGCCCGATACGGCGCGCCGCAAGGTATAAGAAGCTTCATTCAACGTTAACACAGGCCTTACGCCGTTAACCGGCGAGAAACTGATAGTTAACGCTTTCCCCAAAGAGCCGCTGTTCAGGACACTGTCTATACCTTCCTCTTCCAAAGTCAGCCTGAAATATTTCCTGCCGATAAACGTGTTTTCAAGGTTGGAGGTACTAACCGAGGTACTGGTTTTATCGGTCAGCGAATTCATACCAAGAAAATCTGAATCCAAAGCGCTGTTAACTTGCCTTCGTAAATCAGATGTGTTAATCAAACCGCTGGACGCCTCACCGCTTATGTAAACCCTGTAATAGATCACGAAATTGGTAAAATAATTGGAATAGCCTTCGGCGGAGCTTGAAGGCAACTGAACTCTGGCGAAAGTATTATCCGTCATTACGACGTCAGTATCAGGTATATAGTCTATATAATAAAACGCCTCAAGCCCGCAGGAAAGCAGGCAAAAAAGTGAAAGAAAAAGAAAAACCACAGAAGACACGTAGGAAGATAAAATTTTAGTATTAAAACTCCGTGTAACTCCGTGTAACTCCGTGGTTAAATTCTTCTTATTAATTTTCACCGGCGGTTTTTGACTCCAGAGTTATAATCCGGCTGCGGGCAAGGTTTGTCCATACCTGGTCGTATGGCCAGCCCGCGATAACGGCGCGGTACGCGTCAATCGCCTTATCGTTCTCGTTCAGGGTTTCATGCAGCCGTCCCACAGAAAACTGAGCGCGGGGCGCGGCCGGAAACACAACCTGAGCGGCAAGGCTATTGCCGTAATACTCAATGGCCTCCGTTGTTTTACCCTGCTCTTCCGCGGCGGCCCCGGCGTTGAACCAGGCAAGCGGCGCGAGGTATGTTTTCGCGGCGGATTTGGCGGCAGCCGCGTAGGCGGTCTCGGCTCCGGACCAGTCTTTTTTCTCGGCGTATACGCTGCCGATTATCATCCAGGCGCGCCCGCCGGGAAAGCCGGAGTTCTTTTTCGCGAAAGCGGTTAATTCATCAATGAATGAAGCGACATCGTCCTGGGAATACTCCTCGTTGATTGTCGGGCGCAATGTCTCATAACGGCTGTTAAATTCCTCTACAGCGGCGACAGCCCTGTTTCTGAAAACATCCATCAGCGAGAGCGCCGCGATAACCCCGATTAAAACCACAAATAAAGCGGCGGCCGCGATAAATATGGGCATCCTGTTTTTTTGGATAAATTCATTAATTCGCTCGCTAAAATTGGAGTCTCTATCGGCTCCGTGTTTCTCGTTCAATTTCGCCATGATCACTCCTTGTCTCTCTTTATATTAAGCTCTTTCATCAATTTTGACAAATAGGTTCTCTGGATATCCAGGGCTTTTGCCGCTTCCGTCTGGTTCCACTGGTTTTCATCAAGCACCTTGCGAATAAAATTCGCCCTGAATACGTTCGTGGCCGTTTTCAGGTTTCGGGCGCCGCCAGGGGCTCCGTCCAGGATGCCGCCCATAACGCCCTGAGTTCCGTCCGCGATATTCAGGAAAAGGTCTTCCCTCTTAATCCACTTTCCGCCGGCTATTACGCAGGCCCTCTCAACGCAGTTTTCCAGCTCGCGGATATTGCCCGGCCATGAATATGTAAGTATAGCCTCTAACGCGTCTTGTGAGAAACCCCTGAAATCCTTTTTATTTACCTTTGAGAATTTTGACAGGAAAAAACTCGCGAGTTCCGGTATATCCTCTGCCCTTTGGCGAAGCGGCGGTATATGCAATGGAACCACATTCAAGCGGTAATACAGATCGCTTCTGAACTCGCCTTTATCTACCATAGCTTTAATATTCCTGTTTGTGGCCGCCAGTATCCGTACATTTACTGTTATTGTAACATCGGAACCGACTTTCTCAAACGCCTTTTCCTGTATCACCCGCAGTATCTTCGCCTGCAGCGCGAGGGGCATATCCCCTATCTCGTCAAGGAAAATTGTGCCGTTGTCGGCCAGCTCAAAACGCCCCTTCCTGTTGCTGACGGCGTGGGTAAAAGCGCCCCTCACGTGGCCGAACAGTTCGCTTTCCAAAAGCCCCTCTGGAATGGCCGCGCAGTTAACGCGTACAAAAGACGCATCGCTTCTGGGACTTCTCAGGTGTATCTGCTCGGCGAATATTTCCTTGCCCGTCCCGCTCTCCCCTGTTATCAGCACCGAAGAATCGGTTTTGGCGACACGGTCAATAATCTTGAACTTTTCCGTTATTACGGGACTCCGGCCGATCACGTACGGCATATTTTCGTTAACTTAGCCGTTTGCCTGGGTGGAAGCCTCCGGTTCCGCTTTATCCTGCGCTTCGTCGCCGGTATTCTTTGACTTAAGGAAATCGCCCAGGGTAAAAGTGGAGCCGCCGGTTTCTTCTTCGGCCATGTAACGGGAAAGCTCTTCCCGCTGTACCTTTTTCTGGTAATCACGGATTGAAAAAGCCAGTTTCTGCTTATCGCTCTGGATTTCCAGAACAACCGCCTTTATCTTGTCGCCAGGCTTGTATTTCTTAAGCGCGTCGTCAGGATTTTCTTCGCGGTTTTCGGTGAGGTTGCTTTTATGAATAAGACCTTCAATACCGCCGGGCACACGCACAAAAATACCGAAATCGGTTACCGAGGCAACCTCCCCTTCTATATGGGAACCAGGTTTATAGGTTTCCCCGAAGCTCCGCCAGGGATCTTCTGAAAGCTGCTTGATTCCCAGCCTGATGTTCCGGCTTTCCTTGTCAAGCGATATGACCATAACTTCGATTTCCTGTCCTACGGAAATCTCGCTGCCGGGATGTTTGACCTTTTTTGTCCAGGAAATATCGTCTCCGTGGAGGAAGCCGTCAATGCCCTCTTCCAGTTGAATAAAAGCCCCGGCGTTTGTGATCTTCACAACCTTGCGCGTAAGCCTTGTCCCGACAGTGTAGCGTTTCTCAATGTCATCCCAGGGGTTAGCTGTAACCTGCTTAAGGCCCAGGGACACCCTGCCCGCCTGCAGATCATAACCCAGGATCATGCACTCGACAATGTCGTTCGGCTTTACCATGTCCTGGGGCTTCTGGATTTTTTTGACCCAGGAAAATTCTGAAATATGCGCCAACCCCTCAATGCCTTCCTCAAGCTCGATAAAAGCGCCGAATTCGGTGAGCTTTGTCACCTTGCCTTTTACAATGTCATTGACGTGGTATTTATCCTCAAAATGCACCCATGGATCGTCGGTGAAATGCTTGAGCGAGAGGTTGATCCGTTTCTCGTTCGGGTCTATGCGGATCACCTTAAGGCGTATCTCCTGGCCTTTCTTAACGAAGTCTTTAGGCCTTGTAACATGGCCCCAGTTCATGTCGTTGATATGGAGAAGGCCGTCAAAGCCGCCAAGATCGATAAACGCCCCAAACGAGGTAAAGCTCTTGACCACGCCGGTAACATCCGTGCCGATGGGGGTATTTTTGAAAAAATCATTCCGCTTTCTCTCGAGTTCTTCCTCAAGGTACTTGCGGCGGTTTACAACAATATTTACTTTGCCGTCTGAATACAGGCGCTCAATGTGGAACGCGCATTTTTTGCCGATAAACTTTTCCGGCTTGTCTACTTTTTGCACGTCAGACTGGCTGATAGGCAGGAACGCCCTCATTCCCGCGCCGAGGTTTACGTCATAGCCGCCTTTTACCTGCTTTTCTATGACACCCTCAACAATCGAGTGGTCCTGAAACGCCTGTTTCAGGTTTTTCCATGAAAGTTTGGCGTCGGCCTTTTGCTTTGAAACAATGACCTCGCCGCGTTTATTTTCCTTTGTGATAAGGATAACCGATACGGTATCCCCTACTTTTGGAATTTCCGGGAATTCAGAGATGGGTATTTTACCCTCTGACTTGTACCCTACGTCTACAAAAACATGATCATCGGTTACCTGGATAACGCTTCCGTCTACGAGCTGGCCTTCTTCAAGCTGCTCAAGCGATTTTAAATACTCTTCCTGTAACTGTGTCTGGATATTCTCCCCTTCTTTCGGACTAGTGTCCGCGCCATCATTTGATGACGATACCACTTCCATCTGCGCCATACCCGTTCCTTGTGATTAATTTTCCTACTTTACCTTCCCTTCTAATATGGCATAAACCTCGTTTATGGTCAAGCCCGATGTATCAATATATTCCACGCCTTTGGCTATGGCGAGGCTCCCCTCTTCCTTGTTTTTGTCAATGGCGTCCCTTTCCTCGATTGTCCGTTTTATCTCCTCCAGGCTGAGTTTTGAGACCCCCTGGTCAAAGCGGCGTTTGGCGCGGGCTTCCACGGAGGCGTCAAGGAAGAAACGGTATTCCGCGTCCGGGAATACCACAGTGGTCATGTCCCTGCCCTCCGCCACCACATTCATGCCTTTTGATATACCCCGGATAATGTCATTAACCTCATGCCGGATTGGGACTATAGCCGAAAGGGGGGCCGCCCATTTGTCGATTTCGTCAGTATGGAGATGGCCGGTAACGTCCTCCCCGTCAAGAATGATCTTATCGCCGTCATAGGCTATGTTGGCGTTTTTGGCGTATTCAAGCGCCCTGTGGCTGTCGTTAGGCGTAACGCTCGACCGCAGGCAGCCGAGGGTGATGGCCCTGTAGAGATTCCCCGAGTTGATGTAGGTAAAGCCCTTCCCTTCCCTGTCTTTCAGTTTTTCCGCCAGCAATTTGGCGATTGTGCTTTTTCCTGAGCCTGCCGGCCCGTCGATAGCGATTACCATGTCATGCTCCTTTTGGGACTAGGGAACGGGGAACGGGGAACAGGGACTGGGGTATTCGTTCCATTCTTCCTGTTCCCTGATCCCTGCTCCCTGTTCCCTTCTTTCAAAGCTTCAATCTCAAACTTTCTCAATGCTCTCGATTCTCCTTCCGGCAATTCATCCAGCTTTACAGGGCCTATGCGTACGCGGCGCAGGCGGAAGGGGTGCAGGTGGAAATGGGAAAAAACCCGCCGAATTTCCCTGTTTTTACCCTCTATCAGCACTACCCTCACTGTCCTGGAATCGAGCCTCTCAACCGCCCGCGCCTTGTAATACACGTCTTCTATCTCTATGCCTTTCGCGAAAGCCTCGATAAGCTCTTCGGGGATATGGCCGGTCGCCTCAACTATGTATTCTTTCTCAAGGTTGGAACGTGGATGCCCAAGCCGGGCCGCGAAAGCGCCATCATTGGTAAAAAAAATAAGGCCGCAGGACATAAAATCCAGCCTGCCGACATTGTAAAGACGTTCTTTTATTTCCTCAGGCAAAAGGCTGATGGCGAGCGGCCGCCCCTGCGGATCGGAAGAGCTGCAAATATAGCCGGGCGGTTTGTTCAGGGCAAGGTACACAAGCCTGTCTTCCGTCTTTACCTCTTTTCCGTCCAGCAGCACTTTATCGCCGGGAAACACCTTGCTCCCCTGCTCGCGGATAACAGCGCCGTTCACGCTGACCCTGCCCTCCGCGATGATCCCCTCGGCCGCCCTTCGCGAGGCGAGTCCCGCGTGCGCGAGATACACCTGCAATCGCAAGCCCTGTTCAGGAAGAATATTTACCACGGAGTTACACGGAGTTTCACGGAGGGGAAGGCCCTGCTTTTCGCTCACTGTTCTACCTCAAGTTCGAATTTGTCCAGATCGCTTTCTTTCAGTTTGGGCAGATCGGCGATTGAGTTAAGCCTGAACTGCTTAAGGAATTTTCTGGTCGTGCCGAACTGTACCGGTTTGCCTGGTACGTCTTTTTTGCCGACCTCATGGATCAATTCTTTCTCAACAAGCAGGTGGATCATGTTGTCGGGGCTTACCCCGCGTATGTCTTTTATTTCGGCTTTGGTTATTGGCTGGGAATAGGCGATAATCGCCAGGGTTTCCATGGCGGCGCGGGAGATCCGGCTGTCGTTTTTTTTGCCGTAACGGTCTTTCAGGTTCTCCCAGTATTCGCGTTTTGGGGAGATCATAATGCCGCCGTCAATGCGGGCAAGCTCAATGCCGCAGTCCGCCATCGCATAACGCTCGTCAATCCTGTCAAGGGCGGCCTTGACCATTTCCTTTGAGAGCCCCGAGATTCGGCTTAAGCTTGCCTCGTCCATGGGCTCGGCTTCCATGTAGAGAATCGCCTCGAGCAGCGCGGTTTCTTTTTGCAAAATTTCGTCCATGTTTAATTCTCCCGCAGCTTTATCTTGATATCGCCAAACATTATGTGCTGTGAAATTACAATCATACGCGTTTTTACCGCCTCCAGAATGGCGAGGATAGTGCATACTACATCCATGATCGATTTGGAACGGATAATCAACTCGGTGAAATAGCACTCGCCCTTGTCTTCCAGCAATTCCGTAAGCAGGGTAATTTTTTCATTAACCGTAACTTCCTCGTACATGTCAAGGATCCTCTCGCCGGGTATCTTCCGTATTAACGCGGAAAATGTTTTCATCAGGCTCCATATATCAGCTTTTTCCCAAAGGTCGTCGTCGTTGAACGGCAGGTTGTGCTGGAGTTTGCGGCGTTCAAGCGCCCATTCGGCGTCTTTTTCTTTTTCTTCCATCTCCTCGGACAGTTTCTTGAATTTTTGGTATTCGATAAGGCGGTCAACCAGTTCCTGCCTCGGGTCAAGCAGCTCTCCGTCGTCGTCCATCTCGACAGGCAATAAGGTGCGCGACTTTATTAATAGCAGCATCGCCGCCATCGCGTGAAATTCGGACGTTTCCTCAAGGTCCATCGCCTCGGCGTCGCGCAGATAATCCAGGAACTGCCCGGTAATTTTCGCGATGGGGATGTCGTAAATGTTTATCTCGTTCTTCCGGATCAGAAAAAGAAGCAGATCAAGAGGTCCTTCAAAATCATTTATCTTGAAACTGCGTCCATCCCCAGCCGCGACAGTAGATTCCATCAGAGAAAGTATAACGAGAGAAAAGAGGAAAGGGAAGAGCTTCCGCCGGTGCCTGCGGCACAATTCTTTGGCAAATTTTCACGCAGAGGACGCAAAGGCGCAAAGGACGCAGAGCGCCTCCGCGAGAAAAAATGGGAGTAAAGTCCTATTCTTTTTTCTCCGGTTTAACCGCCGGCTTTGCCGCCGCCGCGGCCGCGGCTTTGGCCCCGGAAGCCGGTTTGGCCGGCTGGGGGAATTCCCTGCCCGGGAAAATTTGCTTTCTCAGTTTCGCTTCAATATCCCTGGCGAAATCCTGATGCTCGACAAGGTAGTCGCGGGCGTTGTCCCTGCCCTGCCCTACTTTTTCCTCGCCGTACGAATACCACGCGCCTTTTTTCTCGATGTAATTGTACTTAACGGCGCAGTCAAGCAGGCTCCCGAAATAGGAAATACCCTTGCCGAAGATCAACTCAAGCTCGGTGCGCCTGAAAGGCGGGGCAACCTTGTTTTTTACAACCTTAACCCTTACGCGGTTGCCTATGGCGTCTGTGTCTTTTGAGACCTCTATTGTCTCGGTTTTACGCACCTCAAGGCGCACGGACGAGTAAAATTTCAGGGCATTGCCGCCGGTCGTTGTTTCCGGGTTTCCCATAAATACGCCGATTTTCATGCGTATCTGGTTGATGAAGATCAAAATGGTGCGCGACTTGCCTATGGTGGCCGTGAGCTTGCGGAGGGCCTGGCTCATAAGGCGCGCCTGCGCGCCCATTTGCGCGTCGCCCATGTCGCCCTGTATCTCGGCCTGTGGGGTCAGGGCGGCGACGGAGTCCACCACGATAACGTCCACGGCGCCCGAGCGAACAAGGCTGTCTGTGATTTCCATGGCCTGCTCGCCGTTATCCGGCTGGGAGACCCAGAGATCGTCAATATTGACCCCCAGGTTCTTCGCGTAAACCGGGTCCAGGGCGTGTTCCGCGTCGATAAAGGCCGCGGTGCCTCCAAGCTTCTGCGCCTCGGCTATCGCGTGGAGGGCCAGGGTGGTTTTGCCTGAAGATTCAGGGCCGAATATCTCGATGATTCTGCCGCGCGGGTAGCCGCCAATTCCCAGGGCCTCGTCCAGTAGGATGGACCCTGAAGGTATGACTTCCACGCCTGCCGCGTTGTCATGCGAGCCGAGCTTTATAAGCGAGCCTGTCCCAAACTGTTTCTCAATCTGCAGACGGGCCGCTTCCAGCGCTTTTAACTTTTCCTCGGGTGTCGCGTTCGGATCACCCCGGGTTTTTTCTTCTGTTTTAGCCATATTTATCTCCTCCCTGTATATTGGAACAAACGATCATTTTGCATGAGTGGTTAGAGATAAAATATAACAAATTTTTTGGGACTGGGGAATAGGTACCGGGGCTTGTTTCGTTTAAAACCGTATTTTACAGGAAAATTACGGCATTTCCAGGGCTTTCTCTATATGGGGGCTTCTAAGCTGACCTACGGCGCGCGTCTGCCATTCGCCGGCGCGGCTTTGCTGGGCGAGGAAATTCCAGATACCCCTGGCCGAGGCGGCCTTGCCGTTGGCGTATAGGCTTGATGCCAGATAGTACGCGGTTTTGTAGTATTCTTTTATCTCGGCGTATTCGGCGATCTGCCTGTTCCAGTTCATTTCCGCTGAAAGGGCTTCCAGGGTCGTGAACGTGAAATCATAACGGTTGCGTTTAATCTCGTCTATGATGATTGTGTTCTGGATAAGGAAAGCGAACATAAGGTGTTCCTGCGCCCACGCGTGCCTGCCAGACTGGTAATAATAAAGACCGAGCTGCCTGTGGGCGTTTTCAAATTCGGTGCCTTTGTAGCGATACTGTATGATAAAATCGTTAAGACCTTTTGTTTCAAGGGTGCGGGTCATGGCCTGTTTCTCAAATGAGTTTTTGCCGTGCTCAAGGAGCGTGGCGGCGACTTGCTGGGCGCGATCCGGAGCGTCACCGGCCCAAAGGCTGTCGGAGCTCAGAATGGAAAGCAGCATTCTTTCCATCTCGTTGTATTCCTGCCTTGTACGTCGAATAGCGGCTATTTTATACAGCAGCTCTACGGCAAAGGCGGGGTTTTCCAAAAGATGTTTCTGAGCGTGGACTTTATTGTACTGGGTGAGGGCGAGATTCAATTCCCCCTCAACAAGATATGTTTCACCAATCCAGTGATCCGCCTCAGGATATTCCTTGAGCGAGCTGAAAGCGGCAAGCGCGGAGGCCGCGGAATTTTTAAAAGTTTCCCTGGGAATACGGTAGTACAATTCCTTAAGCGCGTCGCCGGCTGCGGCGTAACCGTTATCCTTTATGTAGCGTTCTATCCAGTCAAGGTTATCGCCAAGCCTGCGGACTTCGTTTATTGACAGAACGTTGATGAACTCGCGCTCCATGCGCTCGTACATCTGCCGGCGCTGGCGTTTGGCGTCATCAAAGGCGAGCAGGGCATTCCCGTATTCGCCTTTTCTGAACATCTGTTTGCCCATCTCAAAGGTGTACCACCAGGTGTTGTAGTTTTGGGCAAAGACTGAACCGATACAAAGCATGAAAAAGAGAATAGGTAATAGCACTCTTTTCATATACGCTCCTATTCCAACAAGGGAATATTATTTATTAACAAACCAGTAACGTAACGCAAGCTCAACGCTAATGTCCCACCATAACCAGGCATTGCCATTCGCGACATATAATCCTGGAAAGGTTGGAACAAGCGACAAAGCAATTTCAAAGGGCCTTACAACGTGCCAGGACAACCCTACCGGAATGCGGAGCCCAAGGCCAAATCCTACTCCCGCGTCATCACGGTTTTGTCGTTGCCAGAAATTCATATTTATCGCTCCGCCCAGGCCCAAGAACCAGTCGATCTTGACTTTATACGTGCCTTCCTCATTGGTCGCCGTAGTAGAAATTAGGTCCCTGTCAAAGATATAAAAATCGCCGGTAACCGTAAAGCCTGAATAATATTTATGAAGGCTGGCGTATAAACCCCAGAAAACAGGCGAACCTGGAAGTTTCAGGCTTAAGCCCGGATAAAAACTGCCGCCATTCAAACCGCCGCCGCCGCCAAGCACAACCCCAATACCAAGACCGGGGTGATCGGCAAACGCCGCCGTACAGACCAATAATCCTATTAACAATACAAAAATCAGCTTTTTCATATTATTTCTCATTCTTAATTATAGTACTTTACAAAGGAAATGTGAAGAGGAAAAAATGAGAGAAAAGAGAAAAAGTAAAAGGGAAAAGAGTAAGAAACCCACCTTGTCTTGCTCTTATCTCGTTAGTTCTTCCTCAAAGGCGGCGTCCGCCTCCGCCTGAGTTACTGTCCTTACAATCACGCCGCGCCTGAAAATCAGCACCTTGTCGCCGGCTCCGGTAATGCCTATGTCCGCGTGGCGGGCTTCTTCAGGGCCGTTTACCTCACAGCCCATAATGGCTATGGTTATTGTCCTATTAAGGGCGTATAGCCTGGTCAGCCAGCGGCCGCAGAAGCCGTGGGTGTCAAAGCCGTGCCTGCCGCAGCGGGGACAGGAGATTATGGTTACCCCGCCCCGCTTAAGCCTTGAAACCCTGGTTTCGGCGTCCGGACCGCCGTTAATCGCCGCGATTTCAGCCGCCGCGCCCAGGATTTCCCTGGCCGCTATTACCTCGTTTTCAACGCTGTCGCTTAAAGACACCCTCAATGTGTCGCCGATGCCCTGCGCCAGCAAGGGGACAAGAGCGGCGCTGCTGCGGGCGACCCCGGCCACAAGCGGGCCTGCCTCGGTAACGCCAATGTGCAGCGGCACGTCCGAACGCTCAGCCAGCAGGCGGTTTGCCTTTATTGTGTCGGCGAGGTTTGAGGCTTTCATTGAGACAAGGGCGTTGGTAAAGCCGAATTCGTCAAAAATAGCCAGTTCCCGCTCGGCGGCCTCTACAAGTGCCTCGGCAAGATTTTTTACCACGGAGGACACGGAGGAACACGGAGTTTTAGACCTAAGGTCTTGGGGCAAACTCCCCGCGTTTACCCCTATACGCAGCGCTACGCCCCTCTCAGAGGCCTTCTCCAGCACCGCCCGGACTTTTTCCCTGCCGCCAATGTTCCCGGGGTTTATGCGTATTTTAGCGATGGGGAAGTCCATGCAGCGCAGGGCGATTTTATGGTCAAAGTGGATATCGGCGACAAGGGGCATGGAAACAAGTTTGGCGAGGGCGCCCAGGACTTCGGCCGTGTCAAGGTCGGGAACGGAAAAACGCAGAAGCCCGCAGCCCATAGCCCCTAGCCCCTCGATACGTTTTACCAGATCGTCATTAAGGTCAGAAAAAGAAAGGCGATCCTTCCACATGGTCTGTATGATTACGGGGGTATCACCGCCTAGCGTGACTTTGTTAGCTATGTTTATTTTACGGGATTGGAGAGACATAGGGAGAGGGGTATGGGGACTGGGGACTGGGGACTGGGGGCCCCCTTCGACAAGCTCAGGGAGCGCCTTCTTGGTCGCTGAGCCTGTCGAAGCGACAAACAAAAACCCTGAACCCTGATCCCCGGCCCCTGATCCCTTTCTTAAAGACTTATCATTGACAGAACCATCGCGAAAATGGCGACGGTTTCGCAGATACCTACGATCATCATGTAGTTAACGAAGCCCTTGCCTGTTTCACCGGCGGCGTCGGCGCCGGCGGCTCCGGCTTTACCCTGGGCGATGGCGGAACCGGCGATAGCCAAACCTGAAGCTACACCAATGCCGAGATAGAGCAAGCCGTTAGCGGGGTTAGCCATAGCGGCCGGTTTCATAAACAGGAAACCCAATATATAGCCGTAAAAGGTCTGGGTAAGGGGCGCGCCGCCGAAAGCGAGCAGGGTCATTGGCGCCGGTTTATTTCCCGCGTAGCATTTCTTCCACGCTCCGATAACCGCCTGTCCGGCGATCGCTATACCTGTTGCCGAGCCAACAGCTGAAATACCCATTACAAGACCTGCGCCGATTAATCCTAAATTCATGTTAATCTCCTCTTAAATATTCAAAATTATGGACCTGCAAAGCAGCTCCTTTATTCCTACTTGTTCTTGTTCTCGCTAAAAGGCTTGTACGGGAAGCCCGCCCAGGTTAATCCCACATGGCCCGAAAATTCCAGGGTATTCAAACGCACCCCGTGAACCAGCACCGAAAGGGCGTTCAGCACGAGGTTTAATCCATGGCCGAACACAATAAGGGCTACGCCGAAAACAAACAGTATTAAATGCCCCAGCATTGGTCCCGCCATAGCGTTTACCGTTGAGGCGATCGCCGCGCCGGCAAGGCCGACGGCCCACAGCCTGATATAGGACATAATATCCGAGAACACGTTGGCAATCCCAAGTATCATCGAAATGATATTCTTGCAGCTCTCAAGCACCGACCTGCCTACGCTTCCGTCGTAACTGGCGAAAACAAAGTTAAACACAAAACCGCCGCCAAGTATATAGGCGCAGGGCATCATGGGGATATAGTCGCCAAGGTTGCGTGATTCGTTGCTGGCTATGAGAATAAGTATTACGCCGTACATGCCGACGAGCATGGCGATTGAGCCGAGCTCCGCCAGGATTTTCAATGACCTATGCTTCGTAATGGCGACGATATGCCCGATGGAAAGCTGTAATAGAGCGAGCGAGAAACAGAGGATCATCAGGTTCTGCTGGACAATACCGCTCAAGTAATCCGATTTCGCCGCCGTAGCGTTTGAAATCAGCGGGAAGGAAAGGTCCTGCAGGGCATAGGGCAGTTTCTCGGCCTCCATTCCAAACCAGGTACAGGTAAGCACGCCCCAGGCGAAGTTGGAAAGTCCGAGCAGGAACATCAGCTTGAGAACCGCGGGCACTCCCTTTTTGATTGTCTTGAAAATGCCTATTATCGCGGCGATAAGGACGATGGCGCCGTAAGCCGCGTCGCCGAATATCATGCCGAAATATATTGTGAAGAACAGCAGGAACCAGCCTGAAATATCGACTTCGTTATAACCAGGCGTTACTTCAAGGAAACCGGTCAGCGGGCTTATAAGGTTGGCCAGCGGGTTGTTCTTGAGTTTTGTCGGGACATAATCATCAGGCCCCGGATCGCGGGCGGCGATCGCCCAGTTGTTTTCCGTGGCCGCTACTTTCAGTTTGCCCATGTCCTCGGCGGGCACATAGCCGGAAATATAGGAAAGGCTGTGCTCTTCCGGAATGCCTTCGACTTTTTCCAGTTCCGCCCTCGCCAGCTCGAAGTTGATAATGCCGTTAATCTCCGCCATTTCTTTATCCAGCAAGGGTCGGCGGTCGGCGAAATTTTTTATCCTTTCGTTAAGCGCGTCCAGTTTGCCCGTTAACTCGGACAGTTCGGCGTTAATTTTGGAAAGCGAAATTTCAGGAAGCTTGAATTGCTGCGCGTCGGGGATTTCGTTTTCAAACACAAGCAGGCGCGCGGCGGATTTGTCCTCGTTGATTTTTATATATTGGACATCTTTGGGAAGATTCTTGAAAACCGCCGGGGAAAGCTCATAAAAATATACCGGAACGCCTTCGTCGTTTAAGGATTTAACGCTTTCCGGATCAAATTCGCCCCATTCTATAATTCGTGTTTTTTCTTTGGAAAGAAAGCCGATCCTGTCTTCAAGGGCTTTACGCTCGTTCGCCAGTCCGTTCATCAGCTTTACCAGTTCCGGCCTGTCCGGCGCGTTTACAGCGTCAGCCGAATACGGTTCCAGTTCCTCAACGCCAAGCTTGTCGGCAGAACGCCGGCCCCTGCGGGGACCTGTATCTTTGCGCCGCTCAAATCCGGAATCCTGTGAGCGAAGGTTCTTTTTGGGGGCCTTGAACTGCTGTATAAGACCGATGGCTGTTTCCGTCCGCGTCTTGCGTTCCATCACGTCGGTAAATTTTTCCGGCGCCGGCTTGGACATCTCAAGATGGACTATCCCGACTTCGCGTAATTTGGTGAGCGCTTCATCCTGATTTTTATCCTGTACCACAAGGCACACTTTTTTCATTGGTAAAATCAAGAGGGGAACCTCCTTTCACTTCGTTTCAGTCGGTTGAGTATCATTTTGCCGCCTTTACAAGACCGGTTTTGGCGATCTTCCCGCGCACTACGGCAGAGGTCTGCTGGTCGCCCAGGTAAACCTGAATTTTCTTGATGCTGCCCTTTGTCTCGGGAATTTTAACTTTCTCAAAAAGGTTAACCCTCTGTGTTGTTACGCGTAATTCGTGATCAAGCCGTTTGCGCTGCTCCTCGACAATCTCGGCCTCGAGATCGAGAAGGAGGGCCTGTTCCATTTTCTCAACCGCCATGTCAAGCCAGAGGGGTTTCTCAAAAAGGTTGTACGGGGAGGTTTTAAATTCGGCTCCCTCGAAAATCGGAATGGCGACGCCGGCTATGTTCCCCATGCCCGTTTTAAGTTTTGTTATTTTAAGTATGTCTTTGGTGAACACGCCCGTCTCGCCGAAAACCGCGATCCATGTTTTGAAGGATTCGTCGAGCTTTTCTTTCTGGGCGTGAAGTTCCTTTATCCGCAGTTCGGTAAGACGTATCTCCCCCTGAAGCTGCTGCTTTTTGAGCATCAGCGTGGGAAGGTAACGCTGGAACATTTTAAGGGAATCTTTTTGTTTTTTAAGCTCGTTTTTGGTGAGCTTTATTTTCGCCATAATACCCCGCCTAAATGGCCATTAATCCTTCTTCGGCCAGAATTTGCTGATAAGCTCGGTTCTCAGCCCGGTATCTTCAGGATTGAAACAGTCGGCCAGGATTTCCCACCCGAGGTCAAGCGCCTTTTCAAGGGGGATATTGACCGAAAGGTCCATCATCTTGGATTCAAACTGTGAGCCGTATTTAAGGAGTTTCTCGTCCCAGGCCGACATCATAAAGCCCATCGCCTTCTTTTCCAGCGTGTCGCGGAAAGCGGAGTACAACTTGATCATGCCGTCCAT
>Ga0268262_10003290_pt1 | contig 17638 bp, 23 predicted proteins | sample TergutNc150P3_FD_190354 | JGI IMG/M metagenome (GOLD analysis project Ga0268262, IMG submission 190354) | Nasutitermes corniger P3 segment gut microbial community from laboratory colony in Florida, USA - Nc150 P3 (SPAdes) (version 2) | ecosystem: Host-associated > Arthropoda: Insects >...
CACCTGCAAAGCAAGCCGGGGGATGGATGGGCAAGCTCCCGTGAGTTGGTTGATTTGGTTGGCTGGAAGTTTGGAACCCGTATAAGTGAGTTGCGCGCACGCGGAATCGCGATTGAATCTCGTAAGCGCGCCGGCGATGGGAGCTTGTGGGAATACCGTCTGGCGAGGGCATCATGATTGCCGGCAAGGGCTACGAGATAAGCACCGTCGAGCTAAAAAGGCTACTCAACGTTACTCCCACTGCTGTCAACTTTGCCGCCATGGCGTTGCTTTGTGAGACGCTGATTACAAGCGCAACACAGAGCAAGCGCTTGATGGCAGAGTTACTGCGGAGATACGACGAAGGCGACAGAACGGTTGTCCTGTACGTCGAGATGGCCAAGGCTGTCGGCATGTGTCTTGCCGACAGCTTCGCCCGTCAACAGCCACGAGCAATAGCTGCAAAAGCTGCCAGAGACGCGGTGAAATGATGGCAGACAGAAATAGCTTAAGCGTGACTGGTAGTCTGGCGGTAGAAGCCGCCAGGGCTATTCGCCTGTATTGCGGCTCTCGTGATTCTTGCGACGACTGTCAATTCCACCACAATGCCGATACCGGCTGTGAGTTGATGTCTGGCGAAGTTCCAGACCAATGGACTTTGCCCGGCGAGAGGGGCTGGGATGACTGAGCAGATTGTACTGCGGTCCTGCCCCTTCTGCGGATCGAAGGGCGACGTGGAGCTTGTAATGCCCACCGAAGACACCGGCTATAGCAGCTATGTGATTTGCCTGACCTGTCGTGCTCGCACAAGCGACTACACCTTTGCTGAGGAGGCGGCTATTAAGTGGAACCTGCGCACCGAGCAGTGCCGTTGCTGGATGTGCGAGCAGTTCGTACTTGTGCGCGAGTATGACCGCAAGACGCACGGGTACTGTCGGCATAATCTCGATATCGGCGAGACGGAGTTTGGTCGTGGCTCTTGGGAACGCGTTGACCGACGCGATCTAGCTTGCGAAAAATTCGAGGTGGCACAATGACGCGACCGGACACCTTCCCAAATGCCACCGAGTTCATGGCGTTCGTCGAGCGCAATTGCTCAGACTGCGTCGAGTACCGCTACATCGTAGATGATGACTTTGGCCTTGCGCTGCCGATGTGCCCGGTGCTCAACAACCTTGAGCTAGAGCAAGCCGCACAAGCCACACCACGCCGGCTGGCGTTCGTAGACGAACACCTTGACGCTGACAGGCTGCACTGCTCAAGGCGCAGTACACAGAAGATATCAAAGCCACTTGAAGGGCAGATAGCGCTAGAGGGGGTGGAGTGATGGTCCGCTTTTGCGATGGGGGGCATCTTACCATCCCTCCCCGTACCTTGCAGCCCGTGTACCTCACCTGCGGCAAGTGCCACTGGCGCGATTCGGGCGGCTACTGCAATCACTCATCAACCATGGCCATCGTGACGGTAGACGGCAACCCAGAGACCATCAGGCTGACGGTACCAGCAGGAACAGGTGCGTGTGATGCTTACCAAGCGTAAGCGGATACTGAACCTCTTTGCCGGCATCGGCGGCAACCGCGGGCTGTGGGGCGATGAGTACCACGTCACCGCGGTCGAGCTGAACCCTGCGATCGCAGCCACGTACGCGAAGCGATTCCCAAATGACACGGTCATCGTCGGTGACGCACACGAGTATCTGCTGAGGCACTACAAAGAGTACGACTTCATCTGGGCATCTCCACCGTGCACAACGCACACAATGATGATGAGATACAACTGCACCGACGAGCGCAGCGAGCGCCTGGTATACCCGGACATGACGCTGTATCAAGAGATCAATTATTCAAGCGTCAGCGGATGGGACATTCGCCCAGATGAAGAGTATTTCAAGCAGCTTTTCAGAACCAGCAAAAAACAAATCATCTGGGGTGGTAACTATTTCTCTGACATGTTGCCGCCCAGCAAATCATTTGTTGTTTGGTACAAGCGGTATGGGCATCATAATCGCAATTCATTCGCTGATTGCGAATACGCATGGTGCTCAAGAGGCATGGGTGTAGCTAGAGTGATTCATTTTCCATACGACGGCATGATTCGTATAGACAGGTACCGAGGAGAAGAGCGTTTTCACCCAACCCAAAAACCGGTCGAGTTGTATTCAGAGCTGCTAAGAATATATGCCACGCCAGGAGACAAAGTGCTAGATACCCATGTAGGGAGTGGATCCAGTTTGATTGCCTGCATCGAGCATGGCTATGACTGGATGGGGTTTGAGATAAGTCCGGTATTTTGTGCCGGAGCTCAGGCGAGGATAGACAAAGCATTACAGCAAGGCAAGTTGTTTTAGGCAAGTCGCCGGCTATAGCGTCGGATGCTACAGCCGGCATGAAGAGAATTGCTGGAGAAAACCAGCATACAGAAAGGGTATCACATGGCAGACAAATCTGTAAAAATCGCGACCCTTCAAGCCGAAAATGTGAAGCGCGTCAAGGCCGTGGAAGTCTCACCGACGCCAACCGGGCTTACCGTCATTGGGGGGAAGAATGGCGAGGGCAAGACAAGCATTCTTGACGCGATCGCATGGGCACTGGGCGGCAATAAGTACAAACCGGCAAATGCAACGCGAGAAGGCTCGGTATCACCGCCGCAGCTTAAAGTAACGCTATCCAATGGCATCACCGTCGAGCGCAAGGGCAAGAACAGCGAGCTGACCGTCACCGACCCAAGCGGCAACAAAGCCGGGCAAGCACTGCTGGACAGCTTAGTCGAGCAACTGGCTCTCAACCTGCCAAAATTCATGCAAGCCAGCAGCAAAGACAAGGCCAAGACGCTACTGGACATCATCGGCGTCGGCGACAAGCTGGACGAGCTGCAGGCAGCCGAAAAGCGCCTGTACGACGAGCGCACCACTGTTGGACGCATGCGCGACCAAAAGCAAGCAGCCGCCGATGAGATGCCAGTGTTCTTCGACAATGTACCAGAAGAGGAAGTATCGGCGCACGAGCTTATCCAGCAGCATGAAAGCCTGCTTGCGAAGAATGCCGAGAATCTGCTGATACGTCAGAACGCGGACAAAATCCGGCAGCAACTATCCGCAGCTGAAACCGCTATCGAGACGCTTGAGGCGAGAATCGCCGATCTCGCGGCACAGCTTGCGGCCAAGAAAGAAGAGTCCGAAGCTCTGACTGCCCAGTATGGGATTGCAAAGAAGACTGTAGCCGAGCTGCAGGACGAATCCACCGAAGAGATTCAAGCGGCGATCGCCAATGTGGAAACCGTGAACGCAAAGGTGCGCGCCAACGCAGCCAAGCTCGCCGCGCAGGCAGAAGCAAACGCCTACAGAGAGCAATACAACGACCTGACCAGCCAGCTTGACAAGGTGCGAGATGAGCAGATCACTCTACTCAATGGCGCAGACCTGCCACTGTCGGGCTTGACGGTAATTGACGGCGAGCTGGTATACAACAGCCAGCCGTGGGAAAACATGAGCAGCTCTGAGCAGCTCCGCGTCGCTGCGGCCATCGTGCGGCGGCTCAACCCAGACTGCGGCTTTGTCCTGATGGACAAGCTGGAGCAAATGGACACCGAAACACTTTCCGACTTTGCCGCATGGGCAGAGACAGAAGGCTTGCAGATAATCGCTACCCGCGTCTCGACCGGCGATGAGTGCACCATCATCATCGAAGACGGATACGTGGTCAGCGACAAGACACCAGCACCCGCGCCGTTGGCTACATTTGTGCCCGGCGAGTTTTGAGATTAGGAGAAGTGCATGGATATTATCACTGGGAAGCAGCCCGGTGCTGTGAAGGTAGTGGTCTACGGCGTGGAGGGCGTGGGCAAATCCACGCTCGCTGCGCAGTTCCCCGAGGCGCTGTTCATCGATACTGAAGGCAGCACCCGTTACATGGATGTAGCCAGGCTGGAATTTGCACCGAAGACATGGGCGATGCTCATGGAGCAGGTCAAGTGGTTCAAAGACACCAAGCCGGCTAGATATCAGACCTTGGTCATAGACACGGCTGACTGGGCAGAACAACTTGCCATCGAGCATGTGCTCAACAGCCACAAAATAAGCGGCAACCCTGCTTCCGGCATCGAAGATTACGGCTATAGCAAGGGTTACACCTACTTGGCAGAAGAATATGCCAAGCTGTTGAACCTGCTGTCGGATGTGGTGGAATCAGGGCGAAATGTCGTGCTCACCGCACACGCCCAAATCAAGGCCTTCACGCTCCCGGAAGAGAGCGGTTCTTACGACCGGTGGGAGTTGAAGATGAGCAAGAAGACTTCAGCTCTGACCAAAGAGTGGGCTGACCTGCTGCTCTTTGCCAACTTCGAGACCATCGTCATCAAAGACGACGGCAAGGCCAAAGGTCGCGGCGGAAGCACTCGTGTTATGTATGCCGAACACTCGGCCACGTGGGATGCCAAAAACCGTCACGGCCTGCCAGCCAAAATGCCGTTTGACTACAGCTCAATCGCCAGCGTTGTTACCGGCGCGGCGCTAACGCCAGTCGTGGCGAAGCCCGCAGAGCCTTTGGTAGTGCCAGCAGTGGTCGTGGAAGCGCCAGAGGTCGTAATCGACATCGACGAACCAGTGCCGTTTGACCCGCCACCAAGCGAGCTTGCCCCACTGCCAAAGCACTTGGCTGAGCTAAAGCAGCTGCTCGACGCAGCCGGTTTGAATTTCGACGTTTTCTGTCGGGCTTGCGAGATGAAGGGCTTCGCGCCAGCAGGCATGCCGATAGAGAACTACAGCGAAGACCTTGTGCGCGGGATTGCGACAACCGCGTGGTCGCCGTTTATCGCATTTGTCGCCGACCACGCCACTGAGTTTGGCGTGAAAGTTAAAAAGTAAGGGGTCGAAGTGGACAATTTTGCGGACAATTATGTAGACGATTACGCGTATACGCTAACTACTGACAACGCCGACCCGGAAGCCGTGCCGGCGGGATTGATGGAATTTCAGGTGGCAGATATTGAACGTATGCGCAGTAAGGCGGGCAACCCGATGGTCAAGCTATCTCTCAGGGTTACCCTGCCAAGCGGTGGCGTAGGATGGCTCACTGACTATGTCACTTTGACCTCAGCCGCTGAGTGGAAGCTGGTGCAGCTTTTTACAGCGGTCGGGATGAAGCGCAAAGGCGAGCCGTTGACTATCGACTGGCAAGGCCTGATAGGGAAGACGGGTCTGCTAGAGACCAAGATGGAAGTATCCGACCAGTACGGCGAGCGCGCAAAAGTGCATGCATACATCGACCCTGAAAGCGATAGGTACGATGTGTTTTACGACAAGAAGGCAGAAAAGGCTCAAGAAGCTGCTGCTACACCACAGGCGACTTTCGTGCCGGGGCAATTCTGATGACGCTGGAAGTAAGGCCTTACCAGCAGGCTGCCAGAGTAGCCATACATGCAGAGTGGGCTGCCGGCAATCGCAAGACGCTGCTGGTACTGCCGACAGGCACAGGCAAGACTGTTGTCTTTGCCAAGGTAATAGAGGATGTGGTGCGCGAAGGGGGGCGCGCACTTATCCTTGCGCACCGCGGCGAGTTGTTAGACCAGGCGGCTGAGCGGCTCTACCACGCCACTGGGCTGATGGCTGCTGTAGAAAAGGCCGAAGACACCAGCATGGGCAGACTAGAGCGTGTCGTGGTTGGCAGCGTGCAGACCATGATGCGCGACAAGCGACTAGCGCAGTTCAACCCGGCCGCATTCGACTGCATAGTGGTAGACGAAGCCCACCACGTGCTGGCAGACAGCTACCAAGCCGTTTTAAGCCACTTTCCCGATGCTCGGGTACTCGGGGTCACCGCAACAGCCGACAGGGGCGACAAGCGTAATTTGGGGCTGTATTTCGACAGTCTGGCCTATGAGTACACGCTGCCAGCCGCCATCAAGGACGGCTGGCTCTGCCGTATCGAGGCGCAGACAATCCCGCTACAGCTCGATATCAGCAAAGTGGGTGTCAGCCAGGGCGACTACAAGGTGGCAGAGCTTGGCACGGCGCTTGACCCGTATCTGGACGCGATTGCCGACGAGATGGTAGCCGCCGGATGCTTGAGCCGTAAGGTTTTGGTGTTTCTGCCCTTGATACGCACCAGCCAGAAGTTTGCTGAGATACTGGCATCCCGTGGTTTTGCCGTGGCTGAAGTAAACGGCGACAGTTACGACAGAGCCGACACACTCGCGCGCTTTGCGTCCAATGAAGTCAGAGCCCTCTGTAACTCGATGCTGCTCACCGAAGGCTATGACTGCCCAGACATCGACTGCATCGTGGTGCTAAGGCCGACCAAGGTGCGCAGTCTGTACAGCCAGATGGTCGGTCGCGGCACTCGTATCGCTCCCGACAAAGACGCTTTGCTGGTGCTCGACTTCTTGTGGCACACCGAGCGCCATGAGCTGGTGCATCCGGCGCATCTGGTATGCGACAGCGAAGAAGTCGCCGCGCAGATGACCAAGAACCTCGAATCTGCCGGCTGCCCGGTGGACATTGAGGTGGCCGAGGTTCAAGCCACTGACGATGTGGTTCGAGCCCGAGAAGAGGCTCTGGCTAAGACGCTAGAAGAAATGCGCAAGAAGAAAGCCAAACTGGTAGACCCGATTCAATACGCGATGAGTATTGCGGCCGAAGACCTGTCTGGCTATGTGCCCACATTCCCGTGGGAGATGATGCCGGCATCTGACACACAGATAAAGCTGCTGGAAAAGAAGGGTATTGCCGCCGACAGCGTAGGTAACGCCGGCTTGGCATCTTTACTTATCGACAGGCTGGCCATGCGGCAAGCTGCCGGACTGGCCACGCCGAAGCAGATACGTTTCCTCGAAGGCAAGGGATTTAAGCAGGTCGGCACATGGTCAAGCGCCGAAGCCAGCAATATGGTGTCGCGCATTGAAGCAGCCGGGTGGATAGTTCCGCGTGGCATCAAGCCGGCCGAGTATGTGCCGGAAGGGGGGAGTTACTATGCCTGAAGAGGTTTACCAGCCTGATGAATGGGCCTACACGCTTGAGCATGATTACGATGATTACACGGTAGACGCTGCCGGCAATTACGTCATCGTGGACCTGTCGGCGCCCACAGAGACGCTGCAAGCACCAGCAAGCAGTATTGACACAGTTGGCGAGATTACGCGCTTCTTGGACGCTGTATTTGAGCCAGACGACTTGGTCAACGTCGTCATGACATCTTACAACAAGGGCGGCAAGTGGTCACCACAAGGCAACGGTGTGAGCCGAACAGCAGACCAGCTACGCGAGGCGCTGGCGGCCTGTGGTGGCGACATCGGCAGGGTGTTGGGGGACTACAAGAAAGAAGCCGGCGCATGGGTGCGCATCAATCCTGTGGATGCCTCCGGCAGCATCGCCGACTACCGCTACTGCCTGATTGAAAGCGACGCGCTGCCGATTGACGACCAGTACCGCATCCTGCAGGCGCTTGAGCTACCAATAGCGTCTTTGGTGCATTCCGGCGGCTCATCCCTGCATGCCATCGTGCGTGTAGATGCCGCAGATCGCAAGCAGTACGACGAGCGTGTGCGAAGTATCGTCAAAGCCTGCGCAGACAACGGGCTGGCTGTAGACACCGCCAATAAAAGCCCTTCTCGGCTGACCCGGCTGCCGGGCGTACAGCGTGGCGAGCAGCACCAGTACATCGTAGCCACACGCATCGGCCGGGCTGACTTTTTAGACTGGCAGGCTTGGATGGGCGAACAGTCCGAAGGCCTGCCGGACGCCACCAGCTTTGATGAAGAGTACGACCAAGAGCTGGCCAGCCCGGATGTGTTGATTGACGGCGTTTTGGCAGCTGGAGAAAAGCTGCTGCTGGCCGCTCAAAGTAAAGCCGGCAAGTCATTTGCCTTGCTTGAGCTGTGCGTGGCGATGGCCGAGGGGCTCCCGTGGATGGGGCTGCAGTGCACGCAAGGCGACGTGCTGTACATCAACCTTGAGCTTAAGGCGGACACCCGCAAAAAGCGCCTCAAAGACATCTACGAGGCGCTTGGCATACAGCCGGCAAACGCCCACCGCATCCACTGCATGGACTTGCGCGGCCGAACCGTAGACTTGCAACGCCTGACGGCCAAGCTGGTCGGCCTGGCAGTAACGTCAGAGTGCAAGCTAATCATCCTCGACCCTATCTACAAGTTACTCAAAGGTGACGAGAATTCCAGCGCCGACGTGTCGGCATTCTGCAATGCAATGGACTACTTGGTGGAGCGGCTGGGGGTGTCAGTGGTCTACTGCCACCACTACAGCAAAGGCGGCAGCAACTACACGTCCAGCATGAACCGAGCCTCCGGCTCGAGCGTTTTCAGCCGTGACGCTGATGCACTGGTGACCATGGACGAGGTGGAGCTGACCGACAACATCCGCTCGGTGCGCTTTGATAAGGCGGGCGCAGAGCTTGTCTGCAAGCGCCTTGATGCCATGGCTGCAGCCGGTTGGAGGGAGCGCCTGGAAGACCCGGGAGACACCGGCTATCTGCCCGCGTTGCGCAAGATACTGCTGACCGAACTGGGCTATGGATCGCCCGCTGCGAACGCCTTGATTGAGGAACTGCAAGCGCTTGAGAAAGCCTGTATGGAGTCTCTCACAGGCTGGCGAGTGGAAGGCACGCTGCGCGATTTTCCGCGCCTGGCTCCCTTCGAAGTGTGGTATCAGTGGCCGCTCCATGTGGTGGACAGAAGCGGCATTTTGAAGGACGCATCAGCCACCGAATCACGCAAGCAGCCGGGCAAGAAGAAGAGCAGCGACTGGAAGGAAAAGAAGGCTAAAGAAGATGCCAAGAGCTTGCTTACCGCATATGAGGTTTTGTCATCAGCAAGTGATGGCGGCACGGTGCGAACCGGCCAAATGGCTACATACCTAGACATATCTAAAAGCACTCTTATCGACCGTATAACCCGCATAGGGGTACTTACCAGAGATGAAAATGGGTACATCCAGTTAGCCTCAGAAGAAGAATCGGAGTAGAGTAGTATGCAATTAACAGGGTACGATACATACGGTTTATACAATACATGGGGGGGCTATGGTGGTACATTCGTATGTTTCGTACCCTCCGAAAGATACGAATGTACATGTTCCGTACCCGTCCGAAAGATACGAAAGTCAGCGGTTCCGTATCTTTGGGGGAGGGGTAGCGACTTACCCTTTATATACATAAAGGGTAAACCCATACCCTTTGGGTGGTATGGGTTACCCAATAAATACATAAAGGGAGGGCGCGCGCGAAGAAGCATTCAGGCTACAATGTTTGACAGCGAACACGCGTTCGCGCTACCATGTGAGCGGTACGTGGGGGCAACAGCCGGGCTGGGAGACAAGGCTCGGATGAGAAAGACAAATCAAACCAACAGAACGGCGGTGGCTTAAGTGCCATCCGCTGTGACATATGAGGTGATGGTAGAGCCGCACCTGGCTAAGGTGACCCAGTGGGCGAAGCTGGGACTGCCAGACAAGCGCATTGCTCAGAAGCTGGGTGTCAGCGCCCGGTCACTGACCAGGTGGAAGAAAGAGCACGCGGCGCTTTTGTCGGCTCTGAAAAAGGGGCGGCAGGATTTGTGTGATGAGTTGCAGTCGGCGCTCATCAAACGGGCTCTCGGCTACGACTACGAAGAGAGTGAAGAGAAGACTGACACTGACGGCAAGGTAACCACGGTGACAAAGAAGAAGCACGAGCCGGCCAACGTCGCTGCGCTCACGATCGCACTCAGGAACTTCTCGCCGGGCTGGTCTGATAATCCTGAAGCGTCCGGCATCAAGCATGCGGAGCTTGAGCTGAAGAGGCAAGCCACCGAAGGTGGGCAGTGGCATGCGTTGGTCTAGTGTTCATAGCCTGTACACGTCCAAGGAGTGGGCGGCGTTGAAGATGAGCCTGCGGCATGAGCGTGGCGACTACTGCGAGTGTGGTTGTGGGAGACGCTTCAAGGGTGATTGGGATTGCATCCCTCATCACATCATCGAGGTGACGACGGACAACGTCAACGACGTGATGGTAAGCCTCAATCCCGACAACCTTAAATTGCTTACACTTCACTGCCACAACATGGAGCACCAGCGGTTCGGAGGTGCTCGCGAGGTCTACCTGGTCTGGGGTAGTCCTGCTGCCGGCAAGTCAACGCTTGTCGAGCAATCCTGTAGTGGCGACGATTTGATAGTGGACATCGACAGATGCTGGGACGCGGTCTGTCTGGGTGGCAGGGGCTTCAAGCCGGATGCTTTGAAGGGTGAGGCTTTCGCATTGCACGCTGCTTTGATTGACCGGGTGGCTACTCGTGCCGGCAAGTGGAGGACTGCATGGGTGGTTGGCGGCTATCCGCGTCCAGCCGAGCGAGAAAAATTAAGGGGTAGGCTGGGAGCCATTGAGGTTTTCGTCGATGAAGAAGAAGGGGTGTGCCTTGAGCGTTGTGGCGATGATGTGAAGCGCCAGCAGTACGTCAAGGACTGGTTTGATACACACCGGGACAACACTCCCCCCCCGGCCGAAGACGACGAGGGCGGCAGGGGAACTGTCAAAGGGTACGAACTTTAATTCTGACGAAAAAACCGGAAAAATCCTGAAATGACGACAAAAAGTTTGAAAATCCCCGATCTTCCGACAACTGCCGGCAATCCCGAAAGAGTGGCCGAGCTGATGGCCTGTTTCAGCGGTTTTGAGTCAGCTTCGCTGCCGATAATCCGCGAACTGGTGGCACAGATGGCGGGGTTGGAGCAGCGGATAGAGGCGATTACCAGTCTGCCGCTGATAGCCTACAACCCAGACAATCCTGTCGAGCAAAGGGAGACCGCAGCGGGCAAGCAGTACACGAAACTACTGACAACCTACAGCGGAATCGTCACCCAGCTTGTACGCCTGCAACGCTCGGTCGCCGGAGAAGCCGCCGACAGCAGCCCGCTACGTGACTGGATGCTGTCGCTCAAAGGGGCATGAGGCATGTACTGGCTGGAAGAATACACCCGCGCAGTCGAAGACGGCGCAATCATAGCCGGGGAGTATCTCAAACGCATGCTTCACAACCTGGCTGAAGACCGATTCAACCCGCGCTATGTCTACGACACCACCGACGCCGACCGTCGAATAGGCTTCATCGAGGCTTGCGTCAGGCTGACCAAGTCGCCTTTTTACGGGCAGCCGATAACTTTGATGCTCTGGCAAAAAGCCTTTATCGAAGCGCTCTACAGCTTCAAGATGGCCGACACTGGCTTGCGGCGATTTACCGAAGTCTTGCTGCTGATAGCGCGCAAGAATGCGAAGACTGAGACCTGCGGGGCTTTGGGTTTTGATGAACTCATCAACGGCCAGCCTGGCAGCGTGATCGTCTGCTCAGGCAACAACGATGGCGACGCGTCACTGATACGCGAGACCATCGACACCATGCGCCTGTTTGTTGACCCGCAAAGCCTCGACACAAGCCGCAACACTCGCTACATCTCGAATCGTATCAACGGGACGGTGATATCAAAGCTGACCCAGACCACCAAATCCAAAGAAGGCCGCAACATCGACTTTGCAATCATCGACGAAGTCCATGAGATGCAAAGCAGCGCTGTGTATGACGCCATCAAGCAGTCCACTGGCACAAAGACCGAGCCGCTGGTCATCATGATTACCTCGGAGGGCTACACCACCGGCGGCTTCTTAGATGACCGGCTAGAGCGGGGTCGCAAGGTGCTGTACGGTGAAGCGACAGACGATGCAGCCGAGCGCTACCTTCCGTGGTTGTACATGCAGGACAGCGTAGAGGAAGTGTTTCAGGATGAATCAAGCTGGGTCAAGTCAAACCCGTCAATCGGGGTGGTCAAGCGATATGACTATCTCAGAGAGCAGGTAGCTCGGGCCCAAGAGAGCCGGTCTGACCGACCGGCGGTATTGTGCAAAGACTTCAACCTCCGGCAAAACGCCAGCGAAGCCTGGCTGCTGGCCGACGACTTTATGTACGACAAATCGTTCGATATTGCAGACTACCAAGGCGCTTATGCCATCGGAGCAGTAGACCTTGCCGAGACGACTGACCTGACATGCGCTAAAGCGTTGCTCTTGCTGCCCGGCGACGAGAAGCTAATCGTCACCCGTTATTTCATCCCAGAAACGAAGCTGGAAGCCAGTCCTGACACCGGTGCTGGCGCTGACTATGCCAGGTGGGCGCAAGAGGGCTGGCTAGAGATAGTGCCAGGCAACGACTTGGACCTGTCAATCGTAGCTGACTGGTACTTGCAGCTTTATCAGCTCTATGACATCAGGACATACATCGTCGGCTACGACCAGAAGTTTTCGCGGCAGTTTACCAACCGCATGGAGGAAATCGGCATTGACGTCGAACGTGTCAACCAAAACGCCGACACGCTAAGTACCGCCATCAGATTGCTGGAAACCGACCTGAGAGCCAGGCGCATCAACTATCAGAACAACCCCGTCGACCAGTGGTGTCTCGGCAATGCCGTAATCAAGGTCAACGAACGCGATCAGCTGCTGATAGTGAAGCCCAAAGGCCAAAGCACCAGGCGCATTGATGGCGCTGTGACCTTTGCAATCCTTGAGGAAATGTGGCGGCGATACAGGTCGGAAATCGCAGGCTTGACGCAATAACAGGCGAGCGGTAAAATTGGCTTGCTAAATAGCAAGATGAAAATCCCTTAACAAAGTAGTTGAGCCTTTTAGCGCTAATGGTAACCCCGTAGGAGGGGGCGGCTTTGGCGCTGCTTGACTGGTTTAAGGGAAAGCTGAATACAAACAAGGAGCTTGAACAGGCAAAGCTGTTATCAGGGCAGCCAGCGGCGTTTAGCTCCGCTTCGCCATTTCAGGCACAAGCTCTCATCCAAACGGGGGAAGACCTAAACAACCTGAATATCTTCAAAGCCTCCGGCTTCAGCGCGTCTGATGTCGTGCAGGCGGCCATCCAGTGCATCGTAGACGAAATGTCTAAGATATCGCCGCGCCATATCCGGCGCAGCGATGACTTGCTCAGCGCATCGTCTGTCGGGCGAACGGGCATTCAAAAAACCCTCAATTACCCAAACCCAATAATGACCGCCGCGGACTTCTACAGCCGCGTCATGTGGCGGCTATACCTCGACAGCAATGCTTTCATCGTGCCTGTATGGGGCAGCGGCGGCAAAGAGGCCTTTGCGCTAGAGGCGCTGGTGCCCGTACAGCCGCAGACCACCGAGCTGATAAACGACGCCTCGAACACCTTGTATATCCGATTCAAGTTTGCCAACGGGTCTGAGGTCACCTACCCATACGCGGACATAATCCACCTGCGGCTTAAGTACGGCCAAAACGAGTTCATGGGTGGCGACGCCTGGGGACGGCCAGACACCAAAGCGCTGGAGATAACCCTCGGCATAAATGAGATGCTGCTCAAAGGGGTAGCTCAGGCAATGGGTGGCGCTGGGCAGATTCTGGGCATCCTGCAATACGCAACGATGGTGAATCGTGAAGCGCTTTATGCCGATATCGCCGAATTCAACGCGAAGCTACTAGAGCCGGGCAACAACGGCATTGTGCCGCTGGATGCAAAGTCAACATATACGCCCATTGACCGCAAAATCCAGTTCGTTGATCCGGCCACGGTCAAATTCATCGATGAGAAAATCTTGCGCTACTTTGGCGTACCTTTGCCCATTTTGCTGGGCGATTATACGCCGCAGCAATATGAAGCCTTTTACCAAAAGACGCTTGAGCCGCGCATCATCGCGCTGTCTCAAGCGCTCACAAGGGCGCTATTCACACCAAATCAACTTGCGCACGGCAATGAAATCGTCATTTACCCGACGGCTTTGGCCTTTATGACCATGTCGGAAAAGATACAGCTCATCGACATCCTCGGACAGTCCGGGACTATCACCGAAAACGAGAAGCGCGAGATGCTCGGAATGCAACCACTGCCCGAGCTCGAGGGCGTGCGAATGGTGTCCCTCAACTACATCAACAGCAACGTAGCAGCCACATATCAGCTCGGCGAAGAGCCGCCGGCCGATCCCATAGGAGACCCAAATGCCTAGACCAGAACTTCGGCAATTTACTGCCACCTACTCCACGCGCAGCGACGATAGCGGCGCTTACGTCACCGGCCGGCCTGTGGTTATCGGCCAAGAAACCGACCTCGGATTTTGCCGAGAGGTGATTGAGCCCGGAGCGCTGGATAACACCAACTTCGACGATGTGGGGCTATTCGTCAACCACGACGACAGCAAAATCCCACTTGCACGCAGCCGTAGAAACAACGGCAACTCAACAATGCAACTGACGGTAGACCAGGACGGGCTGGTGATTGACGCCGCACTCGATACTGAAGGCAACCCCGACGCCGCGGCTCTCTATTCAGCTGTAAGCCGAGGAGATATCACCGGAATGAGCTTCGCTTTTACAATCTCAGGCGAAGAGTGGGAAGGATTGGAGACAGAGCTGCCCACAAGGCACATCACCGCCATTGAACGAATCTTTGAAGTATCCGCCGTGAACCAACCAGCGTACCCACAGACAGAAATCACGGCAAGAGATATGCCGGCATTGGACAATGCCCGCCGGTCGTTGGATAACGCCCGGGAACAGCTTGCGCTGGACAGCGCAGCGAACAACCTGCCCGAACAAAAACCTAAGAACTATCGAGTAGCCGCGCTAATCGTGGCTAAAGGAAGAAGGTGATCCAACCACCATGAATGAATTTCTGAATGAATTGATTGCGAACCGAACGGCAGAGATTGTTGAAGTGCGTGCAGCGCGCGATGCTTCAGAAGACGCTGCCGAAGTGCGAGCCCTGAGTGCTACGATTGAAAGCCTTGAGGGCGAGCTCCGCGGCGCGCAGTCCCAGCTGGCACAGCTGACTGCTCAGGAAGCAGTCAGCACGCAGGCCAACATCGACACCACCACCAACACCCTGATGGGCATCACGTCCGGCGTGGTGCAATCCTCACAGGCTCGCACGCTCAGCCTGGGCGAGCATTTTGTTGGGGAGTACCGAGCCGCAGGCGGTGGCAACAACTTTACGGCAACCGAGTACCGCGCCAACACGTCACTGCAGACCAGTGACGGTAACCCCACTTACACCTTGCTGACCAATCCCATCAGACCGTACTACACTGACCTGGATTACAACATGGTTCAGGGCTACCGGAGACCCACAGTCACCGACCTGCTGAGCTGGGGAACAATCTCGGGTGCCGCCATCACGTATCTGGTCGAAGGTGCGCGCGAGGGGAACATTGGCACGCAGGAGACGCAGGGTTCAACAAAGGCTCAGGTGCACTACGCAGACCCGACGCTCGTCACAGACCCTCTCATCCAGCTGTCAGCCTTCGTGAACATCTCAAACCAGATGCTCGAAGACCTTGAATTTCTCGTGAGTGAAATCAACCAACGGTTGATTTACGACTTCCAGGTATATCTTGAGCAGCAAATGCTGTTCGGAACTGGAAATGGGTCAACAGCTATGAAGGGTATCTGGAATCGCTCAGGGCTGCAGGTAGACGATTATGCCGGCAATGCCGGCGACATCAACGGTCTGGGAGACAAAATCTTCCACGCTCGTACGTCAATCCAAAATGCAACAGGGCTTATCCCGGACGGAATCATCATCAACCCGTCCGATTACGAAACTTTGCGCCTGGCACGAGATAACAACAATCAATACTTCGGCGGGAGCTTCTTCGGCAACACCTACGGAGCGGGCAACCAGCCCATCGATCCGCCGTTGTGGGGAACCCCCACCTATGTCAGCGCTGCGATTCCTCCGGGCAATATTTTGGTGGGCAACTTCACGCAGGGCGCGACTGCTTACACCAGGGGTGGGTTCACGCTGCGGCTCGCAGATCAGCATGCCGAGAACTTCGTCAAAAACACCGTAACCCTGCTGATTGAGGGGCGCTTTGCTTTGGCAGTTCGCAAACCTGCAGCGTTCGTGAAGATTACCCCGACCCCAGGAGGCTAGAGATGAGCGACTTGAAGATTTACGCGATGCCTGACGGCGGCAAGTATCAGCTTGACGACGAAGCAGCAGAGGCATTGAAGGCCAAAGGAGTAAAGCTGAAAGAGGTGCGATTCACCGTGAAGAGCGCTCCGGCAGTACCGCCGGAAGTGCCACCGGAAGATGCCCCGAAAGAGCCCGTCTCCCCTGACGACAGCAAGGAAGAAGCCAAATAATGGCTGACCCGACGACACTGGCGGCGGTCAAGAAGCTGATGCTCATCAGTGGGGATTACCACGATGAGATGCTAAGCCTGTACATCGACGAGGTGCAGGCATACATGACCGACGCCGGTGTCCGCCCGGCATTTGCTGAGGAATCGCTGGGCGTGGTGGCTATAGGCGTATCAGACTTGTGGAATTACGGGGCAGGCAAGACCGAGCTGTCTGAATACTTCAAGCAGCGTGTCATACAGCTTGCGCTAAAGCGGGTGCAGCCATGAGTACCTATCGCCCGAACAAATTGTTTCGAGTGCCATTTGCTCTGATGACGCCAACCTACACACGTAGCAAAGGTGTTGACGTCAAGACTTTTATAGAGCCCGAAGACGGATGGCCGACCATCTTTGCCAGCTTCGCCACCTATGGCGGCACTGACAAGGTCGTGGATGGTGTAACCGTGGCTGTCGATACCGGCATCATCGAGTGCTGGTACAACGCAGGTCTCACTCAAAATTGCCGGCTAAAGAACCTGAACAGCGGGCAAGTATATGAGGTCTTAGGCCAAATCGAGAACATCGAAGGGCGCAATCAATTCATGAAGTTCCGCGTCGAGGCAGTACGAGGCGGTGCGTGATGACAAATCGCTTTGAGCTTAACTTCGATGGATTAGACAAAATCATCCAGCAGTTTGAAGGGCAGGACGCAAGACTGCGGCCTGCAACCGAGGCTGCTCTGAAGGCTACCCATGCATATGTCACCCCAAAGCTCGAGGCGGCGATTGCGCCGCACAGAAGAACCGGCCGCACCGCCGGCAGTCTTAGAGGTGACGCGGCGACTAGCTGGGCGTCATCTTGGCAGGCCAGTATACCGGTAGGCTTCAGCATCCACGGCGGCGGGCTCGCGTCCGTCTTCTTGATGTGGGGCACGCCGCGCATACCGCGCGACAGCAGGCTGCACGCTGCAGTCTTTGGAGCGGCCACAAAAAGGGCCGTCGCCGACATCCAGAAAAAGGTGTTTACCGAGACCTTGGGGTTGTCATGATTGACGACTTGCTAATCGTCACTCTTGAGACTTCTGGCTTGTCTGTATGGCGTCAAGGTAGCCTGCCTGAAAGCGTCGAGTACCCAGATAGGTTTTATACGTACTGGCTCAACTACTCGGACGGTAGCAGCTACTACGACAACGCCGAAGCCCTGACAGAGTGGGACTTCGACGTTTACTGCTACGCAAGCAATCCACAGGCAATGGCCGATGCTGTCGAGACAGGCATGTCGCTGCTCAAAGCTGCCGGATTCATTATCGGCGGGCGCGGCTGGGACGTGGCCAGCGACCAAAAGACACACACAGGGCGCGGATTTTCCGCGACCTATCTTGAGAACAGGAGTATCAAATGACCCAAGAGTTTCGAGGCTTCAAAAACCTCGTGTATGCCAGGGTGACCAAAGACGACGCCACCGGTTACACGACTGGACCGGTGAAGCCTTTTGCACCAGCGGGAGAAATCAAGAAGACTATCGAGCAATCAACCGCTA
>Ga0268262_10003291_pt1 | contig 17631 bp, 14 predicted proteins | sample TergutNc150P3_FD_190354 | JGI IMG/M metagenome (GOLD analysis project Ga0268262, IMG submission 190354) | Nasutitermes corniger P3 segment gut microbial community from laboratory colony in Florida, USA - Nc150 P3 (SPAdes) (version 2) | ecosystem: Host-associated > Arthropoda: Insects >...
ATATTGGCCGCCGCGATGACGATAAGCAGGGAATTGCCGGCCGGCTCTTCGGTCGCGGTTATTAATTTCAGCTCCGATTCAAAAAACCTTAATGAGTATGTGCTAAGTGAATTGTACGGCACCATATTACGAAACCGCAGTGTTATACCGGTTCAGCCCAATACGGGGCAGTTTCAAACTATCCGGGACGGACTTAATACGGCTGGCGGACTAAACGGTGAAACGGCCCAGAGCATCGGGAAACTGCTTGGGGTGCAATACCTTATAATAGGCTCAATAAAGCAAAATGGCAATTTATACAACGTCGTTTTTAATGCGGTCAATTTGAACGCTGAAATTAAGTCCCAGTATCAGACTTCCATAAATCCGCGTAACGACACTCAGCTTACATCGCTTTTGAACATCAAGCCTCAATCCCAGCCTCAGTCACAATCGTCTGCCGCTTCAACCCCACAACAGGAAAAACCGGTTACAATAGCCGCCATAGCGGGCATCACCGTTCCGGCGACAGGAAAAACTCCCGTAAAGGCAATTGCCGAAAACGACCAATACACGGGAACTGTAACGTGGTCTCCGGCGGTATCGGGAACTTTTAAGTTTGAAACCCAATACACTGCTACTATTACGCTGACCGTAAAAACCGGCTACACTTTGCAAGGGGTAGCGGCTAACTTCTTTAAGGTTGCGGGGGCTACGACAACAAATAATGCCAACACCGGCGTTGTTACCGCCGTATTCCCGGCGGCAACTGCGACAATCGTTAACATCGCCTCCATAGCGGGCGTTACGGTTCCGAAAGCCGAAGAAAGGCCGGTAACGACGATTACAGAGACGGAGCAATACGGCGGAACCGTAACATGGTCTCCGGCAGTAAAAGGAACCTTTAAACCAGACACACAGTACACCGCGACCATTACGCTGACCGCAAAAACCGGCTACACCTTGCAGGGGGTAACTGCAAACTTTTTTAAAGTTGCCGGGGCCGCGTCGGTAAACAATAATGCCAACACTGGCGTTGTCACGGCGGTGTTTCCGCCAACCAAAGATCCCGAAGACATGAAGTTGAAAACGCTTGGCGTTTCGCTTGGCACCGCGTTTGACACGCCCTTGGTTATCGGCACGGTACACGGAACAATCGCACCCTTCAGCGGCTCGTTCTTTGATCTGGGTATTGACGCGGGTTATGGAACCAGCCTGGATGACGTTGAATATTTTTCCCTGTACCCCTTTGCCAATTTTGCGCTGTTCGTGCCGTTCCCTCGGACGGCGGACGGAAAAAGAGGGGGCTGGTATGCGGGTGTGGGCATAGGCGCGATGTTTGCGAATTACACGTTTAAAGTCGCAGGTACGATCTGGGATACCATTATTGCCACGAACATTGTTACGGGTTTTAACTTATTTGATATGTTAGATATTTCATACACAATACGGACTGATTTTAATTTGGCGAATAGCAAACTGTCGGTTGGTTATGTGTATAGGTTTAAATAGGGGAGTTTTATTATGAGAAAAAATTTATTTATTGCGTTAGCCGTTTTAACCGGCTTGGTAATTTTAATGACAACCTGCGACAGGTTTGAAGATGTTGAATTGCTTGAGCGTAAGGCGTTAAAGGAAAACCTTGGATTAACAACGGTAAACATCGCCGCCATACAGGGCGTGAAAGCCCCTGTAACCGGTGGGATACCGGTTCAAAACAAAGTTGGTAATGATCAGTACACTGGAACCGTCACATGGTCGCCTAACGACACAACCTTTAAAGGGGGCATAAAGTATACGGCGACAATTACCCTCAAGCCTAAAGATGGTTACACTTTGCAAATGGTAAAAGCTAACTTCTTCACTGTCGCAGGGGCGGACTCGGTAACTAACAGCGCAAATTCCGGCGTTATTAAGGCGGTGTTCTCAACGATGCTTATCGACAATGTCTGGGCCAACGGTACTGTTTCCTCGGGTAGTGAGCAGTGGTTCAAGTTTACGGCAACTGCAAGCACGCAGTATATACACTTTACTCCTGGTTCGCTGCTTAGTCTGTACGTTCAAGTTTATGACTCAAACGGCAATGAGATCGGAAGTCAGACATTACTTAGTAGTAGTCTCAGTATCAAATACATCTCCCGCACTGTAACAAGCGGGCAGACGTACTATATAAGCGTAGTAACACTTAACGGCACGGTAGGTACATACCAAATTGCGTTTAATGAGAGTACTACCGCACCCCCCCATCTTATTACGCTAAACAGCGTAACCGCCAATGGTTCATCAACGCAGACAACCACGCAGTTGACACTGACTTTTGACAATGCGATTGACGGGCTTTCCGCTTCCGACATAACATTGAGCGGCGTGTCCGGCATTAGCAAAGGAACGCTAAGTGGCTCTAACCCATATACTCTGCCAATCAGCGACTTTTATTCTAGCGGAACCTTGAGCGTGGCGGTCGCAAAATCGGGCTATAATATTAACGGTTCGCCAAAGACAGTGGATATCTATTACCGCACCGTTACCCTAAACAGCGTAACCGCCAATGGTTCTTCAACGCAGACAACCACGCAGTTGACATTGATTTTTAACAATGCAATTGACGGGCTTTCCGCTTCCGACATCACATTGAGCGGCGTAAGCGGAGTGAGCAAAGGGACGTTAAGCGGCTCTAATCCGTATACTCTGCCAATCAGCGGCTTTTCTTCTGGCGGAACCTTGAGCGTGGCGGTCGCAAAATCGGGCTATATTATTAACGGCTCGCCAAAGACAGTTGGTATATATTACCGCACCGTTACCCTCAATAGTGTAACTGCCAACGGCTCTTTAACGCAAACCACCACGCAGTTGACCTTGACCTTTGACAATGCGATTGACGGGCTTTTCGCCTCGGACATCACGTTGAGCGGAGTTAGCGGAGTAAACAAAGGGACGTTAAGCGGTTCTAATCCGTACACTTTGCCAATAAGCGGTTTTACTTCGGACGGAACCTTGAACGTTGCAGTTGTAAAATCAAGCTATATAATAAGCGGCTCGCCAAAAACAGTGGATATTTATTGTTACTTAGCTGTTGAGATGATACAAATACCTGGCGGCAGTTTCCAAATGGGGAGTAATAGCGACACATATAATGAACAACCTGTGCATACTGTAACGCTGAGCGGTTTTTACATGGGCAAGTACGAGGTAACGCAGGAACAATGGTTAGCGGTAATGGGGAACAATCCAAGTAATTTTACGTCTTCACCTGCGTCCGGGGAAGTTCAGAATAAGCGGCCCGTGGAACGTGTAAGCTGGTATGACGCGCTTGTATTCTGCAACAAGTTGAGTATGAGGGAAGGGTTAAGTCCAGCGTACCGCATATCGGGAAGTACCGATACGGCAATATGGGGAATGCCATGGGACAGTAAGGCGACATGGGACGCGGTAGAAATAGTTGCAGGTTCCACTGGTTACCGTTTGCCGACAGAGGCGCAGTGGGAATATGCGGCAAGGGGAGGAAACGGCTCGCCCGGAAATTACACGTATTCGGGGAGTAACACTGTAGGCGATGTGGCATGGTATGGATCTAACAGCGGTAGTAAGACGCACGAAGTGGGAAAGAAGGCACCCAACGGTTTGGGATTGTACGACATGAGCGGGAACGTATGGGAGTGGTGCTGGGACTGGTATGGGGATTATTCAAGCGGGATGCAAACCAATCCCGGGGGAGCGGGCTCCGGGTCTGAGCGTGTGATACGCGGCGGGAGTTGGAAAGCGGATAATTCCACCCGTTCTGCCCGTCGGGGCTACCAAAACCCGAGCAGTTACGACATATACGACAATCTCAACGGGCGCGACCACGAAGGCCTCGGCTTCCGGCTGGTGCGCCCCTGAGGAGGGAAGTGGTTAGTATATAGTGGGTAGTGGTTAGAGAGAGCGAAATGCCTACGCTTGAGCGACTTGAAAAGGAGCGTCGAACTGAATGTTCGCGGCGTGGGTATTGAGTGTAGGGTGCGGGGAAAGCGGGCGTTTCTTTGTGGTTAGGCGTGTATGACAACAGTTTTGCGATAACGCTCAACTTGCGTACAACAACTTTGCGCCTCTGCGTCTCTGCGCCTTGGCGAGAGGTCTTTGCGAAAAATTTATCCGAGAAGATTCACGCAGAGGCGCGAAGCTCGCAGAGAACGCGGAGGAAATAATTATTACTTCTTCTTATTCTTTGTGATCTTTGTTCCTCCGTGTTCTTTGTGTGAGATTTTTCGTAAGAATGTTTTTCGAAAGGAGATTTAAATTTGAATGAAACAATCCACCGCCGCCGTTATCTGCTTTTTTATCTTCTCTTCGCTTTCCTCGCAGGCTGCCTTTGCACAGGACTTTTCCTCAATAGACAACGATTTACAAACATTGGAAACCTTGATAAACGATACTCTGACCAACACGCAAGAGCAACAGAAACTATTGGAAGACTTGAAGAAGAACTTGGACGAGAGCGGGAACTTAATCGCCAATTACGAGAACACAATAAAAGAGCAAGAAAAATTGCTTGGGAACTTACGGGAACAGTTGAACGCAATGTACGAAACTTACAGGAAGCAGTCGGCCTTATCGGCGAGATACGCGCAAAGCTCAAAGTTTTGGAAAACTTTTACGCTAATAGCGATTCCGGTGACGGCGGTCATTAGCGGTACTGTGGTGTGGGCGGTGGGTAGGTAGGATTAACAATGAGCAAAGTTGCAATCATAACAGGTTGTCAATATGCAAAGCTAACTTACAACAATATTGCTCATTGCTAATTATCACAACTGAGTAATAGTCTCCGCAGATAACCCGGTATACTTACTAATCTGAGATACAGGCATATTATCAGCTTTCATCTTTCGGGCGTTTTCGAGTTTCTCCTCGTTGCGACCTTCGATAAGTCCTTCACTACGGCCTTTGTTTTCTGCGTCCGCCATCCCGCTCCGCCAGTCGAGTTCGCTTTTTATCAGAGTAGTCATTCGCGCAAACTCTATTTCGTCTTTGGTGATGTTTATCAATGTGTCTACCGCCATCGCTATGCCCTCCTCTTGATTGATTATCTCAATAATTTTATCCCTTTTCTCAGGGTCTGTCAAATATTGAAAAAATATTCATGTAAATTCCACACAAAGAGCACAAAGGTACAAAGAACACGAAGTAAGAATCAAAGGTTTTTGTCCGTTATCTTATCGTAAATCTCCCACGTTTAGCCTTCTGATAAAAACCCTTGATCCCTCTTTGTGTTCTTCTCGCACTGTCGGTCGCCTAAAGGCTCCCTTGCTTTATAACAAACAGGCGGCATTTATTGGTGCTACGCTGTGCAGCATTATTGAACTACACGGCTACGCCGTGCGTTTATTTAGCGTCCTTCGTGCTCTTTGTGAGAAAATCTTCAAATTATATTTTAAAGTATTTGTGAAAGCTTTTGCGGTTTTTTAATAAAAAGACTTCACACGAAGATCACAAAGGGAAAAAAGATCACAAAGAGGTAATGGGAGGGATCCCTTTGTGGGGGGGGAATGGGTCCCTTTGTGATCTTCGTGTGAGTTCTTTCATAATAATTTATACCTCGCCGCGGTCATGTCATCAATTTCTGTCATTTGCAAATCCATCATCTCCTTGCGGTATTCTTTTTTCCGCTTTTCTTTTAATTTTTCAATCGCCTTTAAATCTTTTTGCGCTTCAATGTACAGGGCGCGTTTTTCTTCCACTACAAGTTCCGCCTGCGCCGCCTGCTCCGCTAATTTTTCCACTTCCTGTTCAAGACGCAGAATGTAATTGTCCCATGATGATATATCCTGCCCCGCGTTAAATCTCTGTTCTGTGGCGTTGTGGCGTTTTACGGCCGTCATCTTTATATCGTTTTCTATTTTGTTAAGAATACTAATCGCCTGCCCAAGGGCGAGCTTGCATTCGTCTTCTTTGAATTTTCTTAATTGCATAACTTTTTCAAGTCTGAAAGAAAATTTTTTCATCAGTTGTCACCTTCTAAAATGTTCATTCCAGGCATTGAAGAAAATAAAGCCGCCACGCTGTTAAGCGCCATCTTTGTGTCTTCCATGTTAGACGGTTTTTCCGCGATTTTCGGCGTATCAGGTTTTATTCTTTGACTTACTATTTTTACAAGCATCTTATTCGTATCGGTCATTTCTTCAGGCGGGATTTCAACGCCGGTTATTTTTGACATTGCCGTAAGGGTTTCTTCCAAAGACGAAGGCTCGTCCACTTCCTGAATAAGAAAATCTTCAATTGGGCCGTGTTTCGCTATTGCTTCGTCAATTTCGGGATTGGAACCCTGATGATACGCGCCTACATTGATAAGGTCTTCTGCGGCCGTGTAAGACGCCATATTTTTACGGATAATGCCGACCGCTCTTCTGGTTGCAGGTCCCGATACTTTTGGCGCAAGACGGGAAATGCTTGGTAATATGTCAATGGCAGGGTAATGATAAGCATGGGCAAGACTCCTTGAAAGAACGACATGCCCGTCCAAAATGCCACGGACGGTATCCGCTACAGGTTCGTCCATATCATCGCCGTCTACAAGAACCGTATAGAAACCCGTTATGCTTCCCTTGTCAGAAGTGCCCGACCTTTCAAGAAGTTTAGGCATGGAATCAAACATACTTGGTGGGAAGCCCCTTTGAGCGGGAGGTTCCCCGGCGGCAAGCCCTATTTCCCTCATGGCGCGGGCAAAGCGCGTAACGGAGTCAAACAAAAGCATAACGTCATTTCCCTGATCGCGGAAATATTCCGCCACGGCGGTCGCCACGTATGCTCCGCGAAGACGGGCAAGGGGCGGGGAATTGGACGGGGTTACTATCAGTACGCTGCGTTTAAGCCCCTCTGGGCCAAGATCGTATTCTATAAAATCGTTCACTTCACGCCCGCGCTCACCTATTAGGGCTACCACGTTTACATCCGCGGATGTGTTACGCGCAATCATTCCAAGAAGGGTGGACTTTCCAACGCCTGAACCGGAGAAAATGCCTAGCCTTTGCCCCTTGCCCACCGCGAGAAGACCGTCAATGGCGCGAACTCCCGTTGTTATGCGCTCCGTTATCCGTCTTCTTTTTAGCGGATCAGGGGCGCTTGCAAGCGCGGGATACGAACAAGTGGAGGCAATATCTCCCTTGTTGTCCAAAGGGTTTCCAAGAGCGTCTATAACGCGCCCTAAAAGCTTGTCTGAAACCGGCACTTCAAGACGACTTCCAAGGGCGATTACCCTATCCCCTACTTCAATTCCGTCCGTTTCTTCATAAGCCATTAGCTGAACAATTTCATATCTTAATCCGACAACTTCGGCTTTAATGGCACCCCTGCCTTTTGGAGCGATAATCCTGCATATCTCGCCTATAATAGCCTGAGGGCCTCTACTTTCTATTAATAATCCTTCTATTTTTATTACTTTACCGACGCATTTTATCGGATCAGTGCGATCCGCACAGTCAAGATATTTTTCAAAAATATTTTGTTCAACAGTTTCTATCCGCATTCGGCCCCCCTCCAAAAGCCTGACTCCATAAATTATGACGGAGTCTAAGTATCAGATTTCCTTCTGGTTATTTGCTCTAACCCGCTTGTTATTCTTTTGTCTACTTCCCTTTTGCCTTTTGTCGCCATTGTCGCTAGGGCGGCTAATGCGGCTGATGCCGTAAGAGCCGCGCTTGCGCCTGCTGAAAGTTCAGGTTCTTCAGAATCGGAATCCGAATCTGAATTTGAATTGGAACCTAAGTTAACAGCCGAGTTTTCTTTTTCTGATTTATTCAACGCATCCATTATCGCGGAAGACGCGGCAAGCTCGGTATTAAGCCTTGCCGACCTTATTAATGGAGTCGGCAAATGATCGGTATTTGTAGCTTTTATTGGTGAAATTTCCAGTATCCTGTTTTCAATCTCAGCAAGCTGGCTCGCGATACGCGCGTCTATTTCGCCAAAATCAGTTTCTATTACACAGCCGCCCTGATCTACGGAACTGTCTTCAACAATGTTAATTGTTTTTACGCCTTCCATAAGGGCGATAAAATCCTGCTTGTGCTCCGTGGCAAGTTTAAGGTCGGTAAGATTAACTTTAATTGTGATATTTCCCTTCGCCCTAACTTTACGCAGGGCTTCAACCACATTGGAAATTATCACATCACGCTGGTTTTCAGAGATAACCTTTATAACTTTACGCGTAATAAGAAGCACCAAATAGATAATTTCTTTTTCCGTATCGCTTAAAATATCCGCCCTCTTGTCCTGCGCACGTTCAAGCACCGTCTGAGTTCTCTCGATTAGGCGGTCAACTTCAGCTTTCCCTTCGGCATATCCGTCTTCCTTGCCTTCCGTCTTTCCCTGTTCTTTCGCCTCCCTGCGTTCATTCTCCAAAGACTTCCTTACCTCGTCTTCAAGATCATTCGCCTTTTCTTTTGCTTCCGCAATTATGCGTTCCGCTTCTTCTTCCGCCTGCTGTTTTAAAACTTGGGCTTCATCAGTCTGCCTTTTAACTTCCGCAAAGGCCGCATTTTGCGCGTCTTTTACAATGTTATCAGCTTCCTCTTTTGCCGAAGAAATCATTTTCTCTTTTTCTTCTTCCCACCTCGATTTGAACAATTCGGCCTCACGCCTAAGTTCATCCGCGGTAGGTCCCGTATACTCTTCAATTGCCTCAGCATCTTCCAGATTATCTTCTACTGAAGATAAATGGGCAATTTCAGAATAGGAAGTGGGAGATTCAATAATGACCTTATCCTTAAGAGGTACTAATTCATTCGATCTAAAAACGGCCTTTAACATACGTTATCCTCGTCTCAACATAATCTTGGAGTTTTCCGAAGGAAAACTCCTTAAGTTAGTTGTATAACACGAAGTGTTATACAACTAACTCGTCTTCACCCGCGCGGGCTACGACGATTTCACCGGTATCCTCAAGGTGGCGGATAATGGACACTATCTTTTGCTGCGCTTCTTCAACGTCTTTCAAACGTACCGGCCCCATGTACTCCATGTCTTCCTTGAGCATGCTTGCGGCGCGTTTTGACATATTCTTGAATATCTTATCCTGAACTTCCGAATCGACGGATTTAAGCGCTTTTGCGAGTTCCTGTGAATCCACTTCGCGCATAACCTTTTGAATGGCGCGGTCGTCGAGCATAACGATGTCTTCGAATACGAACATTCTTTTCTTGATCTCTTCCGCAAGTTCCGGATCTTCGTCTTCCAACGCTTCGATAATCTGCTTTTCCGAGGCGCGGTCAACAAGGTTAAGTATTTCTACGATGCTCTCAACGCCGCCCGCCGCAGTGTAGTCTTCACTTGACAGCGATGAAAGTTTCTTTTCAAGTACGCGTTCAACTTCACGTAACACTTCAGGGCTTGTTCTGTCCATTGTCGCGATACGCCGCGCCACGTCGCTCTGTACCTCATGCGGCAGGTTTTGCAGAATGATGGAAGCCTTGTTCGGCTCCAAGTACGCCAGAATAAGGGCGATTGTCTGCGGGTGTTCCTGTTGAATAAAGTTTAAAAGGTGCGCGGGATCCGTTCTGCGGATAAAGTCGAATGGGCGCACCTGCAAACTTGACGTTAAGCGGTTGATAATATCGATTGCTTTTTGGCTTCCAAGTGATTTTTCCAAAAGCTCCCTTGCGTAGTCGATACCGCCTGTTGAGATGAACTGGTTCGCCATCATCAACTCTTGGAATTCCTGCAGGATGGCATCCTTCTGCTCGGAGTCTATTGTTTCAAGCCTCGCGATTTCAAAGGTGAGGGTTTCAATTTCATCTTCACGCAGGAATTTAAATATTTCCGCTGAAATTTCAGAGCCTATCGTTACCAGAAATATGGCGGCTTTTTGCCGTCCTGAATATTCTTTTACGTTTTTCTTTTTGGAACTGCCTCCTACGGTAGCTCCCGGTACTAACGGTGATTTTGCCATAGTTTATTCCTCCAATATCCATGTTCTGATAAGCTGGGCGGCGTCTTCCGGATGCTCCTTTGCCAAATTGACGGCGCTTTCCATCAACTGCATCCTTGTACGTTCTTCCACGGAAATTGATACGTCCTCTCCTTCCTGTTCCGCCTCGGCCATCGCGCTTTCCCGCAACATCTGTTCCCTGCGCGCCCGCTCTTCTTCGGCAAGCCTTCTGCGCCTTTCCATCTCACGGGAGATCGTCCTAAATAGCATAAATCCAAATAACATTAATGTCAAACCGGCGATAAAAACAATTATTGTAATCTGCATTTGTTTCTTTCTGAAATACGCCTCGTCCTCTTTCGCGAATTCCTGACTGCGGTCTACTGGAATGTTGGTTACGGTAACTGAATCCCCTCTTGCGGAGTTATAACCTATGCCATCGCAAATTAATTTTCTTACTTTTTCCAGATCTTCAGGGGGAATGGAAGCGTATTCCCTTTCAATGCTCCCGTCCGCCGTGATTATCGGATTTCTTTTTGCGTCAAATTTTCTTTTCCATACCCCGTCTATGTTTACGGAAACTGTTACACGATCAATTTGGGGGCTTTTTTCCTCCTGTGATTTACGCTGATTAAGATCATAATTAATGACTTCCGTCGTTTGATTCATCCTTCCGTATAAATTATCCATATCCTGAAAAGCCGGAGGCGTCTGTCCTTCCACTCCCGCAGGCCCTTCGGGGTTAAATCCCACGCCTTCCCATTTTGTATCAGATTTACTTGTGGAAATTTCAAGCGATTCTTTTATAATTGAATCGTCATAAGAAAGACCGGGAGTCCTTGGTTTTATCGTAACGGGGAAGTTCTCTTTTGTTTCAACGGATTTATTGGACATATCCATTTCAAATTTTATATTAAGATCCCTTACGCGATCTTCAGAATATATTTTTTGAATGGCTGCGAGTACAATCTCCCTGTACTTTTTTTCCTGCGCCAAAAGGAATTTTTGTTGACGCTCCGTAAGGGATTGCTTGTCAAAATTCTTCAATCCTTCAAAATCGTTAAGCACATTTCCGTAATTATCGGTGATTGTGATATTGTCATCTTCAAGCCCTTCTATCGCGGATTTAAGAAGTTTTTGTATACCCTCAATTTTTTTTCTGTCCTTGGTAATGTCGCTTCCCGGTGTCGGAAAAATTGTAAGGCCGGCAGTCGCGGGTTTTTGATCGGACAGGAACAGTTTTTCCTGTGGCCACACGATATTTAGCCCGACATTATCTATGCCTTCAATCGCTTTAAGATGAATGACAATCATATCTTTCTGCGCGCGCTGGAATCTGACATTACGTTCCATGTCGGTGGTGGTCCAGCGTTCCTTGTCGAAAATCTCCCATGGGTCAATTTTCGACGGAAGTAAATCTTCACTCTGAAGAATTACCCTCATGCGCCGCGCCGTCTCATCGTCAGCAACCCGAACGACATTGTCAGGAGTAACCGTTACTTTAACATTTTCCATCTCAATGCGGTTTACTATCCTACCCAGCAAATTTTCATCGGTGATAGGCCTGCTGATAACCGCCGATAACACCGGTGTCGCGGATACCCTAAATAGCGTGATAACCGTACCGAAGATGACAACGGCTATTACCGCAATTATGATCTTTTGCTTTAAAGACCAACCTGCCCATAACGCCGTAACCTTGGTAATAAATTTTTTGAAAAACTCGTTCATTTCCCCTCCCCAAATATAATTATTATCTTGTATTTATCAGATCTCTCCAGCTCTGAACAACCCTGCTTAAAATATTTCGCGTAATGTCAAGCGCCATGCCCGCTTCAGCTTGAGCTATCGTAATATCGTGAATATCAACCGATTCGGGATTGATAATCGCTTCCTTTTGCATGGCGCTTGCGTTTAACTGCGCCCCAGATACTTTATCAAGCGCCTGAAGCATAGCGTCTTCAAAAACGCCCGCCCTTGTAATGCCTTGGGCTCCTATCGCGTCCCTAAGCGCCAAAGCTTTATGCCCGTTTCCAAAATACGGACTGTCAGGCGGCAGCATGTGCTTTTCATGAGTGCGGTTCATCGTTACCGAATAATCTTTCGCGGCCGCCGCCGTTATATACGCATAACTGTTAAAAATCTTCATAATCCCTCCCCTTTAAAAAAACTATTTTGTACCTATTTCCAAAGCTTTTTGGAACATGGATTTTGATCCGTCAATAATAGCGGCATTCGCCTCATAAGAGCGCGAAGCTGAAATCATGTCCGTCATTTCCGTTACAACGTCCACATTGGGCATTTCAACGTAGTCTTTATGCTCACCCGTAAGAATTCTGTCAGGATGAGTCGGATCGTAAATATAACGCGGCTCCGTTGTCCTGTCCTGTTGAACTTCCACTACGCGCACTCCCCTGCCTATTCCATTATCCAAAGACTTGGGCAGGAACGGGGAACGCCAGTAAGGGCTTTCCACCATTGGGCGCATAATTACGCGACTGCGCCTGAAAGGGCCGCCTTCGGTCGTCCTTGTCGTGTTGATATTCGCCATATTGTTTGCAATAACGTCAAGTTTTACCCTGTTAGCCGTTAAGCCCGTGGCCGCAATATTTATCGAATTGAAAATTCCCATTTAATCCTTCCTTATCCTCTTAATACTTTACTTATCTGACTGAATTCAAACGCCGCCGACTGCGCGAAAAGCGTGTAACTCATCTGGTTATGCGTGGCGAGCATGAATTCCCTTTCAGGATCAACATTGTTCCCGTTGTTGTTATACGTGCTCGTGTAGTCCAATACGCGGCGAATTTGCACATCACGGTAGTCCCTTTCCTTGTAGTTTGGAAAATGTCTGGCATCCGACACCGTCATTTCTATCGCGGGCCTCTTTTTTTCCGAATCAAGCGCCCGTTTTAAATCGCTTTCAAAATTGACGTTTGTGCGCTTAAAATTGGGAACATTGGCATTGGCCAGATTATTGGCGATGACCTGTCTGCGGACGGTACTTGCGTCCATTGCGCGGTGTAATAAATCTACAGTTTTAGCGAATGTATTCATAAAACATTCCTCCCAATTCAAATTTCGGCAAAATTTCCCCTCCTCTTTACTTACCTTGCCTAAAGGATGTATCTGCCAAGATCCTGATCTTTGACGATATCCGCCAGTTTTTGGTTGACATAATCTACAGTTATGTCAATTTTCGCGGGGGCAATATCTGACGCTTCAAAGGAAACCTCCTCCAGAAGGGTTTCCATTATCGTATGAAGCCGCCTTGCCCCAATATTTTCCATTTTTGAGTTGACCTCCGCGGCTAGGGCCGCAAGGTGTTCTATGGCTTCCGGCGTAAATATCAAGCTGACATTTTCCGTCCCAAGCAATTCCGTGTATTGTTTGATAAGGGCGTTTTTAGGTTCGGTTAAAATACGCAAAAAATCGTCCTTGCCAAGGGAATCCAATTCAACGCGCAGGGGGAATCTTCCCTGCAATTCGGGAATCAAGTCCGATGGCTTGCTTACATTGAAAGCGCCCGCCGCGATAAAGAGAATGTGATCGGTATTGACCGGCCCCCACTTTGTATTAACCGTCGCTCCTTCAACAATGGGAAGAATGTCGCGTTGCACGCCTTCGCGCGAAACGTCGGGACCGCCTCCCCTGTCGCCTTTGACCGCGATTTTGTCAATTTCGTCTATAAAAATTATTCCCGTTTCCTCAACACGCTGACGCGCTTCATCGCTTACCCTGTCGCGGTCAACAAGTTTCTCTGCCTCTTCGGCTTTTAAAATTTCCATCGCTCGGGGAACGGTTACCACTTTTTTCTTTTGACCGCCGCCTAACATTCCCGCGATTCCTGAAAGACTCGCTTCCAGATCTTCCATGCTGCCACCCATCATTTCAAAAGTCGGGATGTTCGGGGTTTGCCCTACGGTCAATTCGACCGTTCGGTCATTAAGCTGGCCTTCGCGAAGCATGGTTCTTAATTTTTCTCTTGTAGCCTTAAACCTCTCATTCTCGCCGTTTTTTATTTCTTCAGCGGATTCTTCTTGAGTTTCCGCGTTATTTGCGTTATTTTCACCGTCCTGCGTTTCCTGATTTTTCTTAAAAGCCGGAAACCCCAACTGCAATGTCGTCGCGATAATACTGCTGTTTGAATTCTCAGGGTTTATTTGAAAAGTACCCATAGGCCTCATTATCGGGCCGGGGCGCGGTTTCTTTTCTTTATGTTTTTTCTCGTTAATCGGAAGCAATAAATCCAACAGCGCGTCTTCAGCGCGTCTTTCGGCTTCCTGCTTTACCGCTTCCTGCATTTCCTGTTTTACCATCTGAAACCCGGCTGCCATTAAATCGCGTACCATGGACTCCACATCCCTGCCGACATAACCTACCTCGGTATACTTTGTGGCTTCCACTTTAATAAAGGGGGAACCGGCGAGTTTCGCAAGACGGCGGGCGATTTCAGTTTTTCCGACTCCAGTCGGCCCTATCATTAAAATATTTTTAGGGGCGATATCTTCGCGTATCTCTGGCTCCAATTTTAATCTTCTGACGCGGTTGCGTAACGCCACCGCGACGGCTCTCTTGGCTTTTTTCTGTCCTACGATATACTTGTCCAGTTCGGCCACTATCTGCCTTGGAGTGTATTCCTTCTTGTCCTCCATCATCCCAATTCCTCCAACGTTATTTGCATATTCGTATAAATACAAATGTTACCTGCTATTTTTAAACTTTTTTCCGCTATTTCCGCCGCCGAAAACTGGCTTCCTTCCATGAACGCCAACGCCGCCGCATAAGCGTAATTTCCCCCCGAGCCAATCGCAAGCGCGTCTTCCGCGGGTTCAATCACGTCCCCCGTGCCTGATATTAACAGTATTTTAGATATATCCGCCACTAGCAGAAGCGCTTCAAGCCGCCTTAAAGTGCGGTCCATGCGCCAGTCTTTCGCCAATTCAACCGCGGCTCTGGCAAGGTCTCCTGAATATTCTTTTAATTTTTCTTCAAAACGGTCAAAGAGGGTAAACGCGTCCGCGGTAGCTCCCGCAAAGCCGCAAAGCACCTTCCCTTCCATAAGTCTGCGTACTTTACGCGCGTTGTTTTTCATTACGGTATTTCCCATTGTCACCTGTCCGTCACCCGCCATCGCGACCTTGCCGCCTTTCCTTACCGCAATTACGGTAGTACTCCTTATTTTTTCATCCATGTTGTCCTCCGGCATGCGGATGGGAAGCCGCATATACTTTCTTCATTTGTTCAAAATTAACATGCGCATAACGCTGAGTTGTGGAAATGCTTGAGTGTCCCAACATTTCCTGAACCACTCGCACGTCGCATCCCGAATTTACAAGATGGGTCGCGAAACTGTGACGAAGGGCGTGCGGATGAATGTTCTTTCCCAGACTTGAATGCGTCGCGTAACGGGAAATAATCCAGCGTACCCCGGGAATGGAAATGGGCTGTCCTTTTCTGCTTATAAATAAAGCGCTTTTTTTCCCGTCAATCCCGGCCGTTTTTAAAAGTTCCGCCCTTTGCGGAAGATATTCCTGTATCGCGGAAACCGCCTCATCACTGAAAAACACATAACGCTGTTTTCCGCCCTTTCCCGTTATTTTCGCCTCGTCAAGATCGGCGGACATATTCGCCATGGTAAGGGAGACCGCCTCCGATATGCGCAAACCGCCTGAGTACATCGCCATAATAAGCGCCTTATCCCTTTCCGGCCAGAGAATTCCGGTAGTTTCGGGAAGCGCGGCAAAATCAGCCATCTCATCCTCCCATAGGACATCGGGCAGTCTTTCGGGAGTTTTTATATTATGCAATGAACGGCATGGATTATCGGTTCTTTTATTAAAACGCGCCATCCAGCGATATAAACCGCGAATTGTGGAAAGACAGCGGTTAACGCTCGCCGCCGCCATCTTTTCAGCCGTTAACTCCGCGATAAAACTCTGCACTTCATAAGGGGAAGCCTCTTCCGGGGCAATCCCGTGATTAGCGCAATAATTCGCATAATGTAAAAGATCATTTTTGTAAGCTTCCACAGTCCTAGCCGAGCATCCTTTTACCGATTCCATGTAGGATAAGAAATCCTTAATAATCTTAGAATCAATATTCCCTTCACTTTTTTCTTCTTTCATTTTTATTCCTCACCGTCTTCCGCGCTGTGCAGATAATCGCAATCCGGATTTATGCACGCCTTATGCGCCCCGTTTTTCTTGTCATATTTTTCCACCATGAAAAATCCACATTTTGGACAATTCTGATTTATCGGTTTAAAGTGGCTGATAAAATCACACTCGGGATAATTCGTACAGCCGTAAAATTCTTTGCCCCTGCCCTTGGTTTTTCTGGCGACTATATCACCGTTACATTTGGGACATTTCGCCAGGGGGATTGATTTTGTACTCCTGCATTCTGGAAAGCCAGAACACGCGAGGAAAAATCCAAAACGTCCGAGTTTTTTTAATAGCGGTTTTCCGCATTTTTCACAGGTAAATTCCGTCTTCTCGTCCAAGGTGCCTTTGTACGATTCAATTGTTTTGCTGACATCGTCCACGCTTGTCTTAAACGGGGACCAAAATTCCCTGATCATGTCAGGCCAGCTGACTTTGTTTTCCTCCACTTCATCCAGTTTGGTTTCCATTGACGCGGTAAAATCAACGTCAATATAATGCGGGAAGTATTCAACTAACACTTCATTTATCAGTTTGCCTAACACGGTCGGCACCAATTGTTTATTTGAGCGCGTAACGTAATAACGGTCCAATAAAACAGAAATGATTGACGCGTAAGTTGAAGGCCGCCCAATGCCCTTTTCTTCCAGAATGCGCACGATTGAAGCGTCGGAATAACGCGCCGGCCCCTGGGTAAAATGCTGTTCTTTTTTAAATTTTTCCACTTTTACTTTATCATCCGTTTTTAGCGTTGGGCATGAGCTCCCGCTTTCCTCTTTTGAAGAAAGCAGTTTTATAGCCTTATAAAACCCTTTATCAAGAAGCTTGGTCCCGCTGACGCGGAAAAGCCCTTCGTCCTGCCCTACTTTAACCTTGATGTCAACGCTGACTGTCCTGCTTTTCGCGTTATTCATTTGGCTTGAAACAAACCTCTCCCAGATAATCGTATATAGGCGGATCTGGTCTTTTGTAAGGTATTCCTTTATTGATTCGGGGGTATATTCCGTGTATGTGGGCCTGATGGCTTCATGGGCGTCCTGCGCTTTTTTGCCGACCGTGTATTCAACCGGTTTTTCGGGCAACTCGTTGGGAAAATTATTCGAAAGCCAATTTCTCACGTCTTCAATTGCGGTATTTGAAATACGGACGCTGTCGGTACGCATGTATGTGATAAGACCGACGCGGGACGCGCCAATGCCCACGCCTTCGTAAAGCTGTTGCGCCACCTGCATTGTCTTGCGTGAGGTGAAACCAAGACGGTTTGCCGCCGTCTGCTGTAATTGCGAAGTTGTAAACGGGGCTTTTGGCCTTATTGTTTTGTCAGTTTCACGGACATCGGAAACCAAAAAATCGCCGTTTTGAATTTTTTCTATGATTGACTTGACTTCGGCTTCACTTTTAAGATCGGGTTTATTGCCATTCCACAGAACAAGCTGGGACGCGTATATTGATTTGCCCGATTTAAAATCAGCTTCAAGAGTCCAGTATTCTTCAGGAATGAAATTGTCAACTTCTTTTTCCCTTTCGCAGATAAGGCGTAACGCCACGGATTGAACCCTTCCAGCGGAAAGGCCATTTTTCACTTTTTTC
>Ga0268262_10003292_pt1 | contig 17630 bp, 16 predicted proteins | sample TergutNc150P3_FD_190354 | JGI IMG/M metagenome (GOLD analysis project Ga0268262, IMG submission 190354) | Nasutitermes corniger P3 segment gut microbial community from laboratory colony in Florida, USA - Nc150 P3 (SPAdes) (version 2) | ecosystem: Host-associated > Arthropoda: Insects >...
CTGGGCGGCGTGCGGGGCATCGGGCTTTTATACCTCAAGAAAAAGTTAAACGGCATTTATGCCGGGGGGCATCAGGAAGGCGGCGTAAGGCCTGGGACGGAAAACACACAGGGGGCTTTGGCCCTGGCGGAAGTTCTTGAGCTAAGGGCCAAGCCCGATACTGTGAAAGAAGAAAACGAAAAGGCAAGGGAGCGGTTTAAGTACCTCATTGGGAGATTAAGAAAAATAAGCAGATGCTCCCTAATCCCCGAGGACAGGGAAGACGACGATCCCCGTTTTTCGCCCTGGATTGTTCAGGCAAGGTTTCGCGACGTGCCGGGGCCTGTAATGGTCAGGGCGCTTGACCAGGAGGGGATCGCCGTTTCCACCGGGTCGGCCTGTTCTTCAAACTCCCCCGAAAGGCCGGTGCTTCAGGCAATGGGCCTTGATACTCAGGCCAGGCTTGAGGGCATAAGAATTTCGCAGGGCTGGTCTACGGACATAGCCGATATGGATGCCCTTTTGACGGGGATCGAAAAAACGCTTTCTTTTCTGTAAAATACGACTTAGTGACGACTTACCTTTTAAAGCCGGGAGAGCTTACCCTGAAAGGGGGCAACCGGAAATTTTTTGAAAAAATTCTCCGAAATAACCTGGCATCCCTTCTTAAAGGCTCAAACGCCAAAATCATTACGAGCAACGGCCGTTTTTTTGTAAACTGCCCGGAAGGCATGGAGGAAAGGGCCGAAGACTCGCTTGACAGGCTGATGGGAATTTCCGGCTGGGCAAAAACAAGAATCGCGGAAAAAACGTGTAATGAAGTAATTTCCGCCTGTGTCGAGGAAGGCAGGCTTCTTTGGGAAAGGGGAAAAAAGACTTTTAAAATCGAGGCGCGCAGGACGGACAAAAGCTTTCCCCTTGATTCCTACCGGATCCGCTGCCTTGCGGGGGAGGCGGTTCAGAAAGATGTCCCCGGCTTGAAGGTCAACGTTCGTGAACCCGATGCCGTAATCGAGGTGGAAATCAGGGAGAAGGCGTATGTTTTCGCGATGTCCCATAAGGGAAGGCGGGGACTTCCGGTGGGGACGGCGGGCAGGGGCCTTCTTCTTCTGTCGGGGGGCATTGATTCTCCAGTGGCCGGCTATTTGATGGCGTCCAGGGGCATGGCGCTTGACGCGGTGTATTTTCACGCCTTTCCCTATACCTCCGAAAAGGCGCTGGAAAAAACCGTAAAACTGGCGGAAATACTTGGGCGCTATACGCTGGGCATTCGCCTCTTTGTCATCGGCTTTACGCCGATACAGGTGAGGATAAAGGAAAAAGTGCCGGAAGCGTGGAGGACGATTCTTCTTAGAATGGCGATGATGGACTGCGCCGAGAAATTGGCAATAAGTGAAAGGGACAAATGCCTTATTAGCGGGGAGAGCCTTTCGCAGGTGGCAAGCCAAACGATAGAAAATATTACCTGCGTCCAGCACAGGCTGAAACTGCCGATTCTGCGGCCCCTCATAGGAACAAACAAGGAAGACATAATCGCCATGGGAGAAAGAATCGGTACCTATAAAACGTCAATACTTCCCTACGAAGACTGCTGTGTTCTTTTCAGCCCGCCTCATCCGGTACTCAGGGGAGACCCGATAGAGGCAGGAAGACTTTACGAGGGTCTGGATGCAGGGCCGCTAATAGAAGAGGCCCTTAAAAACGCGGAAATTGTCAAATGTTAGTTTTTTTCATAAAACCGCTTGACTTTTTTTAATATCGTATTACACTTTGTAATATGGAGGTATCTATGAACAGGCAAGCAATTACAACAGCCAGGCTCCCCGTGGATACTACGAATAAGCTCCTTGCCCTTGCCAGGATCAAGGGGAAAACAAAATCAGACATCATTAAGGAGTCTATAGAATTCTATTACGGCCACGAAGAGAACGAAATAGACTCCTTTACGCTGGGCGAGCCTTATTTTGGCAAATATAGCTCTGATGATAGCGATCTTTCGACAACATACAAGGAACGCCTAAGGGGGATCCTCCGTGCTAAGCACAATTCTGATTGACGCAGGCCCTCTTATCGCCCTTTTTTCTGCCAATGATAAGCATCATAAGGGAATTCGGGATTTTCTTAAAGAAAATCCGTACCGTTTTGTAAGCACCCTCGCGGTTTTTACCGAGGTTTCGCACATATTGGGATTCAGCGTAAAGGCCCAGAGGGATTTTTATGAATGGGTTATGTACAAAGGCGTAATAATCAGCGATATAAACCAAAACGATATGCCCCGGATTGTTGAGCTGACCGATAAGTACGCGGATCTTCCCATGGATTTTGCGGATGCCACGCTGGTCATTACTGCGGAAAAAGCCAATATCCGGGAAATAATCAGTTTGGACAAGGATTTCGATGTCTACAGGCTTCCCGGTAGGGAACAAATACACAACGTATATAAACCTGGTTGTTAAATGTCACGTTTTATTGGACGACGAGCGAGGGTCGCGCGAAAGCTTGCTTTCGCATGACCGAGCGAGGAGGAACAAAAAAGGGTTTAATCAAGAGGGGAACCTTCGCCCTACGGGCTCGGTTGAGGTTACCCCGCGGCTCTGCCGCGGAAAGGCGCCGCCTTTTGAACCGAAGGTAGGCGCCGGGTGCAGGGCTCTGCCCTGCGGTATTAATACCCTTTATTGGAGAGGCGGGAAATAACCGGTGCTGTCCCTGCCCGATCTTTCCATGAGGTACACTTCCGCTTCAAGAGGCAGGTATGCCCGCCCGAAATCCGTCGGCAACTGTGATCTGTAACTTAGGACGTAGTAGCCGGACGACCTTTCGCGCAGGCTGCGGATTTCGGGCGTGATGCCTTCGCTTCGGTACAGCGAAAGAACCTTGCCGCCCGTCTGCTCGCAAAGGAAACGCACGTCTGCGCCGGCGGATCCGCCGCCTACAATGACGGCGCAAAAAACCACGTTGTTGTTGGAAAGGTACGCGGCAAGCTCCGATAGGCTGTATTGATCAAAGGAGCCAAGACTTCCGGACGCGCCGTAAGCAACGCCCGCTCCTACGAAAACTACCGCCCGCTTCTTTTCGCCCGGCAGGAGATCGGTAGCCGCCAGGCGCAGGCCAAGATCAAAACGCCAGCGGGCGGAGTAAGACGCTGCGGTTCCCCTGGCCACCGACGCCAGCTTTGCCTCAGGCGTAGCGCCGGCTGCGGAAGCCGGGTTTTCTTTAACCGGCTGTTCCCCCGCCGAGATTATCGAGACGATCTTTCCCGCGGCGCTGATATCGCGGAGGGCTGTGGTAAAGTCGTCCCTAAAGGGGAGGGTAGCGGGGGATCGTTCAATAAGAACCGACAGATCCAAATTTGTAGAATTAAAATAAGAAGAGACAAAGCTCTGCTCGCTGACCGCATAGCCCCCCTCGCTGAGCAGGAAATTCCGCTGGTCAAGGCCAGTCACCGGTCTGCGGAGACGGTCGGTAACTTCCATTTCCACCGTTACTTTGGGGAAATCATCGCTAATGATCCTGGTGATTTCAACAAAAAGGCCGGAAGCCATATCGTCAATACGGGTCATGACGGCTACTTCCCCTGTTTTGAAATCCGCCAGCAGCACATTGCCGTTTACGTCCATTTCCGCCCCGGTGATCCTCACGCTGGCGGTATTGCGGAAGACGCCAAGCTCCCGTATTATTGCCGTGTCCGGATCAATCAACAAAACCCGGTTTGAGTCCGCGACGAGCAGTTTCCCGTCCGAAAGAAAGCGAAGGCTTTCGGGAGAATGAAGGCCCTCCTGAATAAGGGGCCCCAGGTAAGTTCCGTTGCGGTCGAAGACAAATATCTGCTTCAAAAGGCTGTCGGCGGCGTATATCCTGCCATTGCGGGCAGAAATGCCCGTGGGGGAAATAAATCCCTGAAAGCCGTCTCTCTTTGCGCCAAAAGAAAGAATGAAAGTTCCGGAAGGATCGAATTTGCAAATCCGCCTGTTTCCGTAATCAACCACGTAAAGATAGCCTTCTTCGTCAACGGCAAGATTCTGGGGCCCGACAAACTGGCCCGCCCCCTGGCCTTTGGAGCCTATGTAATACAGCCAGTCTCCGGACGGGGAAAGAACTGAAATCCTGTTGCCCCTGAACTCGGAAAGGTAAAGGTTCCCTTCAGGGCCCTTGACCAGATCGTAAGGCCTGTCAAAGCCGTTAACGGAACCGCGCTTTCTTTCGCGTATGATGCCGTTTGGATCAATGCGAAGAATTTCGTTGCTTCCGTAGGCAACTACCCAGGCTGAACCGTCGTTCAGGGCAAGTACCGAAGTCGGCTGGCGAAAATAAATTAGCTCGTTGTTTTTGCCGGGGTACCTGCCCGACTCGACGTAGCGCACTTCGTCGTTGGCCACGGGAAGCAATATTCTGCGGTTCCTCAGCGTCTCCATCCGGCTGGAGATTAACATTCCCTGGCCTGTCGAAAAACCGTAGGCGGAAGCCGCGGCCTGCCAGACCCTGAAAGCGGTGTTTTCGATGCCGGAGCGATAGTAGGCTTTTCCAAGCCAGTCAAGGATCAAAGGCTCCCCGGGCCGGAACGAAAGGGCCCTTTCAAAAGAGCGGATTGCCTCGTTATACATAAAACGATTGTAGGCCTGTACGCCTATGCGGAATTCCTCCCTGGCGCGGACAGTATCCATGTCGGTACCGTCAAGGCCCTGGGCGTGGAGCAAAGCGGCCTTTGGCAGTTGAAAAAAGACAAGCGCGAAAAAGACAATGAACAGGACTTTTTCGGGAAGCTTTTTCATTTTTCTCCCGTAACGGTTTGGAAATGCTCTTTAATTTCTACCCTTTCGGGGGCGGCTTCCATTGCCCTGCGCAGCCACGTTCTGGCCTCAAGGAGTTCGCCGTTTTTATAATAGGCCCAGCCCAAAGAGTCAAGGTATGCCGGGTTCTGGGGCTTAAGATCCACCGCTTTTTTACAGCACCTTAATCCCCTTAGCACGTCCATATCCGAGTCGGCAAGTATAAAGCCAAGGCCGTTAAGGGCGGTTGTGTTATCCCCGTCCAGGTCAAGGGCCCTTTCGTAATAATCAATTGCCTGTTTAAAATGCTTCTGGGCCCATGAAGCATAAGCCAGAGTAGTGTAGAGCTGGGCCGATTCAAAGCCGTTATGCGCCAGCCGCCTTAGTTCAAACTCGGCCATTTTTGTGCGCTTTGTAACCACGTAAATATAAGCAAGCGTCATCCTGCACTGATAGGATCTTAAGAGGTCCTTTCCGGACGTTACAACCTGCTCAAGATAAGTAAGGGCGTCTTCGTAGCGTTCCAGTTTGGTGTAGCAAAGACCCAAATAATAGGTCAATTCCAGGTTATCATCATGACTTAATCGTTCGGTATTTACGGAAAGTAGCTCCGCCAGGGCAAAATCCCAGCGCTTAAGGCGGTAAAGCCTGATTCCCTCGGTAAGCGAGCCGTCGTTTCTGGATTGTTTCTTCCCCCCGGAACCTTTGGTTCCTCCCGAAACTTCCGCCATTTTCTATTCCCTTTTACCCCTTCTCAGGCCTACCGCCGCATAATCGGGCACGCCTGGGCAAAGCTCCCTGACGACTGCCGGATAATTATAAACAGAGCTTATCGAGACGAAATTTCTGGATACCGCATCGCAGTCGGATCCCGGTTCGGCAAATGTGATATCCTCTCCGGCTTCCAAAAAGCAGTAACTGATGCCGTTGCTTGCAGGCGCTATCGAAAGCGAATCCCTGTAAGTCTTGGCGGCAGGCCATGACGGAATTATGCCATCAGGGCCGCCCGGACTGTTGGGAATGTTTACGTTGACGTAGGTGTTTTCGCGCCAGTATGACAGCATTTCTTCCAGATGGCCGGCTATCCAGGAAATTGCCATTTCCCAGTTATACGGGGCGTTTCCCGCCAGGGACAGGGCTATCGAGGGGATGCCCGCAAGGCCGCCTTGCCGCGCCGCCGCTGCGGTTCCGGAATAAATTATATCGGTTCCCAAATTTTCACCGTTGTTTATTCCTGAAAGAATCAAATCGGGGCGTTCGGAGAGCAGGCCGTTAAGGGCGGCGATGATACAGTCGGCAGGGTAGCCTGAACAGCTCCAGGTGTCTTCCCGAAGAAAGGAAAGTTTTACGGCGTTGTGAAATATAGTGAGGGCGTGGGAAACTCCCGAGCGGTTCACATCCGGGGCCACTATGGATACTTTGTGCTTTCCGCCCGAACGCAGGGCTTCCGCGAGTTTTAAAATTCCGTCGGAATTTATTCCGTCATCGTTTGTAAGAAGAATGTTCATGGTTATCTTGCGGCGCTCCGTTTTGAAACAGTTTTCTCCATTGGTCGGTGGACGGGCCGTTTCTTTTCGGATTTTTCCCTGACGCTTCCGGAAACGAGCCTGCAGCCTGAGGCAAGTTTCATCTCGTAAATGACGGGGTGAAAGCCGAAGATCCTCTCGTAGTCTTCAAGGCGTTTTTTAAACTCTTCAACGGCGTCTTCGCGGATAAAGGTATAGGTACAGCCGCCAAAACCCTGGCCGGTCATTCTGGAAGCCAGAACGCCCTGCTGTTCCTGGGCGCGTTTAACCAGCCAGTCAATTTCCGGACAGGATACTTCGTAAAGATCTCGAAGGCTCTCGTGGGAATGGCTTATTATTTTGGTGAAAAAAGGAAAATCCGCCCTTTTAAGGGAATCTTCGGCGTCTTTTACCCTGCGTATTTCCTGGACAATATGCAGGCTCCGCCTTCTTATCTCTTCCGGAAGGTTTCCCATGGATTCCATAAGGTCGGTAGCGGCAAAATCCCGGAAACTCGTCCCTTGTTTCTTTTGCGAAAGCTGATCCAGCCCCCTCTTAATGTCCGTTTGTCGCTGTTTTAACTCTTCTTCAACCCCCATTCTGGGTACCCGCGAGTCCATAACGATTAATTTGTATTTGCTAAAAGGAGATTTTATGCGCTTTGCCTTCAAACCTTTTTCATCTACCACAAGGAACTGGTCCTTTTTAGCGGAAAAGGAAATCAGGTAATCAACGGGACTAAATTCGGCGCCAAAGAACGATGCCTTTGAAGCCGTAAGCCGGAACAAAAGATCCCTCTCGGCTATGTTCGCGTGAAAATACCCTTTTAAAGCGATAACGGAGGCCGTCTCCATAGCTGAAGAAGAGGCAAGTCCAATTTGTTGGGGAATATCTCCGGCCACCGTGAAATTAAGGCCTTTTACCGGAAAACCAAGCTCCGCAAACAGGTGAATTGCCACTTTTATGTAGTTTGCCCAACGGTCCTCCCGTTTGTATTTTAAATTTACCAGGGTAGCCCTTTTCCGCTCCCCCAGATCGGCGGCGTAGAAACGCAGGGAGCTATCCTTTCTGCCGCTGACGGCGACGCGGATATACCTGTCAATTGCTGAGGAAAGGAATAATCCGGCATTTGGCTCACCATGTTCGCCCAGATAATGAACCCTGCCCGGCGCCTCGGCTATGACAACAGGTTCTGACCGGTCATTTTCCAGCTCGTATTCAGCCCTATGGATGGGACCGATATCCATCATCTATTTATATAACCTCGCCGAGAAGTATTCGATACAGAATATCATACATGAAAACAACGTTTTGTTCAATAAAAAGGGAAAAAAATTGGTTAAAATTAATCGGAAATATGCGATAAAGTGGACTCAATGAAACGCAAAATCTGGCTTTTTATCAGGCCGGGGCTTAAATTGCCGTATTCTCCGGGAAATTCGGCATTTTCGCCTTCCTGCATTGAAGACAGATAGTTCTTCCACGCGTCAACAAAGGCCGAAGCGTCCCTGTGATCAAGGGGCAGGTGCTTGCCCTTTAGCATGGACTCGGCGTCTTTTTCCCTTAAAATGGCCTGGCTTGAGTACAAAACCCGAATATCGGTAAGAATGTCCTTCTGGTTTCTCAAAATGAGCAGGATACCGCCTCCGGGCCTGCTCGCGAGCGAAAAATTTAGCTTGCGGTACCAGGCGAAGGTCCATGGTTCCAAAGGCACCCGGATGCGGGTAAGGCATTCCTGGCCTACAAAGCTGAGCGGGCCGGGCTGGGAGGAAAATCTGGAAGCCGAAACCCACCGAACCGATTGGGAGCTACGCAACTCGTACTGGGCGTCCAGGGCAATCATAGGGGCGGAAGCGTCCAGCCTGACGGAAGGATTGCAGATATTCCCGCCGATTGTGGCCTGGCTGCGTATTTGCGGGCCTGCTATATTTTCCAGACAGTGGATGAGAACTTCGGGCACTATTTTGCCCAAATTGATAATTTGGCTTAGTTTTACCATGCTGCCGATTTCGAGGTAGCGCTCTGTTCTGCTAATCTTTTGGAGTTCTTCTATGTTACCCAGCGAGATTATTTTTCGCGGGAGTGCCGGGATTCGGCTGTCCTGGTTTCTAATGTGCTCTGTTCCTCCCGCGCACAATACCGCGTCGGGATTGCCGATCCAGCTGGAAAAAAGTTCCTGGAAGCTGCTTGGGAAAAAAACCTTACCCGGAGGAATGGCCATAAAGCCTCCGTCTGCGGTTTTCGCTTGCCGCCAAAACTCCCTGCACCAGCCCTTCGGGCTCCGTGCAGCGGCAATGGATCCCTTTAAAAGCCGAAAGAATTTCTTCCTTCGAAGGCGCTTTGTTCCGGCTCAGAAGGGCTTCGGTCGCAAGGATCCTGCCGGTATTGCAAAAGCCGCAGTCTTCAAAACCTGCCTCTGAAAAGCCGTGAACAATATCCTGATAATCAATGGTTTGCGAAAATCCCTCGATGGTTATTATTTCGCAGCCTCGGATCTTTAACGCGGGAATAAGGCAGGACTTTACCACATTTCCGTTGAAGATAATCAGGCAGGTTCCGCACGCTCCTATGGTGCAGCCAACTTTGGCGCCGAGTAATTTGAATTTGTTCCGGAGTATGTCGACCAGGGCGCTTTCGGGGTTGCAGTCCACCGTCACGTCTTCGCCGTTCAGGATAAATCCCATGGTCATTTTGGCACTTCCGTATGTTTTTTCATCCATATGTCCCAAATATCTTTTACGCCCAGGGGAATTTTTTCAAAGTGGTGATCCATCGCCTGTGATACGGCCTGAACGTAAGCCGCCGGAACGCAGCAGAAGGGAAGGTCGCCAATGCCTTTGTGAATCGTGGTGCTGCTCCAAATAAAATCCACAGTTATGGGCGGGATTTCTTCCGGGGCCGGTATGTCGTAGTCCCGGTAACATACATTCGGAATTTTCCCTTCCTGGTAGCTGAGATGTTCGCGGCAAGCCCAGCCAAGAGCCTGGATGACGCCGGTTTTCAACGTGAACCGTGCGCGGCGTTCGTTGAGGATTTTTCCCCCGTCAACCGCAAGCCAGATTCCCTTGATAACCGGATTGAACGATACCGGATCGATTTCTATTTCCACAACCGCCGCTCCCCAGCCGGGATAGGCAAAAGCATCTGAATAGGTTTTTTTTTCTATAACTTGCGCTTTGCCGCTTCTGTCCGATCGCTTGACAGTTATGGGAAGCGGATCGCGGAAGCGTTGGTTGCGTATGGCAGAAAAGCATTTTTCAATGAGCCGGGTTACCGAGCTGATGTCTCTTGAAAGGGTTCCCGGTCCCGCATCGGGGGCGTCCATGGTATTGCCAGTTAGCCTTATCTTTGAAGGAGGCACCCCAAGGATTTCCTGAGCCAGATGCTGCCATGTGAAAGGAATTTTTGTGCCGGAAGAAATAATGCTGGTTTTTATTTCCAGATAGCCGTTTTTTTCAAGGGTTACTTCCACAGAAAAATTGCCGGTTCCAATTTCGCCTGAGTTCAGAAAGCCGTTGCCCTGATAGGCCGTGGAAATTCCTATGCCCCGCAGAGGTATTCCTTCCGTTTCCCATTTTTCTCCCCTGCGCCGTTTTCTTAAAAGCTCGTAACATGCCCACTTGCGGTAGTAATCGCCCATAAAAGCGACGGCGTCGATTAGCTTTAAAAGCGGCGGGGTATCTTTCAAAGCAAACCAGGGGGCCAGGTTTTGGTTTTTCTTAAGGCAGTTGTTTTTTCTCCATTCCGCCGGATCCTGGCCTATGGTGTCCGCAATGTGTGAAAAGTGGCGTTCCGCGGCAAAGAAACCCTGGGCAAGCCCAAAGCCCGCAAAGGGTCCCTGCGGCGGTATATTGGTTTGAATGCCCGAGGCGTCGATTTTATATGCGTCGTGGTTGCAGTTTCCAAGGGAACCCAAACAAGTCTGGTCTATTATTTCGTTTTCGAAGACGGCGTGCGCTCCCAGATCCAATTGTACCTGTATAACAGAACTGCCGATCGATCCGTCTTTATTCAGGGCGCTGCACATATCAATCTCCGCTTTGTTCCGTTTGGGTGAAAAAATAAAATCTTCTTCACGCTCAAGCATAATTTTAACGGGGTTTCCTGTTATCCACGCGGCCAATGCGGCGTGGCATGACACAAGGGATGGATACCAGATTTTTCCGTCCAGATGCGGCGTCATCAAAGTCGGCGCTACTGTAACAGTTTGGAGATCCAATCCTAAAACTCCGGATACTGAAAGCTTGACATGATACGGCCATTGGGTGGCCGTGTAGATCGTCAGGGCGGCAATTCCCTTTTTGCCTTTGTCGGAAGGCGTAGCCTCTGTCGCCGCCGCTGGCGTAGCCGGCAGCGGCGACACTAAAGCCAATGCCAATGCTCCGTGGGGTTCCGAATACCAGTGTTCCTGAATTTCAGTAGTATACGTGCAGGAAAGAATTACCTCGCCTTCGCCAAGGGCTTTTTGGGGATCGCCCGATAAAATTTCCCTCTTTACAATTTCATTCTCGCTCTCATAGGTTCTGCACGAAAAAGAAGGCTTTTCTTCTTCCGCCTTGATTTCGATTTTTGAGGCAAGGTCCTCAAGTACGGATCTTTCGCTTCCAACAAGAATAGCCACAGGCTGGCCGATGTAGGAAAGTTTGTTTTCCGCCAGTACAGGGACCGAAAAATTCGAGAGGGTGTTTTTTCCCGGAATATTTTCCGCCTTGATAAGGCGGTAAGCCTTAGGCAGCTTTGGGCATTTTATTTCTTTGAGGAGACCCCTGGCTACAGGCGAACGAATTGTTAAGGCATTAAGCATGCCTGAAACAGACATATCTGTAATAAACTCGCCTGGATCTCTCAACGCCGTTCCTCTTGCCTATTATGTACGAAAAGATGCCAAGACGTAAAGATTGACAAAAACTGGAGAATAATTTTAACAGGGGTTTCGCTTTTCGGGACGCAGGGCGAGGGGCGGAAAAGCGACGCGGTCGCCCTTGCGGAGCTTTACATGGGCCGATATTTTACTTCGTGGGTTATGAAATTTTCTACATATTCGCGCGACCAGTCTTATTTGAAAGATTTATTTGGAGAAAATGGCGAAATGCCTCAAATTTGACGGTTCACATTCTTTTTCTATATCATTGACGGCGATTTTATTAATGGGGTATAATAACGCAATATTCTATATTTAGGGGGACTATCTATGAAAAAGATAGCAATTCTGATTCTCGTGTCGCTTGTTGTCCTGTTGACGCTTGCATCCTGCAAGGGGAAGGGAGCAGGAGGCGACGGCCCTGTTAAGTTCATTGTGACGTATTCCGACAACCCGACGCTTCCCTTTAAGCAAGACTGGCTGGTTGTTACGGAATCGAACAAGCTTTTTAACGTAGATATCACTTGGGAAGTTATTCCCTCTGTCGATTACAACACCAAGGTTCTGGCCGAGCTTAACGACCCGAATACCAAAATTGACGTTATGCTGTACCTTTCCCCCACCACAGGAGACCAGGCCAAGGCGGCAGTCGATGGCGCCCTTGCTCCAATAAGCGACTATGTTGATAAAGGCTGGGCTCCGAACTTCTCAAAACGTATCGCGGATTGGAACATGAAAGAAGAGCTGGACCTTCGCAGGCTTGCGGACGGGAAGTACTATTTCCTTCCCAGCCTTACCGACAAGCCGTTCTACGACGGAGGCCTGCTTATACGCGAGGATTTGCTTGATGAGTTCAAAATGTCCACGCCGGTAACTTTCGACGATTTTTACCTGTACCTTAAAGCCTGCAAGCAACGCGATCCAAAGTGCTTCCCGCTGACAAACCTTGTCGCGCCCTACGTTACTTACCGCATGACCCAGCCCAGCTGGGGCATCAGCCTCGCCAACAGTTCCAGCACCGGTACCTTCGTCCTTAGCTGGGACTATAACAGGAAGGAATACTTCGCCGGCGGTATCAGCGACCAATACAGGGATTACCTCGGGTTTCTTAATAAACTCTACGCCGAGGGCCTGTATGACCCCGAATTTGTCCCTGAAGGCGATATGTGGATGACAAAAATGTCCACCGGCGCGGCTACCGCTTCCTATGCCTACTACGACCAGATCGGAGGCGTACATGCCAACTCCAGCATCAAAGGTATCAGGTTTAACATGATACCTCCGTTGCGGGGGCCGTATGGCGCTTACCACCAGCCCAAAGCCCGTTTGGGCAATGGCGTGGCCTTTACCGCCGCGGCCCAGAAACGCCCCGACTTTGAGAAGCTGGTCCGCGCCGTTGACGCGATGTTCTTCTCCGAGGCGGCCGCCGAGCTGTGGTGCTTTGGCAAGGAAGGCGTAACCTTCAACCGTAATAACGGCAAGATCGAGTTCATACCTGCGGCCCTTAACTCTCCGGACGGCATCTACAAGTACCTTCAGGTCACCTACGGTACCGGTGCCGCAACCTCGCAGTATGTTTGGATTAACGCCCAGGAAATGCTCAAGTATGATCAAAACTACGCGGACATTAACGCCAAAGTCGCCGCCATGGACGCCATACCGCTGGTACCGCCATCCGCCAACCTTAACGCGACTGACACAGAGCGCGCGAGCATTCTGCGCGCCACGCTCCGCACCTCCTTCGAAGTCTGGACTGAAGATTTTATTACGGGCAGGAAGAGCCTGAACTCTGACTGGGCTGCCTATGTTAAAGAGATGAAAGATTTGGGCATCGACGAATTCCTTGGCATCTACAACAGGAACAAGAGATAAAGGATTTGTTGAGGTGATCTGATCACTGAATGAGCTTGGGGGAATCTATACGGTTCCCCCAAAATTTTTTTGTGCAATTTTTGCAGAAGGTTGGTTAACATGGAAAGCGCGTCGCCGGTTATAAGAAAAAAGCGTTCGGTTTTTGTTAAGTATTGGCCGCTTTATCTGATGATGGCGCTGCCGCTTACGTATTTCCTCATTTTCAAATACATACCGATGTTTGGCGCAATTCTGGCTTTTCGCAGGTTTAAAATCGGCAAGCCCTTTGGTACGGATTGGATGGGCTTCACATATTTTCAGACCTTTATAAAAAATCCCATTTATTGGCGGGCGTTCCGCAATACCTTAACGCTTTCGCTCCTTAACCTTGTTATTAATTTTCCCGGGCCGATTATTTTCGCGATTCTTTTAAATGAACTCAGGGTCAAGACCTTCAAAAAGTTTGTGCAGACCGTTTCATATATGCCCAGGTTCATGTCAACGGTGGTTATAATTTCGATAATGATAACAATGCTGATGCCAAACTCCGGCATCGTCAACAAACTTATGGGTACGAATATCGACTTTGTCGGCAAGGCGGCAAACTTTAAGTGGATTTTTGTCCTGACAGATACATGGCAATGGACCGGTTTTACCGCGATTATTTACTTGGCGGCGATTACCGGCATTGATACGGATTTGTACGAAGCCGCCCGTATTGACGGCGCAAACCGGCTCAAGCAGACCCTGCACGTTACAATACCCGGAATACTGCCGACGGTTATGGTAATGCTGATTCTGAACCTCGGGCGGCTTCTCTCCGTCGGGATGGAAAAGTCCATGCTGCTGTACAGGCCTAGCAACTCCACTGCCAGCGATGTCATTGACTATTTTGTGTACAGGTACGCTTTCGAAGGTTCGGCCAACTACTCGCTCGCGGCGGCGGCCGGGTTGTTCGCCGCGGTAATCAGCACGGTCCTTATCGCCAGTTCCAACGCCATAAGCCGCAAGGTTACTGGTTCGGGCATTTATTAGGGGGCTATATGGTTGACAAATCTTTTGGAAGCAGATTATTCGATACATTTTTGTACGTTTTTATGGTTCTGGTGATTTTTGTTTTTTTAGCGCCGTTTTTCTATATGTTTTCGCTGGCCACGTCAAGCATGAGCGCGATTATAAACAACAAGGTTACGATTTTACCCGTGGGGTTCAACGTTAGCGCTTTTCTTAAGATATTTGACTATCCGGGTTTCTTCAACGCTTACAAAAACACGATACTTTACACGGTAGCCGGCACGTTTATTTCGCTTTCAGTGTCGCTTTTGTTTGCCTACCCTCTGTCAAAGACTTTCCTGAAGGGCAGGAAGTTTATTTTGGGCATGGTTATTTTTTCAATGTTTTTTAACGGAGGTTTAGTGCCCAACTTTCTGCTTATTTCAACTCTCAGGCTGAAAAACTCCATATGGGCCATCCTGATACCTTTTGCGATAAACCAGTTTAACCTTATAATCCTGATAAACTTTTTAAGCGCCCTGCCGGCAGAAATTGAGGAAGCGGCGATGATTGACGGCATGGGCTATTTTGGCATATTGACGCGCATAGTCGTGCCACTCGCCAAACCGGCCATAGCCACAATCGGGCTTTACACAGCGGTGTTCTTCTGGAACGACTGGTTCAACGCGCTGTTATACTTAAGCTCAAGACAATACCCTGTAATGATGATATTGCGGAATATCGTCGTCAGCGCCGCCAACGCAGGCGACGCGACGGGTTACGGAGACAGGAACGTCGCCGAAATGTCGTCAAAAGCTGCGGTTATTCTGGTTTCGGTGTTGCCGATTATTGCCCTGTATCCGTTTATGCAACGGTTCTTTGTTAAGGGCTTAACCGTCGGTTCGATTAAGGGGTGAAAAGAACAAAACGCCGCGGAAATAGAGAATGAAACGCCCTGGATTGGCTCTGTTATTGGTTTTATTTCTATGCCCATTAAATGCGAATGATGTAACGCTAAAAAAATTTTTAACAATTGCCATACAGCCGGTAGGCAGGACCATGTACGTTTGGGTAGGGGGCTGGAATGAAGCCGATACCGGCGCCGGTGCTGAGGCCCTGACGATAGGCATTTCCCCAAACTGGGAAGCGTTTTTTGATAAGCAAAACAGAGATTACGATTTTGAAAAAACCCGTTACATGATACACAGCGGCCTCGACTGCTCCGGTTATCTGGGCTGGGCTCTTTTTAATCTGATTCCAAACAGAAATGGCTATGTAATGAAATCAGGCTTGTTTACGAAAACCCTTGCCGGCTTTGGATGGGGCCAATGGTATTCAAGAAACGATATCAGGACGCGTATCCCTGGCGACATAATGGGAAGTGAAGGGCATGTATGGATATCGTTGGGTACTTGCAGAGACGGAAGCGTCCTGATTTTACAATCAAGCCCTCCAGGCGTTTCGCTTTACGGTACGCAGGGCGGGGCACGAAAAAGCGACGCGGTCGCCCTTGCGGAGCTTTACATGGGTCGATATTTTACTTCATGGGTTATGAAATTTTCTAAATATTATCGCGACCAGTCTTATCTAAGCGATTTTGACATGTTTCGCTGGGATGAAAATTTTTTGCCGGATCCCGATGGGTACAGAACGATGGATCCCGCTTCAATTTTGAAAGATTTATTTGGAGAAAAAGGTTGAAATAACTTCGCTTTTGGTTTATAGTAGACATTCTAAAGATAGGAGGCAAAAAATGGGACGTTTTTTATTGGCTCTATCGGTTTTATTGGTATTTGTTACGGCAACCGGGTTTTGTCAAAGCGGGTTTACTCCCGGGCAAAAATCGGAAATTGAAGAGATTGTCAGGAACGTAATCAGGGAAGAATTGCAGGGTCCCTATAAGCCACAGCCGGTTCCTGCCCCAGCCCTTAACCCCAATATATCACCAAATGCGAAACCTATTGTTCCAAGGCGAAATGAGCTGATGGAACCTGGCATATCCAGGCAAGAAGATATTATTGCGTTAATTGCTTCAAGAAACTGTGCAACACCACGCTGGTACATTGTAGAGGTAGTAAAGACTTATTTTTGTGAAGCTGCATTTGAAGGCATAAACCATGATATTGCCATTGCCCAGATGTTGTATGCGACGGATTATCTTAGCAACGTACAGCGTACGGCAGTCCATAATTACTCCGGAATGTTGAATGTGAGTTTTTGTGATATGACTATAGGCATTCGGGCCCATATCCAGCACTTGAAATTCTATGCAGCTGGTTCATTGTTTGACAACAGAAGGAATGTTGACCCGCGCTATCCTATATTGAAAGCAAATGGATATCTGGGAAAAATTTCAACCCTTGAAGATCTTTGTTGGAAATGGTCTGAGAGCCCAGGGTATTTCTATAGTATCAAAAGTAAGCTTGATGAAGTTAGGTGGCCTGTAATTGCCAGGCGCTAATAATTTTCTGCGAGGGATTTGACCGTTGCGGATACCTGGTCAATCTGGCTTTTCGTCATGCCGGGCCAGATGGGCAAAGATATTGTGCGGTTGAAAGTCTTAAGCGTTTCGGGGAAATCATTGTCCTCCAGGGAGTAGCGTTTTTTATAATAGGGCATGGTATGAAGGGGAATAAAGTGTACCGAAATACCAACGCCCCTTTCCTGAAGCTTTTCGGCAAATTCGTTGCGGGTTAGCGAAAGATTTTCAGGGCACAGCCGCAGGGGGTAAAGGTGGCGGGCGTCTCCGCTTCCGGTCGGGGGAATCAAGAAATGCCTGTCGTCGCGAAAAGCCTCATCGTAAACCGCCGCAATTTTTTCCCGCATGGCCAGTAGATCGTACGCCCTTCGGAGCTGGGCCCTTCCCAGGGCTGAAAGTATGTCCGGGATATTGTATTTATAGCCGGGTTCTACCACCTGGTAGTACCAGGAAGCCTTCACGTTCGTATAGCGATCCCAGACGCTCCTGTCGATGCCGTGTGAGCGCATGATTCTTACGCGGTCGGCGATTGCCTTGTCCCGCGTAACGACCATGCCGCCTTCCCCGGTGGTGATGGTCTTGGTGGCATAAAAAGAAAAAACTCCTACATCGCCTGAAAGGCCGGCCCATCTGCCTTTAGCCGCATCGTTTTTTTCCTGCATAAACGAAGGGAAGGAATGGGCCGCGTCTTCGATTATTTTAAGGCCGTGCTTTCGCGCTATCGGGACTATGGCGTCCATGTCGCAGGGAAGGCCGCCGTAGTGAACGGGGACAACCGCCTTTGCCCTGAGACTCCCTTTGGGAGTCTTACCCTTCTCGAGCTTCTCCAGCGTGCGTTCAAGCGCAGAGGGATCCATGTGGTAGCCGTCTTTTGTAACGTCGACAAACACCACTTCCGCCCCAAGGTAGCGCACAACTTCGGCGGTGGATGTAAAGGTCATGGAAGGGATAAGTACCAGGTCGCTGTTTCCGATTCCGACCGCTTCCATGGCGAGGTGAAGGCCGCTTGTCGCCGAATTAACGGCCATGCAAAAAGGAAGATCTAGGCCGTCGCGGTTTTGCAGAAACTCGCCAAAGTCTTTTTCAAAGGCAAGGGTTTCCTTGCCGGTTGTCAGCCAGCCGGATCGCAGGGCAGAAAGAACGGCTTCTTCCTCTTCCTTTCCGATAAATGGCCTTGCAAAGGGAATTGGTTCCAT
>Ga0268262_10003293_pt1 | contig 17627 bp, 12 predicted proteins | sample TergutNc150P3_FD_190354 | JGI IMG/M metagenome (GOLD analysis project Ga0268262, IMG submission 190354) | Nasutitermes corniger P3 segment gut microbial community from laboratory colony in Florida, USA - Nc150 P3 (SPAdes) (version 2) | ecosystem: Host-associated > Arthropoda: Insects >...
TTAAACGTTCGTATAAATATAACAAAAAACTAGGTAAAATCCCCTAAGTGAACAAAAATCACATAAAAACTCACTGCTCTCGACTTGCGCTAATACTGCGTATTTAACGCTCATACAGCTTGGTTCGCCCCTGTTCATTCGCACTGTCGGTCACCTAAAGGTGACCTTGCTTTATTACAAACAGCGGCATTATTGGTGCTTACGCTATGCGGCATTATCCATCTACACGGCTTCACCGTGCATTATTTAGCGGGTTCGTGGTAAAAATTTTTCAAAATATTTTCAAATTTTGTCAAGCAAAACAGCAAGTTCAACCCATATATAGGTGAATCTTCTTTTTGAAGGCTCAAAAAAATCTTTACTTGGAGGTCACTTTATGGGAACTATTAACCGGAAATTTAAAAGCAGCGTTTTCTCCTTTATCTTCAGTAACCCTGACGTTTTAAGAGAACTCTACTGCGCACTGGAGGGTATAACCCTCAGCCGCGATGTCCCCGTCGTCATCAACACCCTTGAGGACATTCTATTCATGGATATGATCAACGACATATCCTTTGAAATCGGCGGGAAACTGGTCGTTCTTATTGAGCACCAGTCTACCATAAACCCAAACATGGCTTTGCGTTTACTAATGTACATAGGCAGGGTTTATGAAAAAATCCTTAATGATGAAAAGATTTATTCATCGACAAAAATCTTAATCCCCAGACCAGAGTTTTTTGTACTGTACAACGGGATAACGCCTTTTCCCGAAGAAAAAACAATAAAGCTCTCAGAACTGTTTGAGAGTACGGAAAGCTTAGGGATTTCAAAAGACGAGTTTCCTGCGCTGGAGTTGGAAGTAAGGGTACTAAACATAAACAAAGGAAAGAACGAAGAAATAGCGAAGAAGTGCCAGACCTTAGCCGAGTACAGCGCTTTTATAGCGAAGGTGAGGGAGTATCAGGAAGCTGGATTAACTCTGAGGGAAGCGGTAAAAAAGACCGTGCAATATTGCAAAAAACATGATATATTGAAAGAGTTAATAGATAAACACGCCAAGGAGATAATGAGTATGCTGACAACGGAATGGAACTGGGATACAGCGAAAAGAGTCTGGCAAGACGAAGCTCGCGAGGAAGGCAGGGAAGAAGGTATTGGGGTGGGATTAGCTCAAGGACGTGAAGAAATATTTAAGCTTTTTGAACAAGGATTGTCAGTTGATGAGATAAAAGGACGGTTAAAGAATTAATGAGTATGCTGACGACAGAATGGAACTGGGACACAGCGAAAAATTTACTTGAAAAACTGAAATCAAGTTTTAGCTAAACAGTGTTTAATAAGGTTTTACTCTACTTTAATTTTAGCCGAAATAGGAGCCAGCGCGCCCTTTTCCACAGCGACCGCAACAGGCGCGGCGTCAGCGGCGATTATATTGTAAGAACCGGAAATCAATCTGTATTCGCCGTCTGCGCTCACCGTTTCAAAAGCCGAAGACGGTAAATCAAATTCCACTTTTTTGGATTTGCCCGCGGGGATAAAAATACGGCGGAAACTTTTAAGCGACGACAGCGGTTCGTCTTCACCTCGTCCGTCTTTAGAGATATATATTTGCACCACTTCGTCAGCGTCCCTTTTGCCAGTATTGGTTACGGTTACAGCCGCCTTTACAGCGCCGCCTGCGGAAATCGCGGGCGAAGACAGAGAGATTGAATCGAAACGGAAAGTTGTATAGGAAAGACCGAAGCCAAATGGGTACTGGGGCTTTTCTGTCATGTAACGGTAAGTACGTCCTTTCATGGAATAATCGTTGTAGGGCGGAAGCTGGTTTGTGGAAGCGGGAAAAGTGATAGGGAGTTTTCCGGACGGAACAGTATCGCCGAAGATGATGTCAGCTACCGCCTTGCCGCCCGATTCGCCGGAATACCACGCAAAAACTACAGCGTCCGCAATGTCTTCGGGAAAGGCGATAGGACTGCCGCCCGTTAAAACGAGGATAATTTTTTTGCCCGCGTCACGCACTTTTCGCAGATAATTTAATTGCCATGACGGAAGCTCAATCGTATCGCGGTCGCCGTTGGAGTCCGAAGCGATTGCGTCGCCCTCTTCTCCCTCAATAGCGCCGTCCAATCCCATTACAGCGATAATAATATCGGCGACAGTCGCCTCTCCGTAAGCGGCAAGCGTTTTACTTGTTTCACTGTACATAAGGCAGCCCTGGCGATATTCCAAGTTGATACCGAATTTATCTTTTACTTTGTCGCCTAAACCTTCAAGTATGGTAATAAAACGCGGGCTGACTCCGTAATAGTTGCCGAAGAGCGCATGGGCGTTAGCTGAAGAAGGACCGACAACCGTAATATTTTTTGGGCTTGAGTCGAGCGGTAAAAGACCGTTATCGTTCTTGAGCAGGACAATTGATTTCTCCGCCGCTTTAAGGGCAAGCCGCTTGTGTTTTTCGCAGTTGATAACTTTGCGACCAAGTTTGCCGTACTTACCAGAGCCCGGCGGATCAAACATTCCCAGCTTAAAACGGGTTCGCAGTAAACGCTCAAGAGCGGTATTGATCGCTTCATCACTGACAAGTCCCTTTTTGTGGGAGACAGTCAGCATGGGGTAGGTACAGCCGCAGTTCAAGTCACAGCCGGCGTTCAAGGCGAGAGCCGCTGATTCTTCGGGCGAGTTTGTGATTTTGTGGTACTCGTGAAAATCGCGGATTGCCCAGCAGTCTGAAACAACATGACCTTTAAAGCCCCATCGCCCGCGAAGAATTTCTTTAAGCAGAAAATTACTTGCGCAGCAGGCTTCGTTTAATGTGCGGTTGTACGCGCCCATTACGGATTCAACTCCGCCGTCTACAAGCGCCTTGAACGCCGGCAGATAGGTCTCCCATAAATCTTTTTTGGAAACAATCGCGTTAAAAGTGTGGCGTTCTTTTTCGGGACCGGAATGTACCGCGAAATGTTTGGCGCAGGCGGCAAGTTTTAAATTTTCGGGATCATTTCCCTGCAAACCGCGTACAAATGCAAGACCGATTTTGCTTGTAAGGCAGGGGTCTTCGCCGTAGGTTTCCTGTCCTCGACCCCAGCGCGGATCGCGGAAGATATTTATATTCGGCGTCCAGAAAGTAAGTCCCCAGTACTGACCTCGGTTGCCCTGCTTAACAGCCTCGTTATGTTTTGCGCACGCCTCATCGGAAATAGCGGTCGCTATCTGCTCTACAAGATCGTCGTCAAAAGTTGCCGCTAACGCTATAGCCTGCGGAAAAACAGTCGCAATACCCGCTCTTGCTACGCCGTGCAGACACTCGTTCCACCAGTTGTATTCGGGTATTCCAAGCCGCTCTATCGCGGGGCTTTTGTAAAGCAGTTGGGAAACTTTTTCTTCCAGCGTCATTTGGGAAATTAATTCTTTAATTTTGGCTTCGCGGTTCATGGTACGCTCCTGATTTATTTTAATATGTACATTATAATGGTAATATAAAAATCTGTCACGGATACTGATAAGATAAAAAGGACTTTCTTATGGCGGGCGAATCGAACTTAAAATATCCCATTGTGCTTGTACATGGAATTATCGCGCATGACAGACCGAGTTTTAACAAATTCTGGGGCAGGATTCCCGAAACATTACAACAAAACGGAGAGATGGTATTTTTTGGAGATACTGACGCGTGGGGCGACATTAAATCGAACGCAAAAATTTTAAAAACATCGATAGATAAAGTATTAGACGAAACAAAAAGCGAAAAGGTAAACATAATAGCGCACTCCAAAGGCGGACTTGATTCCCGCTATCTTATCTGGAAGTACAATTACGGGGACAAGATAGCAAGTTTAACTACAATATCAACGCCTCATCACGGCGCGGAATTATCCGATCTTATTTACAGGCAAAGGATTCTTCATTCGCGGGGCGCGAAAAAAGCGTTAAAACTATTTGGAAAATTATACGGCGACAAAAACCCCGCTTTATTTAAATTAAATTATCAATTAACAACAAAATATATGAAAAAATTTAACGGCGAAGTACTACCGGATGACAGAGTATATTATCAAAGTATTTATTCCACAATGAAAAACGCTTTTGATGATTTATTGTTTTTTCACACCTACAGCTACATAAAAAAAGTAAACGGCGACAATGACGGCTTCGTAAGCGAGTCCTCCGCAAAATGGGGCGATAACATTACAAAAATAGAAGGCGGTATATCCCACGCCGAGATACTCGATTACAATATGAGAAAAATATCGGGAATAAATATACTTGATATATATAAAAATATTGTACAGGGATTACGCGAAAAAGGATTCTAAATCAAAGACCCCAGCCGTCTGCACGCTTCTTCAACGTCCGCGCGGTGACCAAAAGATGAGAAGCGTATGAAGCTCTGTCCGGCGGGACCGAAACCTGCGCCGGGGGTGGTTACAACGTGACACATTTCCAGTATTTGAGAAAATACTTCCCAACTGTCCCTGCCGTGGAAATGCGCCCAGATGTACGGGGAATTATCGCCGCCTATGCAATTTATTTTCAGTTTTTGAAGAGCGGCTCTTATTAACTTCGCGTTTCCAAGATAAAAATCTGTCAGCTTGCGGATTTCTTTCAGTCCCTTGTCGTCTAACGCGGCGAGTCCTCCCGCCTGAGCGATGTTGGACGCGCCGTTAAAAATTGTTCCCGCTATGCGGCTCCAATCAGCGTTGACGCTTTCGCCGCCTGAGTACTTGATCGCCTTTGGAACAACAGACCAGCCGAGACGCACTCCGGTAAATCCCGCGGGCTTTGAAAATGAGTTTACTTCGATGGCGCACTTGTCAGCGCCGTCTATTTCATAGATGGTTTTCGGAAGCTCAGGGTCGCGGATAAATTCACTGTAGGCGGCGTCAAAGACGATGATACAGCCCTTTTCGCGGGCGGCTTTTACCAGCGCGGTAAGCTGTTCGCGGGTGGAAACCGCGCCTGTCGGGTTGTTAGGTGAACAAAAATAGATAAGACTGTTTTGCGGGATCAAGTCCAAGTTGGGGAAAAAATTGTTTTCCGTTGTGCAGGGAAGATATGTAATTCCCGCGTAACCTGCGCCTTCCCAGCCGCCTGCGGCTCCTGCAAGAACGGAGCCGTCAACATAGACGGGGTACGAGGGGTCTTGAACCGCTATTTTTGTTCCCGCTCCAAAGAGCGTCTGCAATCTGCCGATGTCGCACTTTGCCCCGTCGGAGATAAAAACCTCGTCTATTGAGAATTTTCCCTTGTAAAAGACTGAAGAAATCTTTTCCCTCAACTGCGCCATTCCCTCATCCTGATAGCCTGAGTAGCCTTTCACAGTTCCAAGTTTCTTCGCTCCCTCAACAAGTCCCTTGTTTATGTGCGGCAAAATAGGCTCCGTGGTGTTGCCGACTCCCAAGCTGATGATCTTCGCTTCGGGATGAGCCGCGGCAAATTCACGCCGCCTCTTTGCGATTTCGGGGAAAAGGTATCCCGCTTTTAGGTTAGCTATATTCTGATTTCTTGTTATCATTTATTTCCTCATTAATTAAAATTTTTCACACCAGCAGTATCCAGTGTAGCAAAATAATCGTCTACTGTCTCAGGTCGGCGTATCTGTACAACAGAGCCGTCCTGACGCAAAAGCAACTCGCCGCAACGGAGTTTGCCGTTGTAGTTGAAGCCCATGGCTCTTCCGTGAGCGCCCGCGTCGTGAATGACTACGAAGTCTCCCGCCCCGCCGTCGGCGGCAACGTCTATCTTGGGCAATTTTCTTTGAACGGCGAACTTGTCGTTGTTTTCACACAAACTGCCGACTACGTCGTAAGTTTCAGATAACGGGGCGCTTTCTTTGCCGGGAACCGTTATGTGATGATACGCGCCGTATAAGGCGGGGCGCATTAAATCCGCCATGCAGGCATCCAGGGCGATGTAGTTGCGGTAGATTTCTTTTTTGTGTACGGCGCGGGATACAAGCCAGCCGTAGGGACCTGTTATCACCCTGCCCCACTCGGTGTGAATGTTCAGGGGATCAAGTCCGGCGGGCTTGATGATCTCGTTGTACGCTTTTTGTATACCGGCGACCAAAACTTGATAATCTACGGCTTCCTGATCAGGCTTGTAGGGAATGCCTACGCCGCCGCCCAGATTGATAAATTCAAGACGCACTCCGGCTTTTTCCTTTATTTCAACGGCAAGCTCAAAGAGCATACGGGCGGTTTCTATGTGATACGGAACGGAAAGCTCGTTGGAAGCGACCATTGTGTGCAGGGCAAAACGCTTTACGCCCTTTTCCCTGCAAATCGCATAACCCTTAATGAGCTTTTCGCGCGTAAAACCGTACTTTGCCTCTTCGGGCTTGCCGATTATGGCGTTGCCTTCCTTGAGGGGACCGGGGTTGTAGCGAAAAGATATTAATTCCGGCAAGCCCGCTGTCTTTTCCAAAAACTCAATGTGGGTGTAATCGTCCAAATTGATAACAGCGCCGAGTTTTTTGGCGGCTTCATATTCGCTCGCGGGCGTTTCGTTGGAAGTGAACATGATGTCTTCTCCCTTCATGCCCACCATGTCAGCTAACAACAGTTCGGGGTAGCTGGAACAATCGGCGCCAAAGCCCTCGGCGGCGAGAATCTTGAGTATGCAGGGGTTGGGCAGAGCCTTTACCGCAAAATGGTTTTTGTAGGAAGGGAAAACCGAAAACGCCGCCTTGATTCGGCGGACGTTTTCGATTATCGCCTTTTCATCGTAAATGTAAAACGGCGTCGGGTACTGCCGCGCAATCTTTTCCAGCGCAGTCTTGTCCAACGGAAAATTCTTTTGAGTCATTTCAGCTTATATATCCCTTGTGCCTTAAAAGCTCTGCGTTCAGGATACCGCCGCCGGCGGCTCCCCGCACAGTGTTATGTGAAACCGCCGCAAAACGGATATCAAACACATTGCAGGGTCTCAGCCTCCCGACAACAACCGCCATCGCCTTGTCGGCGTCGCGGTCTTTGCTGGGCTGCGGACGATTTTCTTCCTCGCGGTAAATTATCGGCTGCTTTGGCGCAAATGGCAAATCAGCCTCTTGCGGCAATCCCTTGTAAGCCGCCCAAATCGCCTTGATTTCTTCAAGAGACGGTTTCTTGCCGGAGAATTCCAGCGAAACGCAAGCCGTATGTCCGTCCCTTACAGGCACTCTGTTACAATGAGCGGAAATTTTCGGGTACTCGGCGTTCTTAAACGCGCCGTTTTCTATGGAGCCGAAAATCTTAAGCGGTTCTTTCTCAGACTTTTCCTCTTCGCCGCCGATATACGGAACTATGTTATCAACTATGTCGAGCGACGGGACGCCGGGATAGCCGGCGCCTGAAACCGCCTGCATTGTAGAGACAATGATCCTCTGCGACGGATAGCCCGCGCGCATAAGAGCGTGAATGGGTTTCATATAACTTTGTATCGAACAGTTGGGTTTTACGGCGATAAAACCGCGATCCCAGCCGCGCGCTTTTTTCTGCGCGGGAATAACGTCCGCGTGTTCGGGATTTATTTCGGCGATTAAGACGGGAACGTCGCTTGTCCAGCGGTGAGCCGACGCGTTTGAAATTACCGGAATACCCGCCGAGGCATACGCCTCTTCCAAAGCGCGGGTTTCATCTTTGCCCATTTCGAGAGCGGAGAACACAAAAGAACATTCGCCTTTTTTAAAAGCCGCAACAGCGCGGCTCACGTCGTTGGCGTCTTCTACCATTATTGCGCCGACATGAGGAGCGTAAGTTTTTGTTAACTGCCATCTTCCCGCAACCGCTTCAGAATATTTTTTTCCCGCGCTCCTCGGCGAGGCTGCTACATAAAGCACCTCAAACCAGGGGTGATCGTTGAGAAGGGCGATATACTGTTGACCGACCATGCCGGTCGCGCCCAAAATGCCTACCGGAATCTTTGCCATAACTTGCTCCTTTAACGTTATGGTAACAAAAAATAAAATGTTGTTAAAGGGGGCAACAACTAAAAACCTAGGTTAAGTTTTTAGTTGTTATGTTATTTTGATGTAAGGTTGTAAACGCCGTCCCATTTATCCTCAGGCGGTTTTTTCAGAAATCCTTTGCATCGATCAATATAAAAAACCGACGGATTATCGCCGGGTACAATAGAAAGCGCTTCCTGAAAACCTTCTTCGGCCTGCGTCCAATCGCGTTTTTCAAAATAGTCCAGCGCTTCATGGAAGACTTTTACAAGCTGCTTTTGCTGTTCGCTTGCCTGATCCGCAAGATCTATAAGTTCGCAAAGACGCACAGGTTCGTTTATGCCGACAACGCGCACACGGTCAAGTTTTCTGTAAAGTAAAGTGTCTCCGGCTTCGCGCGCTGTATATTCCGAAGCAAGTATCCATGTTCCGTATTGTTTGTTTACGCCTTCCAGACGCGCCGCAAGGTTTACCGCGTTTCCCATAATTGTATAGTTCATTTTGTTTGCGGTTCCCATGTTACCCGCTACCATGTCGCCTGTGTTTACGCCTATGCGCGTTAAAAGCGGCGTGGGCGACAATTTCTGCTCCATGATTGTTTTGTTCAGTTCAGCCTCAACTTTTTTCATTTTAATGGCGGAAACACACGCCCGAAGAGCGTGATCCGCAAGATCTATAGGCGCGCCGAAGAACGCGATAATGGCGTCGCCTTCGTATTTGTCTATCGTGCCTTTTTCGGAAAGAACCACATCGCTCATCGCGCTTAAATATTTATTTAAAAGGCTTACAAGATCTTCAGGATCAAGCTGTTCGGAAACCGTAGAGAAACCTCTTACGTCCGTAAAAATCGCGGTCATGTGGCGTTTGGTTCCGCCCAACTGCAAGCGCGAAGGATCGGAAATTATATCTTTTACTACGTCTCCTGAAACATAAGTGGAGAACGCCGTTCTTATAAACTGTTTTTCTTTCTCCGAATGAGAGTAAGAAATAATTTCGCGGATAATAATGGCGATGACCATTGCCGTTACTATTCCAAGCGGTCCCATAAAAAATCCCGATAAACGGAATATCAAAACAGAAATGACAAAGAAAAATAACGCTACGCCAAATCCCAATGCCGCGCGTAAAACAGGCGCAAGTTTATCCGTAAACATAAAAAAGAGCGGAATAAAAATCAGCATAAAAATTATTTTCCAAATATTATCAAGACAGACAATGAAAGATTTGGAAAGTATTGTATCCAATACAACGCCGTGAGTGCCTACATTGATGTATTTGCCGTAAAAAGGATTCGCGCCGTAGTCGGTAGTTCCCGTATCAACACGTCCTATAATTACAAATTTATCATTAAAAGTTTTTTTATTTGCGTCGGTTATTTCCCGGTGATAAGACAGACTTATTTCCAGCGCGTTTAATAACGAAACGATATATTCGGCTTCATCTTCTATTTCATCGGATAAATCCGGATGTTTTTCGCATAACTGCGCGCTGATTGTTTGTATCTTTGACGCGGTATCCTCTTGTAATATTTCCTGTAACAAATAATAAGCGGAGTTTCGATACTCAAGAAAAGCGTCAAAAGAGCCGTGAGAATTATTTTCCATGGCGTGATTTCTTGATTCGCGCGACAAATCAAGGTATTGCGCCATATTGCCAAGAGCGACCGGAATGAAAGTTAAAGAACTGTCCTGATTGGCAAAAAGCATTATGTCGGCGGAGGCAAGAGCGCGGCTGTATTTTTCTATTTCTACCTCAATTTCGTCTAACGAACTGAATTCCGCGAAAGAAACATGAGTATAACTGTCGTTGTAATCTTTTTTTGGCCAGTCAAGCATCATTCTGCCTTTGTAATCAAGAGGGATAACGATATCCTCTGTCCTGCCGTCGGGAAATTTAGCCTGCTTAACCGTTAATTTACGTTTTTCCAGAAGTATTTCCGGCTTGCCAAGATAATCAATTAATGGGGCAAAGGCAAGCTGTAAGTACCAATGGTCGTGTATATTCTGCGTAAGGTAAATACGCCTTCTTACGCCGTCATTATCAAGTTCTACGTTTGTATAGCCCGCTCCTTTCGCGGCGACCGAAAAAATAGGAAGGGCGGGTAAAATATCGACCGCCCCCGCTCCTTTCGACGCGTTAGGTGAAGCTTTTACAGGATACGAAAAAAGTTCTTCGGCGAAGGAACGGCGTTCCGCTTGTTCGCCGCTCAGCGGAGAAGACCAAAGATTTACCGTAGACCAGCCGTTGCCGTTCAGAGCCAGCGCCTGCGCCAAATAAATATCGTTATCGCGGGCGACGCTTTGGGCTTTGGAATAAAGCCCTGTTTTTTCATTTTCAATAAGACTGGAAAGATTATTGGCATATTTTAAAATATCGTTACGCCCCATACGCCCGGAGCTAAACGCGGAAAAAATTTCCTGCGCGGACGAATCAATTTCCGAAAAACTGCGTTCAAAATCATTAGCGAGCCCCTGTTCAAGATAGAGACTGTCTACTCCCTGGGGACCGCGATCGATATATTCGATATCGAAGATGACCTCTCCCGCGCCGTATTCTTTTAAACGCAAAAGACCGTCCGCTGTTATGGAGCGCGGCCATGGGAAAAATCCGTAATATGCGATAGCTTCGTCGTTTACGTCAAGAAAGACTACGTTGTCTATACGCTTGCGATCCGCCCTAAAGTGAAGGAAGAAATCATAAAGATTATTTTCCAGCGAAGTTAACGCGCCGATCAAATAAAGAACGGAGAGTAATACGGCGGCGGCTAAACCTATAAGGGCGTTTTTCCAATTTTTCATGTTCAGCTTAATAGTTTAATGGGAATCTGGAGTATAATCAACAGAAACCTCTAAATCGCCTTCGTTTGATTGGGATTTCATTTGAAATTTTACTGTTTCGCCGTCTAATCCGACGGGTTGTTGTACCTGAATTGATTGTTCCGCGTTAACTACCGGATTGGAAACGGTTCCGTCAATATTTACAGAGCTTGAGTTTCCGCCCGTCACAAGAACAGCGGCTCCGGAAGTTCCGGTTAACAGAATTTTGCCTTCAATTCCGTTTAGATTTTTTGTATCCATCTCGAAGGTTGTTCCGCGAACGGAAGCCGTCACGCTGGGACTTTGTACGTTAAAATTAGTTCTTGTACCCGCGGGCGGTTTTACTTCGACTCTTACCCTCCCCGTCTGCAATTTAACATTGACGTTTTCGGTATTTTCCGCAGACTGTATATCCGCGAGAGTAAGCCGCGTAAGCGGACGCACTGTAATAACAGAGTTACCAACCGAGATGATGGCGGTGCTTCTAAAACCTGTTGAAACAATCGTGTTAGTAGAAACAGAATCTCCCGCGGCGGCCGGAACAAAAACGGACGACCCGGCTTTTTTCAGTTCAACCTCTCCGGTCAATTCCCGGATAATTCCATTTTGGCAAAACGCTCCAGCGGCTAACGTAATAAAAAACGCCGTAAAAATAATTCTTTTCATTTTTTTTCTCCTTTAAAAAAACAATTATAAAATTAACAAAATAAGCGTTAAATCAACGCGCCATAATAATTTTTCATTCGATCCCGCGTTGCCGAGAGACGGGAAAAACGCTCCGCCGCCCAAGTTAAATTGCAAGTCCGACGCAGGACCCCATGTTATCTGCGCCGATACTTCCGGTCCCAGGAAATATCCTTCGCTGTCAGCGGCTATTGGATAGCCTGAGAATGTTCCCAAATCGTTACGCACAAAGTACGACGCTGTAAGCGAGCCGCTGAATGAATTGCTGAACTTGGACGAATAATCCATCGAAAGAATTGAAAGCCCCGATAGTTTCGTTTTTAAAACATACCCGTATTCTCTCGCGGTGATTGGGATAAACGCGCCGATGGAATCGTTTACCCTGCCGCCTGAGATTGTTCCTTTAAACAAAAGCCGACTGTTGAACTCGGACGGAAACAGCAAGAATAAACCGATGTCTCCGGCAAACGCCATATTAAATTTACTTTCATCCGTAAGGGTTTGCGAAAATTCAACGCTGCCGCCGAATTCCATAAGAAGATTATTAACCGGTATACCGGTCTTAATGATTAAATATTGACTATGATATTTAGTATCGGCGTCGTTTAAGTCCGTCTGTCCGATATAAGTTGTATTCAACTGCAGAAATTCGCCTATTGAGGGATGCTCCCATCCAACCGCGGAAACCACGCGTTTGGAAGCAAAGTATGTTTTAAAAAAATCGTTATATTCAAACGTTTTATAAAACGCGCTCTTGTCGTTTTCTGTCATTATAATGTTGGCTCTTTCTTTGTACAGAAGTCCGGTATAAAACATACCGGCGTAAAAATTTCCCGTACTCGTATTATAATTATAACGGACGCCGTCAAAAAGACCGCTTGCGACAAGAGACAATGGATCGGAAAAATTGATACGTCCCGCTCTGATACCTGAATTACCGAACCTGATACTGAATTCAGTTCGTAAAAGCTGCGGTATATAGAAAGATTCATCTTCCTTACCCATGGAAAATCCGGCGGATAAAATAAATTCGCCGTTGTCGCCTATCAAAGTTGAAAAACGCGGTAAAATATTCGCTCCATAAGTTAAGGTATTATCTTCCTCAAAACCATTTTTGTATCCGCCGCTTGCGTTTAACACAAGACCAAAGTCAGCGGCGGACAGGGAAACGGGAAGTATTAAAAGTAAAAATATTAGATAAGCTTTTTTCATTTCCCGCCCTCTTCATCGACAATAATAATTTCCACGCGTCTGTTAGCCGCCATTCCCGTTACGGTAGTGTTGTCCGCTAACGGTCTTTCCGCGCCGTAGCCTATGGGCGTTATCGCGATATCTTTACAATTTTCTAAAGAACCAAGATAGTTTGCAACCGCAACAGCGCGATCGTGGGAAAGTTTACGCCGTCCCTCTTCGGAACCGGCAAGCGCCGAATGTCCGGCGACGATTATCTTTTTGGCGGAAATGGCTTTTAAGATTGCCGCAACTTCGCGGAGTTTTCTTTTTTCGGATTCCGGCAACGTAGCCGAGTCAGCCGGGAATTGAATATTGGAAAGGTTGATTATTATTCCTTCTTCCGTTACCAAGGCTTTAGTATCTTCTACTTTTTGTTCTTCCAGCGCCGCGTTAATGGCGGCGGCAATATCTTCTCTGCGGCTGACTTCCGCGGCTTTTTGCTTTTTAGATACTTTTGGTTTTGCGGCGATATTTCCCTTATCCTGTGAAGACAGCAGTCTTCCGATCATAAAAAGCAGTTGATCGCCGGATACTTTCATGCCGGGATCGGCTCTGCCCTGAATAATTTCTTTGTAGACAAGTTCCCGATACGCGTAGTGCGGATTTTTGGAAATTGTATAATGTATGCCGCCTTTTACCTTGAAAGACTTCATTAAAATAAGAGAGATATTTTCCAATGTAACCGCCGCGTCCGGAGCGGCTTTTTTGGGAAGCAGGTTTTGTTCTTTCGCGTACTGAAACGCTTCGCCGGGGTCTGCGATTGCGGCGAGGTCTGCCGCTTCAAGGACAAAACGCACTGCTTGCGAATAAGTGACGGCGTTTGTGTTTAATAGAGTTTCTATTTCATCGGCGGTTTGGGCGGGTAGTTTTGTGGAGAGAGAGAGTAGGAAGAAGAGGTTTACCACGAACCACACGAACTTTTTGTACATATATTTGCTTGCTCCGTTAGTAACTTATATTAAACCAGAGTTTTAGGAACGGAGAATTAGCGGTATATCCTGGAACATTCCATATCCAAGGAGTAGTTTCACTTGCCTCTGGAGTACCACTACCATTTGATATAGCCCATGGAGAACTCCAATAAGAATCATACCACCTGATAACATTTTTGTAATCATTAGAATTAACCGTTCCGCCATCATTTTGTATGTCAGTACTAGTCTCAAAACCACTTACATCCGCATAGTTGTTCATCAGGGTAGGGGAGCTAATTACCTCCCCTACAATGCGCCCTTTAACTTTATCACTAGATATGTTACTATTCACCGCTACACAGTTTTTGATAGAACCAGCGCTAATACTCCCGGCAATGCCCCCAGCACAACTATTAGCATATATTGCACCGGAAGCCCAACAGTTACTTATTTCTCCTTCTCCATCTAAGCCACCAATTGAACCAACAATACCGCCGCCATAAGAAATTTTACTATTATAATAGTCGCCAATTTGTGCTATACTTGCACAATTTCTGATAACCGAACTCGAATCAATCCACCCTGCTATACCACCGGCATAGATAACAATAGTACCATTACCAGTATTTATATATACACTGGATACAACATTTTCAATAATTCCTTCATGGAGTTGCCCAGCCACCGCACCAATATTAGAAGAAGATACTTCATAGTTTTTTACTGTTATTAAACCGTCTAGAGCAATATTCTTTACAGTACCCTTGTAGATAAAAGCAAAAAGTCCCGCACATTCTATTTTCACTGAACTTGCGACGCCAGAAATTTGTGTGTTTCCGTTAGCGGAACCAGTCCCAATGACAGTAGGTGTTTCGATATCAAAAATTTGTTCTTTCATAATTCCGCTAAAAGTAATTTTATGTCCCATACCGTTAAAAGTTCCGGCAAAGGGGGCATCACTAGTACCAATTGGCGTCCAATCATTTAGTGTCAAGTCAGTCATAAGAGCGTAGTGTTTTAACATATCCATACTTTTCAAACCACCTTCACCCTTTCCATCGTGCGTAATGTTTTTGGGTGCAGCAGCGCTGCCATCGCCGTCAAAGACTGCAATAAGGCGGAGCGTTCCTGTCTCGCCTGCTATATCACTAACTTTTATAGCATGTTCAGTACTTTTTGCGAGACTTCCATTTATCTTTAAAGCTTCATCATTGATTACTGTCCATGTTTGATCTAGTCCTTCATTACCTACTCTAACCCATTTTAAAAATTCGAAGTTACCCGCTCCTTTATTTGGCTTAGCTTTGATTGTAACAGTATCGCTTCCTTTCACTTCAAATAACTCAGATCTCTTATTTAGGTTTGAAGACAAAAAACTATCATATTTATAAATTTCAACTTCATCGCGATTGCAAATTAATTCAACATACCCATAATTTAGATTACCTTTTGCATTATAATTTGCCAACCAGCCGTTCTGTCCTGTGATAACTTCTACAGAGATTAAGTATGTTCTGTCCTTATTTTCTTCGGTATCAATAGGCTTACGCATTCTAATTTCTTTAGTGTTGTTTCCCGCTTTCACATTAACGTCATCGGAACCTTCGGCAACCAGAGGAAGCTCATTATCAGTTATTTCAATATTAATATCTATATCAGGATGGTCTGATAAATCATACGCCTTTACATCAATGTGCCAGCGTCCTGTTGCTACGGTAAATGAAGCTGATTTTGAACCCATAAATCTTGCTTCCTGCTTCTGCCCAGGTCCGGTTATCGTTATAATATGTAAAAAATAATCGGTATTCAGATTTTCCAAAAAGGACTGTCCCGTCGACCTTGCCTGTCCGCCCCCGATACTAATGTTTAAAGTACCTTGTTCTCCACCCGCCCATGGACTGAAACAGCCGGAAAAAATCATAGCTATACATAATATTAAAAAAACAATTACTTTATTTCTCATAACCTCACCTTATTATTTCAATATAACATAAAAATTTTTATTTGTCTAAAGATCAAAGAAAAAAACGACACTATTCCCAAATTTTTATTTCCCTTTTAGCCGTCCCCATTGCCCTTTTTGACATTTTTTTGATTTTTGTCCCTGCAAAGAGAGGATGATTTCTCACACAGAACAAAGAGAAAGAATTCAAATTATTCCGATTTTCCCTTTTTTACCAAAAACGTCCGCGGCTTTTGCAAGAACAGCTAATCGTATAATTGTTCTTTGTTGTTTTTTATGTTATATTTATTTTATGATTGCAATTTACAACAAAACATCAAAGGAAAAAATATAAATGAAAAAACTGTATTTAATACTTGTTTTTTTTGTTTTTTGCAGTATTTCGAGTTTCGGCGAAAATGACACGCATGAAGAAGTAGAGTTCTTGCTGTTTTTGCCAAACAGCAGTAATCACTTTGTAAATGAAGAACAATCCTTTATTCAGCTTGATAATCTGGCGCGATATTTATCTAATAAAAATCTTACTCCCGGTCAAATTATTGTTTATGGGTATGCCGCATTCTCCCCAATTGATATTGAGCCTATTGATCTGTCAAGGGAAAGGGCTTTTTTTGTAATAAACGAACTGCAAAAACGCGGGATTTCAAAAGAGCTGTTTTCAGATCCGGTGGGACACGGATCGGTGTATCTCTGGGGTAACAATACCGATGAAAATGACAGGAAATTCAATAGGCGCGTTAGAATTTTATTAGGCGGCGAATCTCCCATACAAATTACTCAGGAAATTATTAACGATGAAACAGAAACTGCAATTCCCGGCACCGTCCAAGAAGCGCTGGTTACGCAGAAAGATACGCCGGAAAAATCAAGTTTTAAATTCCCGTGGCGGCTTTTGCTTCTGCTGCTTATTTTGCTTCTTCTGCTTCTCACTCTTAAAAAAAGGTCTAAAAAAACAATACATAAAAATGTAACCGAAAATACACAACCGCAGATTACAAAAACAGATACAGCGCCTAAACCGGCGCCCTCTCCCGCTCATACTCCGAAACCTGTTCCTCCTCCTGTAGCCGCTCCCGCTCCTATAACTGCTCCTGTATCAGAAACTAAACCTGAAGCGGCAGCGCCTTCTTCCGCAATGAAAACAACTACGGTGAATCTGGATGAAGAAATTCGCTTTTGCGCTTATGAATATTTTCTGCGGCGTAACGGAGAGGGTGATTATCAGGATCAGGACTGGTATGACGCTTTACGTGAAGTATCCGCAAGATATACGCCGAGTGGCTATTCCGTTTTTTTTAACAACGGGTACTGGTGGGCATCCCGGTAAAATGCTATACTACCAACATGAAAACAAACCCTATCGCGGACTATCTTGCCGCTGTTTCGCCCGAAAAAGTCGATCCCAGCATGCTGGCTTATATTTGCAATTTAACGGAAGTTGCAAAGGTTACGCCTGAAATCGCGTCTTCTATCGTTTTGGAAATTGAAAACCAGAGGAAACGCGTAAAATTGATCGCAAGCGAAAATTACTGCTCCATGCCTGTTCAGCTTGCTATGGGTAACCTCTTAACCGACAAATACGCCGAGGGCGTGCCTTTCCACCGTTTTTACGCCGGGAACGAAAATGTCGACGCTATCGAATCTTTAGCGGCTCAAGAGGCTTGCAAGCTTTTCGGCGCGCAGTACGCAAATGTGCAGGCTCACTGCGGCGCGGATGCTAACCTGCTCGCTTACTGGGCAATTCTCAGCACGCGGATAGAAAATCCGGCGCTGGAAAAATTCGGCGAGACTAATCTTTACAAATTAACCGATTCACAATGGAATGAGTTAAGAGCCGCTCTTGGAAACCAGCGCCTCTTGGGTTTGGATTACTATTCCGGCGGACATTTAACTCATGGTTACAGAAATAATCTTTCAGGGCGTATGTTTGAAATTTACGGGTATTCCGTATCCGCCGAAAACGGAATGTTAGATTACGACGATATCGAAAAACAGGCGATGGAAGTGCGCCCGTTAATTTTATTGGCGGGCTATTCCGCCTATCCGCGGAAAATAAATTTTAAGCGCATGAGGGAAATCGCTGATAAAGTCGGCGCGGTGTTCATGGTAGA
>Ga0268262_10003294_pt1 | contig 17626 bp, 16 predicted proteins | sample TergutNc150P3_FD_190354 | JGI IMG/M metagenome (GOLD analysis project Ga0268262, IMG submission 190354) | Nasutitermes corniger P3 segment gut microbial community from laboratory colony in Florida, USA - Nc150 P3 (SPAdes) (version 2) | ecosystem: Host-associated > Arthropoda: Insects >...
TTAAAAAACCCTTGACGAATATCATAGGAGAATATTTGAAGACAAATTAGACGTATATAGAGGTCAAAACGAATATGATATAGACCATTAATACCCGGAGGAACACTAAATTGAGGTGATGAGAGATAAACTTTAAATTGTTGGGGCTGGGGCTGGAATACCAAGATTCACGTGCTGGCTGTAAAAGACACGCACCTAAAAGGCTTTATCTTGCCCGGCGGGGAGGAAAATGACGCGCCGACAGGGCGCCTTTTGCTTGAAACTGTTGGCAAGCAGGCAAGCAGCGTCCCTGTTCTTATGGACAGGGCCTATGCGGATTTCAAGACGCGTTTTACCGCGTGGGGCCTGTGCTTTAAGGCTGTGGTCCCGCCTAAATCGAACGCAACGTATCAATGGGACTACGACAAAGAACTATACAAAAGACGTAATGAGGTAGAGCGTTTCTTCCGCAGGCTAAAAGCTTTCAGGGCTGTTTTCACCCGCTATGACAAACTTGACGCCATCTATGCGTCTTTTGTTCTATTCGCTGCTATTATTATACTTTTACGTTGTGTGAACACGCCCTAGAAAAATTATTAGGCAACGCGAGTACTAGACTTCCATGGCTGTACTGTGCTATAAGTAACTAATCAGTCAATGATAGCCCAGATGGTGGAATTGGTAGACACGCTGGTTTCAGGTACCAGTGCCTTCACCGGCATGGAAGTTCAAGTCTTCTTCTGGGCAATAAGCTCCAAGTAGCCAAAAATGTGATTGTTTGGGTTATTTTTTTTATAGCCGTAATGACTTGAACTTCCGAAGGCCGCGCCGACCGTTAGGGAGGTAAGGTGCACAGGAGGTGCGCCGCCAGCGGCCTGAGGCGGGTCGGAAGGGCCGAACAGGACGTGAGGCCCTGGAGACTTCAAGTCTTCTTCTGGGCAATAAGCTCCAAGCCGCCTGAAATGTGGTCGTTGGGGTTTTTTTGCCGTTTACTTACCATTTCAAGGAACCGATCATCACATCATTTATAAGGAGATAAGAATGTTGGTTTACAAAAACGGCGGACATCGCTTATTTGAGGAAGACGAGGAAACCGCGGCGCTTGTGTCGCGGATGCTTTTGGATCTGGAAAAGAACGGCATGGACGCGGTTAGAAAATACAGCGAAAAGTTTGACGCATGGAGCCCCGCGAACTTTGAATTAAGCGGGGCGGAGATTGATAAGGCTATCGCCTCATTGGACAGGCAGATAATCGAGGATACGGATTTCTGCCAGAAAAACGTACGTGAATTCGCTAATAAGCAGAAGGAAACCATGCTGCCTCTGGAAACGGAAACGATGCCGGGAGTGATTTTAGGACACAAGCATATTCCGGTTAATTCCGTGGGAAGCTATATTCCGGGCGGAAGGTACCCAATGTTTGGCTCGGCCCAGATGAGCATTATCCCCGCAAAGGTTGCCGGGGTTAAGAACATCACTGCATGTACCCCGCCAGTTAAGGGTGAAGGCTTCTACCCCGCCACTATCAATGCCATGAAAAAAGCCGGGGCGGACAGGCTCTTTATAATAGGCGGCGTTCCGGCTTTCGCCCTGATGGCCTTCGGCATGGGCGTCGTGGAGCCTGCGGATATTCTGTGCGGCGCGGGGAACAAGTTCGTGGCCGAGGCAAAGCGCCAGCTTTACGGCAGGTGCGGGGTTGACCTCCTTGCTGGCCCCACAGAGATTCTTGTTATCGCGGACGATGACGCGGATCCGGATATCACAGCCTGCGACCTACTGGGGCAGGCGGAGCATGACCCGAACAGCGGTATATGCCTTATCTGCTTAAGCGAGAAATTCGCTGCGGCCTGTACGGAAAGGCTTGAGGCGCAGCTCGTGGTGCTTCCTACAAAAGAAATCGCGTCAATCTCCTGGAAGAACAACGGAATCGTTTACGTGGCGGAGAGCAAGGAAGAAGCAGTCAAACTGTCGGATAATTACGCGCCCGAGCACCTTGAACTGCACGTAAAAGACCAGGCTTTCTTCTTTGACAGGCTGACCAACTACGGCTCGCTCTTTATAGGCGAGGAAACCACAGTTGCGTATGGGGACAAGTCGATAGGCACAAATCACATACTGCCCACGAGCAGGGCAGCGCGTTATACGGGCGGCCTCTGGGTGGGAAAGTTCATGAAGACCGTAACCTATCAAAGGATGACAAGGGAAGCCAGCGTTGAAATTGGCAAAGTTACGGACAGGCAGTGTTCGGTTGAGCGTATGCTTGCCCACGGACTGACCGCGAAGATCAGGATAGAAAAGTACAACAAATAACAATCTATGCTTCTTCAAGGCTCATCAAAAAGATCGGCAAAGTTAATTTCTTTTAGAAGAAGGATAACGTCTTTCATCCTCTTTTTATTGAATTTTTTGAGAATCCGGTAGATTTCCGAACGGATAGTGGTTTCTTCCACGAAACGTTTTTCGGCTATTTCTTTATAGGAATATCCGCCGTGGGCCATTTTAATAATCTCAAATTCCGTATTGGATATCCTCATCATTACTTTCAGGACTTCTTTCATTTTGCTCTGCTTTTCGCTGATCCGCCGGGATTCTTCCATAATTTTGTTCGCTATTTCCGGCCTGAGCAAAAGACTGTTGGAAGCGGCAGCCCTGATTGATTTGATGATCTCCTCTGTCGGGCTTGTCTTGATAATGTAATCCATAGCGCCTACCGTGTAGGCCTTAAAAATAAGATCGTCCCGGCTATGGATGGTAAGGATAATGACCTTAATCGCGGGGTTATAATCGTGTATTTGTTTGGTGGCGTCTATACCGGCGGTTTTGGTCTCCATCTGGATGTCCATGAGGACTATCTGAGGGTTAAGCGACCTGGCTTTCGTTACCGCCTCTTCACCGCTGGAAGCCAGGCCCAGGACTTCCATATCCTCTTCCTGCCGGATAAAATCGGCAAAGTAATCGGCTATTTCCTTGGCGTCATCGGCTATCAACACCCCTATCTTTGGCATTTATGTTCCTCTTGCCAGCGTTAGGGGAAGTATTATCTGCATGGAAGTTCCCTCTCCCCATTTGCTTTCTACGCGAATTTGGCCCCAATGGGACTTTACTACTTTATACGCATAGGATAAACCAAGGCCCCAATGCTGAGTTCCGGTTTTGTCCGAGTAATAGGGCTCGAAGATATGTCTTATGGCGGACTTCTTAATACCGGTACCATTATCCTGAATGATTATGAATATCCATTGAAACTGAATCGCCACATCTATCAAAATTGTTCCCTTTTCTCTGCCGGCGGCCCTAATGGCATCCGCCGCATTGTTGAGCAGGTTTATCATAACCTGGCTCATGTGATAGTAGTCAAACTTGCATTTTGCTAGACGCGCGTCCCATTTGCTTATATCCCAGAGAATAGCAATATCATCGCCCAGGTCCGCTTTCGCCGCCGCTTCTTCCAAAACCGCGATAAGGCTGTTTTCCCTGAATTGATACCCCGGATCTCTTAGAACGTCCAGGGTCTCGGAAGTCTTTCTTAAAGACAGATCCGTTAAGTCCCGTATTTTTTCCGCCGTCTTCAGCATAGTTTCAGGGTTGTCCTGTTCCTGAACCGCCTGTCTCGCGAGAATAAGAATGCTAAACAGGAGATTTTTTTCCGAATGGAGAATATCGCTCATGACCTCGTTCATCCGGAAAAGGTCCCGGCGTATCTTCCGATCTACAAAGATGTGTACCAGGCTGCCAAGCCTGTAGTTCAACAGGAGCAGCAAAATCAGCAGCAATAACCCCACTGTGGTAAGCGGTATAATGGGATAAAAACGATCGTATACCATCTGGACGTTTTCAAATATCCAAAAACCTCTGGTAATGGCTTTGACCGGAGACATCATAAAGGGACTCATAAAAAAAATGCTGTAGAAAAGCAAGTCCAGGGCGCTCAGACAGACAACTAAAAGAAAAATCTGCCGTTTGATGAACCGGGTATTATTCCGTTTCCAATACCTGTAAAGCAAGTATACAGGATAAAAAAGATAAGCGAATATCCAGACCTGATTAACGCGGTGTAGTATTGAAATGACATTGGTATATATGCCGGAGTAAGCAGCCTGATGGCTGTAGAGGTATATCCTGTAGGCGTGAATAGGATCGTAGAAACAGAAGTTATATATCGCCAGGATAATAAGCAGGATTATTGGTTTGAAACTGAAAGCGGCGCTATGGGTAAAATCGTAAACAAAGAGAGGAACCGCCAACAGGTACAAAACTATGCCGGTATTCATTAACCGGGTCAGGGTGGACATGGGCAGTTTGATAAAATTATTTACAAGGGAGAAAATCTGATGATCCAGACCAAAAAGTATACTAAAATTAAAGGAATAATTTCCGAATTTGTTTAAATGCAGCGAAAAGGACAGGAACGAGAGGGTCATTCCGGCGGCCATTAGCAAAAAAAACCAACAGCAGCGATTTTGATATTCCGCCGCTATCAAAATTAGCGAGAACAGTATCAGGGCAAAAATACCATAAAACACATGATCTCCGTCTGTTTCAGGAAATAATAAGTGGAAAACATAAAATGTGTCAAAGGTTTTAGCGGATAATGTTTAACAATTTTCATACTTCTGGATTATCAATACCGTTATATACTACTATGATTAAGATGATTTTAAGGCGGTTTTAATGAAAGTACTTATTACGGCAAAAGAAGTGGAAGTTCGGGAACAGGTTGACATTCTGGTTGTCGGCGGTGGGCCTGCGGGTATCGGGGCCGCGGTTTCCGCTGCCAGAACCGGCAGTAAGGTGCTGCTGCTTGAAAAGAGGGCTTTTCTGGGTGGGAACATAACTTCCGCCTATGTAGAAACCTGCAACTGGTTTTTGAATAATACCCTGTTTTCCGTCCGCGGCCTTTATAAAGAAATAGAAGACGGTTATAAGGCCGAGTACGGACGAGGGCACGAGATTCGGGATCACGCGCCTTTCCGGTTCAACGGGGAATACCTCAAAATTTTCCTGGATGAATTAATGGCCCGGGAAAACGTTAAGGTGCTTTTTTACTCGTTTGTAAATGATGTGGTAATCGAAAACAACCACATCAAGGCGGTAATCATACAGACCAAGAGCGGCCCAATGGCGGTATGCGCCCAGACGGTTATTGACGCCACCGGAGACGGGGACGTGGCTTTTGCGTCAGGAGTTCCCTTTAAGCAGGGTCGGGACAAGGACGGCTACTGTCAGCCGGGCACGCTTAATTTACGGCTTGCGGGGGTAGATCCCAAATTTTTCTGCGAGGGACCGGCGGAAAAGGACAAACTAAGAGCCATTGATAAAAAATTTCAGCTTGACTATGACGCGGGCAAAATCCACCTTGACTGCAAACGGCGCGAACTCATTATGGGGCGGCTGACCTCAGGCGGGGTTATCGGCAGTTTGAATTACCCCTGTTTTTATATGATTGATCCTACGAGTTCCGTCGATTTGAGTAAAGGCGAAATAGAATGCCGTAAGTATATCAAGCAGATCATTCACTGGATGCGGGTGAACCTGGGCGGGTTTGAAGGGCTTGAGCTGGTTTCTATCGCGCCGGAATTAGGCTTTCGTGACAGCAGGAGAATTGAGGGAAAGTATACCTTAACGACAGAAGATATTGAAAGCAACAGAGCGTTTGACGACACTATCTGTGTTTTCCCGCGGGTATACGACATGCTTGCCCCTGATGGCAACATGGCCGGTAACGGCGCGCTGGAAGGAGAAGGCTACAAGGGGCATATCCTGGTTTTGCTTGAACCCAACAGTGCCCGCTCTTATAATATTCCCTACAGAACTATGCTACCCGTAGGAATCGACAATCTCCTGATTTCCGGGCGCTGTATTTCTTCTACCCATGTGGCGCAGTCAAGCATTCGGGCCATCTATGCCTGTATGCTGACAGGGCAGGCGGCTGGAACCGCCGCCGCTTTGTCGATTCGGGATAACTGCGTTCCGGAAAAGGTCAATATCCGTAAACTCCAGGATCATCTGGTTAAACAGGGAATCGAAATTCCCAAAAACTGAAGATAACAGTTTATAATGGCGGTATAACAATGAAAAAGACATTTGGCAAACGTAAAAATCTGACCGGCGGGCATTATTTGGAAGTGCTCATGCTGCTGCCCATGTTTATCGGCTTTATGACATTTACCATTTATCCCATACTCTGGGTTATACGCTGGGCATGGTTTGATTACGGCGGCTTTGGCAAGGGTACCTTTCTTGGCATAGAAAATTTTATCCGCGCTTTTACAAGAGATACCGCCTTCTGGAGAGCCATGGTTAATACTTTCTATCTGGCTGGGGTAAAACTGGTGATAGAAATGCCTCTGGCCATTGTGCTGGCCTTTTTTGTCAATAACCGGGTACGGGGAAGCTCTGCTTTCAGAATAATTTATTTTCTGCCTACTATTTTCAGCATCGCGGTAGTGGGACTCATCTTCAACATCCTGTTCAGCGCATATAACGGAATTGTAAATGCGGTGCTGGTTAATCTGCATATTGTAAATGCAAACGTCAACTGGTTTGGTACCCGCTGGCTTGCCATGACGGTTATCCTGCTTGTTTCACTTTGGTCAACCTTCGGCCTGAATATGGTGTATTTTCTTATGGGCTTGCAGAACATCCCAAAAGAACTGTACGAGTGCTCCATGCTGGATGGGGCTTCCGGTCCCAGGCAATTTTTCAGCATTACCATACCTTTGCTTGCGCCGGTGATGCAGATCGTTTTTATGCTCAGCGTAATTGGAACCATGCGCCTGGCCGATCTGGTACTGGTTATGACAAACGGTCAGCCTGGTGGAACCACCGAGGTAGCAATGACGTATATTTTTAAATACTTTTTCACCTACGGTGATACTGGCAGGCGCAATCAGTACGGATACGGTTCGGCGTTGACTATCATTCTTTCCTGCATCCTCGCGCTTATGACCATACTCTACCTTAACCGGTCGAAGAAACTCAAGGAAATTTATTAGGGGAATTTATGAAAGCTCGTCTTGGAAAATTTAGTATTTCTTCGGTTTTTATTTATGCCTTTATTTTTGCAATGGCGTTTATTGCCCTGTTTCCGGTTATTTACATACTGCTGGCTTCGTTCAAGACAAACCAGGAGATTATGGTAGGCGGAGTGAAAATAATTCCCAGCACATGGCAGGTCGGTAATTATATACGGGCATGGAAAATGGGGAGTTTCGGGCTCTACACCTGGAATAGCCTGTATATGTGTTTCTTTATCGTGATAGGATCCATCGCTACTGCCACCGTTGAAGGCTATGTGTTCTCCCGTGGAACCACCAAATTCACCAAGTTTGTGTATGGCATGGTTATGGCTTCCCTGTTTGTTTCTATCGGAACCCTTAGCCTTTTTCCGCAGCTTGGAATTATCAGGGCGTTAAAATTAAACGGTACGCTTTGGGGGGTTGTGCTGATCATGGTTTTCGGCATGAACGTTACCCAGGTTTTTCTTTCTACCAGTTTCTTTAACCAAATTCCCAAAGAGATTGACGAAGCCGCGCGGATTGACGGCTGCAATTTTTTCTCCATCTTTTTGCATATCATAGCTCCCCTGACCAAGCCCCTTGTGGCGACAATCGGCCTTATTTCCTTCAGGGCAGCCTGGAGTAACTACCTCATGCCCTATATCTTTACCATTGGCAGGCAAAGAAACATTCCCCTGGTGGTAGCCGTTATTAATCTAAAATCTTCGGGGGAAGCGGCGTCTTCCTGGGACTTGGCTCTGGCAGGAATCAGTATCTCCCTGGTACCCATGATGCTTGTATACCTCTTCCTGAACCGTTTCTTTATCAGCGGTATGACCGAAGGCGCTCTGAAAGGTTAAAAGGCTTTAAATGTTTACAAAAAATCATATTTCGGATTCAGTTTAAGGGGTTTACCATATAACCAATAATTTTTTTATGGAGGAATTGTATGAAAAAAATTGCATTGCTAATTGTTTGCTTGGCTTTAATCGGCGGTGGGCTGGTTTTTGCCAGAGGGAGCGATCAGTCTTCCGGCGGCAGCGCAGGGGTAAAAAACATCAAAGTATGGACCAACAACGCCCACAGTAAGCCGGAGATTGAAGCGGCGGTAGAAAAGTACAACAAGGGCGAAGGCGTACAGCGGGGTATCAATATCGATTACACGGTTCATGGCTCCGATTATTACACCGTTTTGGACCTTGCGTTAGCCGGCGGGGAAGAACCCTATATTTACAAGATAACCGGGAAACTTCCTCAGCTTGTACAGGATGGATCCATCATTCCCCTCACGGATTTGCCGGATTGGTTTAAACAATCTACGCTTAAAGATTATGAACCTTACCATATAACCGGTCAGAGTCTTTTCAATGGCGTACCTTATACAATCAACTGGGCTGTCAGCGGTTACAGCTCCCTGGCCTACAACGTACCGCTTTTAAGGCAGGCCGGTTTCAACGCGCCCCCAAAAACCTGGGCTGAATTTGAGCAAATGTGTATTGCCGTCTCAAAGGTTACCCCCGGCAAAACATTCGGGACTTATATGCCGTTGAAATACGCTAATTATCCGGTCTATGTTGCCGGTACATTGGCTCCTACATACGGGAAATTCTTCTTTGATTTTTCCGCAGGAAAGTTCTGCTTCTCCGATTTTGTGGAATACTTTGAGATGTACCAGCGGATTCGGGCCGCCGGTGCCATGTTCCCCGGCATTGAAAGCCTTGACGACGATACGGCAAGAGCGCAGTTCGCCGAGGGAAATATCGGTTTCATACTGGTCAATGCGTCTTTTAACGTAGGCGTTCTTTACGATCAGTTCCCCACCAAAATGGAATGGAAGATTGCTCCGGTTCCCCAGAAAGACCCCAATGTCCGGTATAACGTTATGGGAACAACCGCCACAAGTCTGGTTGTAAGTAAAAAGGCCAAAGATGAAAAGCTCCTTGAAGAAGTCGCACGGGTTTTTGCCTATTTTATTTCCGATGAAGTGGCCGGTACGCTGTTCACCAACGGGAAAGACCTTCCAATGAATCCCAGGGTAGTTCAAAATGCCAAGCCTTCCAGCAGACCGCAGTGGAATGATATTGCGGCTCTTGCGGCCGGATCCGTTTTGCGGCCCAACGATCCTTCCCAAATGATCACTATGGAAGGCGATGATATAAACACCGCTTTTGGTCAGATCTTTACCGGCGGAAACGCCCGTCAAATCCTCGCTGATCTGGACAGACGTTTTAACGCCGGGTTTGACGCCGCCGTTGCAAGGGGAACGCTAAAGCGGGCAGATTTTATAAAACCGGAAATTGAGCAACAGTTCAAAAGAAGATAAGTCTGTGAAAAGATAAATCTGTGCTAAAAAAAGCCGCCGGTTTTCCGGCGGTTTTTTTGTAGCTGAAGAGCCTCATGGGCTTCTACATAATCGAGACCAGTTCTTTTTGCAGGGCTTTTATTTCGATTTCCCGAACGTTCTTTTTCCCCCTGTGTACCAGTTGCGCGGCGGCGCTTCCGGTGGCCTGACCCAGCGCCATACAGTAGGCGATGTTCCGGGCCGCCGAGAGGGCAGCGTGGTTAGCGCTGAAACAGCGGCCAGCCACATAAAGGTTGTCAAAATCCTTAGCGATAATGCTCCGGTAGGGAACATTATAAAAATCGCCCTTGCCCAGCTCGTTGATCTTTGTGCCCTGCCCGTTGGCCGCGTGAATCTCAACGCCGCCAAAATTGCTCACCACCGCGTCGTCGAACTTGCGGCAACTGTTCACATCTTCGTCGGTAAAAACATAATCGCCTGTAATGCGTCTTGACTCGCGGATACCCAGCATGCTTGCGGTATCCATGATAAAGGCTTTCTCAAACCCGGGAATAAACGCTTTCATAAAACGGAACGTCGCTTCAATCTGTTTTCTTCCGGATACCATGGCATCAGAAAGCTCTTTGTTGTCATTGCCCTTAAAATAGGGAATCCTGGTTGAATTCACCAGCACATGGGTTCCCTGAGGCTGGTTCATGAATATGATCCCCCGCTGAAGGATTTTCTCCAGTTCCCATTCTGTCAAAAAGCCTGGGTTCTCCTTTACCTTCTGTCGAATGAGGGAAACAAAGTCGGCAAAGTGGGCGTATTTATCATTGGCAATGTTTTCCCTGTTTTGGCGGGGGCTTAATTTATGGTTTGAATAGGTGTTGCGTTCCGAAGCGTAAGTATCAGGATGGGTTTCCATTTCGGAGATGAGTTTCTCTATGTCCACATTTGCAATGCGGAACAAAAGCGATGGAGACGAGCCGTAACCTTCGTCGTTGCCGATCGAGTAGGAAGCCCCAGCCTTAAAACTCAACTGGCCATCGCCGGTACAATCGGCAAAGTAATCCGCTTTAACAGCCTCAAAACCGTTGATGCTGTCTATGATCACATATTCAATCTTGCGGTTACTGGCAATTACATCACAGATCGTTGTTCCAAATCGAACTTCCGTTCCCGCTTCTTCAATAACCATTCTATCCAGCATCCACTTACAGAGTTCCGGGTCAATCGGAACCTCGTGACGCGAAGCAAGGAAATTCGATTTTTGATAAGCGTCCAGGCGTTTGATAAGCTCTTCGGCAATCCCATGATTGGATGAGGAGATGGCGATTTTGCTCATCAGAGCACAGGTCATGGTTCCGCCTAACGCGAACATCCGTTCAGCCGCAAAAGTTTTTATCCCTGAACGGCCTGCCGCAATAGCCGCGCCTGCTCCGGCGCATCCGCCGCCCGCAATAAAAAGATCACAACTGCCGACAATAGGTATCTTTTTTTCTGACCAGTTTACATATTCCATGACAAAGCCTTACTTGTTTACTACATTTATTGGACTGCCCTTAACGAAGGCTGCCAGGTTACCTACGGCTATATCCATAAGTCTCTGGCGGCTTTCTTTTGGCGCCCAGGAAATGTGGGGGGTTATAAAACAGTTCTTCGCTTTGAGCAAAGGATTGTTTCCCTTGATTGGTTCCGATGAAACAACATCGAGGCCCGCCGCGTATACCTTGCCGCTGTTAAGAGCGTCGGCCAGGTCTTGTTCCACCACCAGGGGCCCGCGTGAATTATTCAGAATGATTACACCGTCTTTCATTTTGGCGATGTTGGCCTTGTTGATGATGCCCTGAGTTTCGGGGAACAGAGGGCAGTGGAGCGCGATTACATCGGACTCGGCGAGTAAGGTGTCGAGAATGACATATTCCGCGATCTGCTTGCCGCTGTCAGTTGCGGCACTGTCAAAGGCAATGACCCTCATGCCCAGGGCCTTTGCTATCGCACCGGTTGTCTGCCCGATGCGGCCAAAGCCGATGATGCCAATGGTTTTGCCGGCAAGCTCGATCAAAGGGAAGTCCCAGAAACACCAGTCTGCGTTGTTTTCCCACCTGCCTTCGTGGACTGCCTTGTCGTGATGTCCGATGTGGTGGCAGATTTCCAGAAGCAGGGCGATGGCGAACTGACCCACAGCTGCGGTTCCATAGGTGGGAATATTGCAGACCGGAATACCCTTTGCCTTGGCGGCGTTCACATCCACTACGTTGTAACCTGTGGCAAGCACGCCGACGAATTTTATCGAGGGGCAGGCGTTGAATACTTCTGCCGTTAGTGGGGTCTTATTTGTAAACACCGCCTCCGCGTCTCCGATCCTTGCGATGGATTCTTTGGGGTCTGTTAATGAAGTCCTGTCATAGACCTTAAGTTCACCGAGTTTTTCGAGCCCTTCCCAGCTTAAGTCACCGGGGTTCTCGGTATAACCATCCAGTATTACGATCTTCACTTAATCCTCCAGTAATGCCCAGGCGCGGTTTAGTACCCTTTTGGCATTCGCAACCACTGTGTCCGGATCTTCATCCTTAAAGGGTTTTACTTCAAAGGAGAACACATAGGGATTTTCCGCGTTGAAGAACCCTTCGTTTTTAAGTACGCGCAAATATTCGAGTACCTGGGCAGTGTCGTTAGAGCTGTTGGGGAAACCAAAACGCTGGTGTTCGTCTCCGTACCCTTCCGCTTTGGGATCCCTGCACACAGTGTTTCCCACATGGAAATGAACAATATATGGCTTTAGGGTACGGACTACGAATTCCGGCGTCTCATAGGTCATGGGAATGTGGGAAAGGTCTATCATAAGCCCAAAGTTATTATGACTCGTACGCATATCGGCTGCGAAGCGGGCTGCCAGCGGAGCGGGACCAATAATGGAAGCTTTGGCGATGTCGAAGTCAAAAACTTCAAGGACGATATTCATTCCTTTTGCTTTTGCGTAATCGCAGAGATTGCGCGTGGTTTTTAAAAGCTGGGCATAAGACTGTTCCCTGGTTTCCTTCGCCCATTTTCCTGAAAGGAAAGCGATACCCTTAGCCCCCATGAATTCAGCCTCATCAATGGCTTCTATAAGGGTGGCTTCGGCTTTTTTTCGCTCCGCTTCATCCAGATGATTGGCGTTCATGCCGGTTGTTAAAAGCCTTGGCTGCGCGCCATAACAAACCGTCAGGTGGGACACTTCAAGGAGCTTTTTGATTTCAGCGCGCAGAGCCGCGTCCTTTGTCCAGGTGATCTCGATTGCGTCAAAATAGTCATCTCTGGCGACCTTCTTGATTACTTCAAGCCCGTTTGGATCTTCTCCCCTAAGGGTACTCGGGTAAGCCATAAAGCTAATTAACCCTACCTTAAAATACTTGTGGATTGATTCTTTCAAAATATTCCTCCTTTAATAAACTAATAAACAAATTCCTTGCAATTATCCACCGCAGTGCCCATAGAGCAGTCCACAACAGGATCGCAGACTATGTCTATTACGGCGGGCTTGCCGGAAGCCTCAGCGCGCTTTAAGGCCGCGCCAATCTCGCTGGGTTCAAAAACTCTTTCCCCGTAGCAGGCAAACCCTTCGGCTACTTTTACATAATCAATGAGCCCCTGGTTTTCTTCCATTGCAACGTCACATTCGTATCCGTAGGCGTACTTCTGATTTTGGCGAATGAGTCCCAGGTAGGCATTGTTTACGATTACAACGATAACCGGAATTTTGTACTTGGCGCATACTCCCAATTCCTGCACATGGAAGGTAAACCCAAAATCCCCCATGACAGCCACAGTCTGTGCACCTGTAGCGATTGCCGCTCCAAAAGCCGCCGGAATATCGTAGCCCAGGCAGCCTGCGCCACCAGACGGCAGGTAATTTCGTACCTTGTTGATCTTTTGAAGCTGGCCCGACCAGATCTGGGTAATGCCGCAACCTGTTGTAAAGACGGCCTTATCGCTAAAGTAGTTGTTAAGTTCCTGAAAAACACGGTGTGGAACAATCGGTTTCTTGTCATAGTCAGTTTTTCTGGCCAGCTCTTTGCGCAGGGCAGGTAGTCCGGCGACATCCACATGGCTGGCGCTTGTTCCTGTTTTTTTAGCTTCGGCAATCAGGGCCAGGATGGCTTTTTTTGCATCCGCGACTATACCAAGATCGGCAGGAAAGATTTTTCCTATTTCTTTTGGTTCGATATTTATATGGATGAATTTGCGGTTTCCACGATATACATTAATTGCGCCGGTGTGGCGGTCGGTAAAGCGGCAGCCTATTCCAAGGATAAGGTCAGAGTCCACAAAAACCTTGTTCCCGATGGGCTGGCCTACCTGGATACCGGCATGTCCCGCGTTGAGAGGATGCTCCTCGGGAATGGCCCCTTTTGCCATGTAGGTACAAATAACCGGCGTTTTTAAAATTTCCGCAAGTTCAACCGCTTCTTTCGCGGCATCGGCGAGGATGACTCCGCCGCCCAAAAGCAGGGCCGGGTTTTTTGCTTCGCCGATCATTTTAACCGCCTTGGCAATGTCGGCGGCGGCAGGTTCAGGCGCTGTAACGGAGCGGCTCTTGTATGAAGCAGGATCAAATTCTATATCGGCGTTTTGCACGTCCAGGGGAAGATCGACCACGATGGCCCCCGGTTTGTCTGCTCTGGCAAGGTAAAACGCTTCGTTAAATGTTTCCACAACTTTTTTTGGATCAGTAACGCAGTAGGTTTTTTTCGCTACCGGCTCGCAGATCTTCGCGATGTCCACGCATTGAAAGGCATCCTTGCCCAATTGGGCGCATACAGCCTGTCCTGTAATGGCAATTACAGGAATACTGTCTATGTTGCAGGAATAGACGCCGGTAACAAAATTGGTGGCACCCGGACCGGATGTACAAATAGCCGCCGCGATTTTCCCGCTGGCCCGAAAATAACCGCCGGCGGCGTGAACCGCGGCTTCTTCATGACGGTGGCAGAAATGCTTAATAACCTTGCTTTGCCCCAGGTATTTATACAAGCCGTTGATACCGGCCCCAGGGATACCGAAGGCCGCCGTGATACCTTCTATTTCAAGTATCTTAATAATCGCTTCTGACGCTTTCATTGTTGCCATTCTTGCCCTCCGTAATTTTGATAGATTGGATTAATGTTAATTATTAAATATAGCATAGAAAAAAGAAGTGTCAATGGGAAAAGGAGAAACGGTTTAAATGTTTACAAAAATTCATATTTATTGTGTATTATGCCGTACTTTATAATCTTCCAATAACCTGGAATATTTTTTGCCCTCCAGCTTCAGTTTTAACAGCGTCAAAGCGAAGGAGACAGCGAAGCAACCTATTGTACAAAGTACAAAACTCAGCCACGCCCGAATATCACTCGATGGAAACCAATTGAAGACTAAAGCGAAAATTGAAGTTGTAACCAGAGTAACAAGCAATAATAAAAAGCCCCTAAATAAAAATCGTATTCTCGTTTGCAAGTATTCAGAAAACAATAATACAGAAAAAAAAGCTATTATCAAAGCAAAACCTGCTATTTGCAGAACGGTGCTGTACGGTAATCCGTTGCCAAGTGCAAACAAAGATGACACATCACGCATATTTTGATCATAAAGCCCAATTAACATTCCCGCAATAGTTATGGCTATTATTGACAATGAAAAAATAGCTCCAAACATTCTTGCAAACTCTATTACAAGCGCGGCTCTATATTTTTTATTAATCATAATAGGCCTCCAATTTTTCTTTTACCGCCGTGGCATATTGCCGCGACACTATCAGTTTTATGTCTCCTGTCATAGTTAAGATAAGCCTGCGATCGAGATCAGGTTCAATTGACTGTACATTGCTTATATTAAAAAGACAGTTTTTACTTGCGCGTATAAAATCACGGTCAGCGAGTTTTGCCTCAAGTTCATATAATTTTAACGTACTCTCATACACGCCATTTAAAGTGTAAAGAAAGACATGTTTTTCAACACTTTCAATATACACCACATCTGCGGCCTCAAGTATATGCTGGCGTCCATCTTTACGCCCTGTCAGTTTCATGTCCAGCAACCGTATGGCAACAAGCAATTTGTCAATATCATCACTCATGCGATTGCAGTTGACTATAATCTCGATCTCTTTATACCGTTCATCAGTGTTGATGATAATTTTCATATTTCAGATTTTAATTTATATGCTACGTTGACTCAAGGCCGTTTTTACTGTCTTGCCGTAAATCATGTCCAAGTTGCCATTTTCAAGATTTAAGTTTCATTGGCAGGTTGGGTATTTTAGACTATCCTTTTTTTAGTTACGGAGGATTTTGTATGAGGCCCATTGGATTCTTAGATTTCACAATTATTGGTATTATTGGCTTTTTGAGCGCTTGTTGTTCTCTAACTGGTATACAAGAAAGTCGGGAAATAATGGTAAAGGATTTCCATGGTGTAATACTTGATGGTGTTGGCGACATAAATATCCATTATGCTGAAAATTATAAGGTAGTGGTAACCGCTTCCAGTAATATTCAAGATATAGTGGTAATAAATGTCAGTGAAAAGATATTGCATATATATGAAAAACCAAACAATGGTATGAATCCAATAAAATTGTCTATTACTGTTTATATGCCGGAACTTAAAAACATCGAATTGAAAGGAATTGGAAATATTAATATCGTCAATGGAAAAACTTCTAATTTTGAAATGATTCTTTCAGGCAAAGGAAATATAGATGCTCAAAATTTTGAGGCAGAAAATGTGGTTATTAATCTTTCCGGAGTTGGTAACATAAATACATGGGTAACAAGAAGTTTAACCGGAAAACTTTCCGGAACTGGTAATATTCTATGCAAAGGGGATCCGTCAGTAAATAACATAAATGTAACTGGCACCGGAGATGTAAAGGGGATTTAAATGATTAAAACAATACTTAAGCTAATACTGTGCATAATCGTATATGCCATTGTTTTTATTATGGCAAATGTCCTTATGCCTTTTTCACAAAGCTTTAAAGAACTGGCAGGTTCCGGAAGCACATTGGGAGTTTTGTATATACTGATATTTGCTGCATGTGTGTGTTTTACAATTTTTTTTATAATACGAAACACACATTTGAAAGGAATAAAGTTGTTCTTTAACACTGTTTTTGTCGTGTTTTTTATTCAATCTTTTATGACACAGATAGAAACAATGTTCTTTAGCTACGCTTTTCCTGCTTTCTCAAAATCAGACATCATATTCGTTACATTGGTCAGTTTATTTTCCGTATTGGCGGTCGTACCCTTATTGATTAAGTTTTTTCAAAACAAAGACTTTGCATTTGAAAGGAAAAAAATTAATATAAAAAGCATTCTGATTAAGCTAAGCGTAATCGGAGTAATCTATTTATTCATTTATATGATATTTGGATATTTTGTGGCATGGCAATTTGAAGAATTGCGCATTTTTTATTCTGGCTCCCCAGAAAAAATCAGTTTCTGGGGGCAGCTGTTTAATAATTTTAAGACAACCCCGATAATATTTCCATTTCAAATAATTCGTGGAATATTATTTGGCGTAGCAATTATTCCCATAGGAAATATGGTGAATAAAAACAAAATAATTTTTATAATATGCGTATGCTTGCTATACTTATGTACAGTTATTCAACTAATAATTCCCAACGCACTGTTTCCCGATATGGTAAGAATCGTACATTTACTTGAGATGAGCAGTTCCATGTTATTATTTGGGGTGGTAGTTGGGATTATATTGTGGGGCAACGGAGATAATATATGAATAATACAAATTTAAATGATCGCCAGGATTGATGCTGGCAGCATATGTTAAGTGAAATAGAAACCGAAATGATTGACAAACAATGAATATACTGATAAAATACATTTCGAGTTAAAATTTCAGGAGACAAATATGGCAATGGGATCAAATTGTTCAGCAAGGAAAGAAGGGTTACAACTCATAATCGCCTCAGGAAAAGGTGATATTGAAACCGTAGAATCATTACTTAAAGAGGATGTTTATATCCATGCGCAGGACAGGGAAGGCAGGTGTGCCCTTGTGGCTGCAGCTTATAAAAATTATCTTGAAATTGTCGATGTGTTGATTGCAGCCGGTGCGGATGTCAATATGAAAGACAATACCCTGCAAAGCGCCTATTTGATTTCAACTTCTGATGGTTATACAGAGCTGCTGAAGAAAACGCTCAAAGCTGGAGCAGACGTCCACAGTACAGACAGTTACAATGGAACCGGACTGATTCGGGCTGCTGACCGAGGACATGTAGAAATCATAAAAGAACTTTTAAAGACAGATATTCGTGTCAATCATATCAACAAACTGGGGTGGACTGCGCTGCTTGAGGCAATCATTTTGG
>Ga0268262_10003295_pt1 | contig 17620 bp, 11 predicted proteins | sample TergutNc150P3_FD_190354 | JGI IMG/M metagenome (GOLD analysis project Ga0268262, IMG submission 190354) | Nasutitermes corniger P3 segment gut microbial community from laboratory colony in Florida, USA - Nc150 P3 (SPAdes) (version 2) | ecosystem: Host-associated > Arthropoda: Insects >...
GGCAGATTCAAGTTTGAAGTGCAACGGTAGGTAATAAAAAGGATGACATCATAAGGGGTAAGTATCCAGAGAGTTAAGCACCACCAAAATTCAAAGGAGGCCTTATGATGTCATATAGACATATTGATTTAGATGAGCGTTATGTCATCCACAAAAATATTACAAGCGGTAAAAGTTTGCGTGCGAGCGCAGAGCTTTTGGGTCGGTCGCCTTCAAGCATATCGAGGGAATTAAAGCGTAATTGCGGGGAATATTGGTATCGTCCGAAAGAGGCGGATGATAAGAGCAAAGTCAGGAGAAAAAAATCGAAGCAGAGAAAACTTGATAAGAGTGAGGATTTGAGGGATTTTGTATTGGAGAAGCTCGAAGACGGTTTTTCGCCCGACAGCATTGCCGGCCGTATCAGGTTGGAAGGTTGGAAAACGATGTCCATAAGCCATGAAAGCATTTACACATGGTTATACAAAGAGGCACGCAATGGCGGCAAGTACCATGAATATCTGCTGGGACAGAGAAAAAAACGCCAAAACCGCCTGAAAACCAACAAAAACAGACTGAAAATACCCAACAGAACAAGTATTGATAAACGTCCCGCTGAAATTGGAGGGCGGGAAATATTTGGTCATTGGGAAGGCGATACCGTCGCCGGAACAGCGGCAAGCGGATACCTCGCGACAGTGGTAGAGAGAAAAACCCGTTTTCTTGCTTCGGGTTTTATGAAAGATAAACGCGCTGAAACATGTAACAGGGCTCTTTCCGAGGCTTTCGCTTATATCCCTGATTCGAGCATTAAATCAATAACATTTGATAACGGACTTGAATTTTATTATCATGAAAACCTGAAAGAACTTTTTGAGTGCGATACATTCTTCGCCGATCCGTATTCTCCGTGGCAAAGGGGCTCAAATGAAAACGCAAACAGGATACTCCGGCGATTTTTTCCAAAAAAGATGAGCTTCTGCAATTTAACACAGGAAGATGTTGACAAAGCGGTTCATAAAATAAATTCTATCCCTCGTAAATCTCTCGGATACTATACGCCTTATGAGGCTTTCCTCAACGAACAAAATGTTGCACTTCAAACTTGATATTACGTATATATTAAATATATATGACATAATAACCTGTTTATCTCAAAAGTCAAGGCGTTTTTATATTGTGAAAATCACGGTTCAAGACAAGGGATTGCACCATATAAAATTTGTAATTTGCAACAACTGCTTTTTAATCTTATTTTCAAATAAACATTAAATAAATAGATTGACTTTCCATAATAAAAATGAATAATTGTTCTGATACTATAGAAATGTACTAACTATAGGGGACCTGATTGTGAAAAGAAGATATTACATATATTTTTTAGCGCTTTTACTGATTTTTTTAAAAGTAAACACTTTGCAAGCTGCTATAGACTCTGTTGATTTGACAATTGATAAAGGTACGGTTTTCGGCGGAGCTATCGGATCCGGCGGAGCATACTATTATATACCCGATACGGAATATACATTTACTATTAATGTTGAAATATCCGGAACAGCCTGGACCTCTAAGATATATGATGTTTCGCTAAAGATTCCCGATGGTTCCGTTTCCGGTTTTATGGGCGTAAATATTAATTATATTACCGGACCATGTGTTGATTATGTTTTACCGGGAGGGAATTGTTACTACGGTACTGCAAAATATTCGGTCGCTTCCGGAGATTATGGAAATTTTATAATAACAATAAAATTTACACCCAATTCTGCTTATTCTACTTTCACTGAAGGCGTTGTTGCTTCAAGAATTATTATGGTAACTGTACAGGAAAATTACGGGCCAAACTCTACCATTTCATCAACCCATACTTATGGCTTGGCAAAAACAGGATTAACAGGACCCATAAGTGTGACAACAGGAGGAAAGGCTCTAACATTAGTTGGATCAGATCCCTATTATATCGGGGGTACTCCAGTTACTTCTACTACTACTCCTAATTCTGCTGACTGCTATCATTTTGTAATAACAGGCACTGCTAACGGACATAATGCTCTATGTTTACAGGATATAGAACTTTCAATCGAGACTGACAACCCTCTCAAGCCGATTCTTTTCCAATTCACTCCTGGTATAGCTTCAGGTACTCAAATGATCCCCAATGATATTAATCATAACGAACGGGCAAGGGCTGTGTATGCATGGTCTGGGAATACTTATACCATAAGAGTTGAATATATTCCCTCTGCAAATATATCGGCAATAAATACTGGTTATCTTACCGGTCGTAAAATAGAAGCGAAAGTTAAGTCCAAATTATTTCCATCAGAGGTTACGTCGTTTTCTCCCGGTTCCTTATCCAAGAATTATGGCATAATATCACAAGCAATAGATAGTGTAGTCACGCGTATAGTTAGAGGTCCAAATACATCAGGTTTTGAGACAAAAATAAACGGGGACCCTTATTTTTTCCCAAACAAACAGTATGAATTTGAAGTAGAAGTAACGACTGCCGCGCTCGTGACCAGTTGGGATTTTATAACTAATGTAAGATTATATATAGCCAACGGTCCGACATTATCAATTAATCCTTCAACAGTTGGACCAGGCTTAAACGGTAATAATTCTGCCACTACAACCGCTTTAGGCGCAGGTACTGTTGATGTAACGATTGATGAACCTTCTCCATCTTCTACTCCATGGCGGCATTTTATCGTAAAATTTTCTTATAGTCCCGCTTGGGCGCGTCCGACGAGTGGTCCGACGAGTGTAGCGTCTTTAGGATATTTCGCAGGCAACAACAACAACGGCACCATCACCAACCGCAGGTATATTCGTTCATCAGCAGTTTTTTTGGGAACTGCTGAAACTTTTAGTACCGATGAACTTTATGCTTATGGAATATGTTCATCACCAAAGGTAGTATTAATTGCAGATGGGACTGCTGCAGGGGGATATGTAAATCCCTGGGATGAAGCTTTCAATCTTACAGGTTATATAGTATATAATGTACCCACTATTACTAATACCACTTCTAGTACGGTTATAGAAACTCCTGCTAATAATTGTCTTATTCCGCTTGGCACTACCGGAGTTGGAGGTCCGCCGACACTTGTATATTCTCATTATAGTGGATTTACAACTACGACTATAGCAAATGACAGCGGATTACCAAACAATAAATTAAAATTTGAAATTCCTGCTAAATGGTTTTCCACAAATGGTAAGGACGATTATGGTACAGGATATTATTATTGGGGTGTTAGAACAACATTCGGAGGAACGGCGAATACAAACATTTATCCTACCGCTACAAATAGTCCTTTTACTCCTTACAGTACTCTATGCGGTAAATTAGAGATATATGATATGGAATTTAGAAATGGTGACGCCGGACAAAGCACAATAGCTGATAAAAAACCATACTATTATAGAAATATCTATACACCCGGTACACAGGTTAGGTTTGGATCTCAAGTAAAATTTAGAATAAACGCTTCCGCTTTTGACTATAGGAATCCAATACCCGCAAGCGGTTCTGGTACAATTACCTTCGGATACAATTATGGTACAGGTCCGATAACAACAACTATACCTGTAACTTTTCCCGGCACCGGAGCCGGATGGTCAGAGTGGGCAGATATAATTAATCCTACAGATGCTTATGTCCCACTTGGGAATACTCAGTTAACTGTTATAGTTACACCGCCACCGCCTACTTTTTATTATGTAACGAAAATAGTGGGGAATATGGGAAATAGAGCAGGATTTTTTGGCGGAGAGGGACAATATATTTCAGTGAGGATTGAGCAAACTTCACCTACACGAATATATTGGGATAATGAAGACCCTCCCGGGAGTGAAACCGGTAAATTTACCTCTTGGGTGAGTACGGGCACTCCTAAACCTGAGACGACCGGCGGAAAATCTTCAGGAACATATTCAGTGGAATTAAAGTGGACTAATATTCCAATGTCGGCGCATCCGTCACGACCTGATGGTGATTTTTATACATACAGGATATATTACAGAACTACAGGATCGCAAATCTGGTCTGTTATAGATAGAAACACCTCTGCCTCTCCTTTACACACAGCGCTTGGAAATGATACAACAAATACATATAAACTTACTAAATTACTGCCTATGTTCTCTTACGAATACTATTTAACAGCTCTTGATATTTGGGGCAATGAGACTAAATTGGCAAACCGTTCACATGGGGGTAGTGCGGGCGCTCCATGGCATGCAATAGGAATTCCTGCAGCAGCATTCTCTGTGGAAATTTCTGATGGCTATGGCGATAAAGATTTTGGTCTTACTAAAACACATAAATATGATGATGCGGATTTTGACACAGATTCTCCTCCATTTACAAATATATCAGACAGGCAGTTGTTCCCTTCTGCAATTAAGGTTGATGTGCTGATTGAGAATTCAGGTCAGCCTGATCAAATGAGTATAATCCTTAAAGATTTTACTGTACCGGGAGATTTTGTAACTTCGGGAGTTCTTAATGGAACAGAAGGGACAAATTACTACAAAATTCCCTTATCTAAGGTTGCATCGAATAGATGGCAAGGTTTTATTCCGTCGGAAAATCCGCTTATTGCACAGAAAAAAAGGTGCAGGTTTATTTTAGAAGCAGTAAAGAGCGGAGGTAAAATATACATGGACTATGATATACATAAGGATACTATTCCTAATCCTAATAACTATCCGTGGACATTTGAAATAACAAATTCCATTGCTAATACTAAACCGTGGCCCACAAAGGTCTTGAATAATGTTATAACAGATAAAAACCCTGTATCTTATCCTTCATATTACTTAACAGACGATGCATACGTTACAATTATAGCTTATGATTTAAAGGGAAGGTCTGTGGCTATGCTTCTTGATAATGTGCCGCGTCCGAAGGGGCAGAATATAAAGGAGAACGGATGGCACGGAACCGGTAAAACAGGTAAAAAACTCGGAGTAGGTCTCTACTATGTACATATAAAAGCTGTCAGGCAGTCTGACGGTAAAGTTTTAATAGATAAGTATAATAAAGTAGTTATGGCAAGGTAAAAAAGCAGATTACAATATACAAAAGTTTTTTATTGCTCTTCGCACCAATTTTCGCTTTCGGATCTGCAGAAATATTCGGTAAAACCTCGTGTTGAACTTCTCATAGCCGGCGGTTATGGCTTTGTCTAATTCTTCCCCAAGGCTCAACTTACTGACTTTAACGAGAAAATTTGCAAAAACTTTTTTTTTTTTAACATACTAAAATAAATATGAAATAATTAGATTGACTTGCCGTAATAAAAATGAGTAATGGTTCTGATATTATAAAAATGTATAAACTATAGAGGACCTGATTGTGAAAAGAAGATATTACATATATTTTTTAGCCTTGCTGTTTGTTTTATTAAAAGTTAATATATTATATGCTGCCATAACTGCTTTATCGATTAATAACGGTACATCTGTTGCAGGAGAATACTATTACATACATGGTGAAAGCTATACATCATTTTGTAGTTTTGATGTTACTAATGATACAACAACGAATTGGACTTGTTGGGATGATATAACTGATATTGCGATAGCTATTCCGGGAAATAGTTTTGCTGATCTTGCTGTTACTGTTAATATAGGTTTATCAGGTACATCTTCAGTAACAAACTATTCACCTTCGCTATCAGTTACACCGTTCGGGTCGGCAGATTGCCGTATCACCGGAGATTATAATCATTTTACCGTAACGATAACAAATGTTACTTTTTGGTTATCTTCTGGTTCTGAAGTTGTTGTTGGAAATCGTTCAATAATGGTAAGTGCAGGTGGCGCTAAAAAATTAATGGTAACAGTTTCTCTGCGCTATGGCATAACAGAAACAGGAATAAACTCACTCAATTCGCTGACAGTAGCATCCCCTACATCTGTTGGCTCCGAAAGTTATTATCTTGGAGGAGGAGTCTACTCTTTTTTTATAATATCAGGTAATGCTAATGGACATAGTTATGGGTGTTTAAGAAGGGTAGTATTTACGATTGAAACAGATAACGGTCCTCTTACATTTGATTTTGTACCGAATGGTACTTATTACGATGTAGTTTATAGTACTGGTAATGCGCCGCTTACTATAAAAGAATGGATAATCGTTGCCTGTCATCCATGGGGTCTCGGCGGGGCTGGTAATTTTAGTATAAATATTATATATTATCCGAGTATGAATAATAATCAAATTAATACTGCTTATGCTGCAGGGCATTCAATAACAGCAACTGTATATTCGGCATTCGGCTCTACTGTAAATAATTCTTCTCGTAATGTATCTCACACATCAACTGCTTATGGTATATTGTCAAAAGTAATAAATAGTGTTACCACAACTATAATTAAAGGTCCAAATACAACATTAATATATGAATACCCTTATTTTTGTCCGGGCAAAGAGTATGAATTTGAAGTAGAAGTACAGACTTCAGCGGCTAATTGGGATTTTATAACTGACGTATCATTATGGATATCTGACGGTCCGAGATTATCAATTAATCCTTCTTTATACGGGGAGGGTTCTTATTCCGGTACTGCCGATACCACCGACTCCTTCTATCAAGATTTAGGCGCAGGTACTTTTACTGCAGTGGTTGCGCGTCACAATATGTTTGATCCTCCATATAAACATTTTACCGTAACATTTACTTATAAGCCTGCTTGGGTGCACAACCCGGGTATAATAACCTCATTAGTTCCTGGAAGCAGGTATATTTATTCATCAGCAGCTTTGTCGATGGGTGAAACTTTTAGTTCCTTTGAAGGTCATCTTTATGGTATATGTTCTTCGGCAAAGGTAGTATTAATTGCAGATGGGACTGCTGCAGGGGGATATGTAAATCCCTGGGATGAAGCTTTCAATCTTACAGGTTATATAGTATATAATGTATCTGCTATTACTAATGGGCTTTCTCTTTCGATTATAGAAAATTCTGCGAACAATTGCCTTGTTCCGCTTAGCGACATTGGGAGTCCTCCGATACTTATATATTCTCATTGGACTGGAACTACTTCAGTTCCGACTATACCAAATACCGGCGGGGTCAACAATAAATTAAAATTTGTAATTCCTGCTAACTGGTTCTCCGGAAATGGCAATGCAGATAATGGTACAGGATATTATTATTGGGGCGTTAGAACACAAATAGGAGGAACATCGGTAGACCTTGTATCTACTCCTTATGCTAATCCTTTTCCTTATTACTACACTCTATGTGGTAAATTAATGTTATATGATATGGAATTTAGAAATGGTGACGCTGGACAAAGCGCAATAGCTAATCAAACGCCATACTATTATAGAAATATCTATACGCCGGGTACTCAAGTTAGAGCTCAAATTTATGCGCAATATAATATAGGTCCTGGAGCTTACAGTACCATTCTTCCGCCCTCAAGCGGTTCAGGTAAAATTACCTTAGAATACAATTATGGTTTAAGTCCGGCAACAAACATAACAACAACTATACCTGTGAATTTTACAGGCTCTGCTTATTTGTCTGATTGGGCAGATATAATTAATCCTCCGGATACTTATGTCCCACTTGGGACTACTAAATTAACATCTCTACCTCCAAATCCTGATTCTTATCGTGTAACGAGTATAGTAGGGGATCCGGGAAATACAGCAGGAATTTTTGGCGGAGATGGACAAAATGCTGCAGGCAGGGTTTTGCAATATTCATTTGCACGAATATATTGGGATAATGAAGACCCTCCCGGGAGTGAAACCGGTAAATTCACAAATTGGGGAAGTACGCTTGGTATCCCCGAGGCTAACGGAGCATATTCAATTGCATTAAACTGGACCCCTCTTACAACAAATTCTTCACTCCCGGCGCATCCGTTTCGACCTGATGGTGATTTTTATACATACAGGATATATTACAGAATTACCGGATCGCCAATCTGGTCTGTTATAGATAGAGATACGGGCTCACCTGCAAGCGGGAATCTTGGAACTATTACAACAAATTACTATAAACTTACTAATATAACTGCCTTGTTCTCTTACGATTACTATTTAACAGCTCTTGATATTTGGGGCAATGAGACTAAATTAGCAAACCGTTCCCATGGAGGTATGCCGGGTGAACCATGGGATTCAATAATAATAACTCCTGCATCTGTAACAATTCATGTGAAAGTTTCGGATAGTTTTACAACATGGGATTTTAATCCAAATCTTAGTTCTCCTCATTTTCCTTCTCTTCCGTCAAACAGCCCGTTGATTTCTTCTGCTATTAAGGTTGAAGTGACATTTGTAAATGCAGGGCATCCTGATCAATTGAGTATAATCCTTAAAGACTTTACCGCAGCAGGAGATATTGTAACTTCAGGAGTTCTTAATGGATTAGAAGGGACAGATTATTACAAAATTCCGCTGTATAGGGTTTCGGCAAATACCTGGCAGGCTTTTATCTCATCAGAAAATCCGCTCATTAAAAATAAGGATAGCTGTAAGTTTATTTTAGAAGCAGTAAAGAGCGGCGGTAAAACATACATTGACTATGATGCGGGTAATAGTCCTAATAACTATCCGTGGACATTTGAAATAATAAATTCCCCTGTTAATACTAAACCGTGGCCCACGAGAGTATTGAATAATGTTATAACAGATAAAAACCCTGTAGCTTATCCTGCATATTACTTAACAGACGATGCATATGTTACAATTACTGTTTATGATTTAAAGGGAAGGTCTGTGGCTATGCTTCTTGATAATGCGCCGCGTCCGAAGGGGCAGAATATAAAGGAGAACGGATGGCGCGGAACAAGCAAAACAGGTAAAAAACTCGGAGTAGGTCTTTACTATGTGCATATAAAAGCTGTCAGGCAGTCTGACGGCAAAGTCTTAATAGATAAATATAATAAAGTAGTTATGGCAAGGTAAAAAAGCAGATTACAAATTACAATGTACAATGTACAAATTACAAATGGGGAAGAGTACAAATTATAAATGGTAATTGGTAAAGTATAAATTACAAATTACAAATTACTACGCTTTCATGTACTCGGAGATCTTTTTAAAAATATTATCAACGGTAAATCCAAAGAATTTTGCAAGATCGGATTCATTACCTGAGCTGCCAAATTCTTCTATTGTAATATACAGTCCGTCTATCCCTGCATATTTCTCCCATCCCATTTTTATTCCTGCTTCTACTACTACCGTTTTTTTATCTATGCCAAGTACGTCTTTTTTATAAGATTCGTTCTGTTTATCAAAGAGTTCCAGACAGGGGAAAGATACTACTCTGCCCTTAATACCGGTTTCATTAAAAATACGTTTAACAGCTTCAATAGATATATGAACCTCTGAGCCGCTTGACAGTATAACGAAATCGCATGTGTCATAATCGTGTATTATATATCCGCCCTTATGAAGATCTTTTGCGGAACAATTATTTCTTTCAATTACAGGAAGATTCTGTCTGGATAGAGCCAATAATGTCGGACCGTCATCCCTTGATAATGCGGATAACCATGCCTCGCATGTTTCTTCAGCGTCACATGGTCTTATAACATGGAGATTGGGGATTGCTCTTGAGACTGCTAAATGCTCAACAGGCTGATGGGTAGGTCCGTCCTCGCCGACAAATATTGAATCATGTGTGAAAACATATATGGACTGTAATTTAGACAGCGCTGCAATACGTACAGCAGGACGCATATAGTCCATAAATACAAAAAAGGTTGCTGAAAAATTTATAAATCCTCCGTAGTAAGCAATTCCGTTTTGGATTGATCCCATGGCATTTTCTCTCACCCCATAGTGTATAATACGTCCCCATTTTCCTTTACCGCTTTCACTGATATTTTTTACCATAGTCTTATTGCTCGGAGCAAGATCTGCAGATCCGCCGATAAAATTCGGCAGTTCGTTGTATAATACTTCAATTACCTTGCCGCTGGCGGCTCTTGTGGCGGTTTTTGATCCTTTATCAAATTTTGGGAACATAGCCCTTAATCCTTCAATATCGGGTTTGTTAAAATATTTATTCCATCTATCTTTTACACTGCCTTGAATTATTGAATTATATCTCTCCTTCCATGAATCATAGATACTCTTTTTCTCTGATCTGACTCTGTTAAAAATTTCATAAACCTCTTTGGGAACATCAAAGCTCACATCGCCGTTACAGCCTAATTTTTCTTTTGATGCTTTTACTTCACTCTCGCCAAGGGGCGCTCCATGGGACTCTTCATTACCCTCCATATTTGCACTTCCCTTTGCAATAACAGTATGGGCAATAATGAGAGAAGGTCTGTCTTTTTTTCTCTGCGCTTCAAGAATTGCATTCTCAATCTCTGCATAATTATGACCGTCAATCTCCTGCACATGCCAATTGTATGATTCAAACCTCATCTTTACATTTTCTGAAAATGCAAGATCAGTCGAGCCTTCGATTGTAATCCTGTTGGAATCATATATACATATTAAATTGCCAAGACCAAGATGCCCTGCAAGCGACGCAGCCTCAGAGGCGAGCCCTTCCATCATACATCCGTCGCCTGCGAGTGAATATATGCAGTGATCAATAATATCGCCGAATTCATCTGCTAATAACTTTTCCGCCAGTGCCATTCCAACCGCATTAGCAAAACCCTGACCAAGCGGTCCTGTTGTAGTCTCTACACCGGGCGTATGTTTAAACTCAGGATGACCCGGAGTTAAACTCCCCAGTTGCCTGAATCTCTTTAACTCATCCATTGGTATTGAATAACCGGAAAGGTGAAGTATTGAATATAGGAGCGCAGAGCCATGCCCTGACGATAATATAAATCTATCCCTGTTTATCCATGCAGTGTCTTCGCAGTTGTAATTCATTATTTTTGCCCAGAGTACGGCTGCAATATCGGCGCAGCCGAGCGCTATCCCGGGATGACCGGAATTAGCCTTCTGCACAATATCCATTGATAATGTTCTCACTGTGCGAGCTATGAGATTAAGTTCATCAGATGTTACAGGCATATATCTCTCCTTATTGTTTAATCCAAACTTATATTTTGAGGTTGTAACAAAAGTCAATTACATACTTTCGTCATCGCGAGCCGTGTTTTAAGTTCTTTAGTAAGACAGTGCAAACTCGGCGTGGCGATCCAGTAGTATAAATTTAAGGCTCTGGATTGCCGCGCGCATGTTACACAATCTATACTCAAACGCGGCTGAAGCGCTCGCAATGACGTAAAATGTAACTTTTATTACAGCCCCAGTTTATACATAAAAAAATCACCATAATCTCATAAATCACAGTACAATTTGAGTCAAGGGATAAAATATTTTTATAATATTTTTTATTACTTGATTAAATTTAAAGTTTCGCTATTATAGCATTTATTAAAATGACCAATTCTGCACATGGAGAGAAAATGTTTTTTAAAATACGATACATTGTTATTCTGACAATTTTCTTGCTTATAAGTTCTTTTTCGTGCAAAGATGAAAAGATTGCAGCAAGAGATAAAGACTCATCGGTTAAATGGGAAAATATTTCAACTGTATTTAAAAACAATGATAATAAAAAGAATCCTGATTTAAAAAAACCTGTTCTAATATTTTTCTATACCGAGTGGTGTACCTTTTGCAAAAAAATGGATAAGGAGACCTTTAATAATAATGAAATTGCCCAATATATGAATGAAAACTATATCAATATCAGAGTTAATCCGGAGAAAGAGAATAGTAAAATAAAAGTTATGGAGAAAGATTTAACCCCGTATGAATTAATGATGCATACAGGCGCGCAAGGTTTTCCAACAACACTTTTCTTTAATGATAAAATGAAACCGCTGACAGTTATACCCGGATATGTTGAAAATAAAACATTTTTACTGATCTTAAAATATTTAAAAGAGGAGTGGTATAATAAAAATGTATCTATGGATGATTACATTAAAAATTCGGAATAAAAGGTTCAATAAATGATTCAATAGGGATGCCTATATAAACCTCAAAACAACCCTCTTTTAAATTACCGTTTCTTCCGATGTTAGCATATATCTCTTCTTTCATTTTTATATTTGTATACGAATAGTAAATATTAATACCGATGTTTAATGAACATAAAGCTAATTCGGCGCCAACACCTATATCACATTTATATCCTGTAACTTTAGACGAGGAATTAGCCATTAAACCTTTATCACTTAATACAGGATATGCAGTCATATCTCCATTAATCTTACCCCAAAGCGCAAAAAATGTAAATCCTCCGCCTGCAGTATAATCTTTGCTTAAATTTGACGGCTCAATAAACGGAGCATAATGAATAACAGGACCAATCATAAGAGAATGATAATCCATTATCTTGCCCGTATTTTCATCATTCATACTTATCGACTGATGCAGAGAATGAATTTTATAAGAACCTCTCAAACCAAATTTTATTGCATGATCTTCCAGTCCAAGTATAATAGGTTTTGTCGGCGCAATATCAAGTGTTATACAGAGCGCTGTCTCATAGTAGCTTGTACTTTGATTATCAGGGATTAGACTGTCTGCTGCCTGATCCTCAGCTTTTATAATATCTCCCCCTGAAGCAAATGAATACATGCCGCCAAAATTAAGATGGAGGACAGTATTGAGAAACTCCCTTGCCTGAAGCGATTGTGATATAAAAACAAATAGACATAATATTATATATTGCTTTTTCATATAAGATCTTTCTTTATAAAACTATTTTGTTCAATTTTTTACTTTGTACTGTAGTTTATACTACTGGTTATTTTTCTGTCAAGCGACATTATATCATCGTAATATTTTTCAAGTTCTTTATCCTGATTAATATTATCTTTTACCTTTTTTAGCATATCTCTAATTATAATCAGATCGCTTTTCCTGTCAATTATTCCTGTTTCAATAACTTGAGAGATATATGAAAACTTATACTTTCTTAAATATACTCTGGAAAAAAAATCAACTCCGTAAATATGCAGCGCTCTTTCTATTGATATTTTATTAACACGATCTGTAAAATCATTAATAAACGGAGAATCTACAGCTCTTGCTTTCCCTGATGTATTTTTTTTAGCTGTATCATTTTTTTCTGTATTTTTATCATTATTAGAACTTTTTTTGAAAAGACCCTCATAAAGTAAAATCCGCTGTTGAAGGTGTTCATTTTTCCACTCTTCGGTATATTCATCATGATTTTTTTCTAAAAGATAGTGATAACTGTCAAGCATGACAGATTTATTCAAAAGAGGTCCTATAATAGAGTTAGAAATATTTTTAAGATTCGGCAGAAGTTCTCTTATTATTTGGTGTGACCCCTTTCTAATATGATATTCTCTTTCATATTCATCCATTAATCCTTTATGAAATACTCCCTGTAATCTCTCTATGTTGAGAATATCAGCATCAACATATCCGTATATTATTTCCTTTTTATTATCATACTCTTCTCTTGTTATCTCCATAGAAAAAATTTTATGCGATTCATTTAATATTTTAATTATAATACTAAGTTCATAAGGCGATAAACCAAAAAGAGATTCTGTCTCTTTAAAAAAAATGTTAGAGAGAGGGATAGAATCCAGATTATGCAAAGAATTCAAAGCGACAATTCTTTTAAATACAATATCAATAAAATCGTTAATCATTCTAAATCATATACAAAATAGATTTCAATCTAATCAAGCTTTTAAATTATTTGAATAAAAAAATTGACAAAATTTTTATAACAAAAAACTTTAAATTCTATGTCCTATATTCTATAAAATAGAAAGGAGTTCTGTTTTGAAAATTAAAGGCTCTCAGATCATTGTTGAATCGCTGATAAAAGAGAATGTTGAATATATGTTCGGATACCCGGGCGGAGTTGTAATACCGATTTTTCATGAACTCTATAATGCTCCTATTAAATTTATACTGAGCAGACATGAACAGGGCGCAATTCATGCTGCCGACGGATATGCAAGGGCTTCCGGCAAAACAGGCGTAGTTTTGGCAACTTCAGGACCGGGAGCGACAAATCTTGTCACAGGGATTGCTACAGCTCATCTTGATTCTGTTCCGATAGTTGCAATAACAGGACAGGTATCTACAAACCTCATAGGGAATGATGCTTTTCAAGAGGTTGATATTATAGGTATAACCAGACCAATTACTAAACATAATTACTTAGTACAGGATATTAAAGATCTGGCTAAAATAATAAAAGAGGCATTTCACATTGCGTCTACAGGGAGACCCGGACCTGTGGTAATCGATGTTCCGGTAGATATTTCAAATTCAATGCATAACTTTGAATATCCGTCAACCGTATCAATAAGGGGATATAAACCGACCTATGACGGGCATACAGGACAAATATCCAAGGCATGTAAATTAATCGAAGCATCAAAAAAACCCATAATATATGCCGGGGGTGGAATTGTAATCTCAAATTCCTCTGATGAGTTAAGGGAATTTGTTAAAAAAACAGGAATCCCCGTAACTACAACTCTCCTTGGGATGGGCGTATATCCCGAAACAGACAATCTTTCAATGAACATGCTTGGGATGCATGGAACATATTATGCTAATTATGCAGTTCATCATTCCGATCTATTAATTGCAATCGGCGCAAGATTTGACGACCGCGTAACAGGTAAAATTTCGGATTTTATTCCTCATGCAAAGGTTATACATATAGATATAGACCCCGCTTCTGTTAGTAAAAATGTTCTGGTGGATATTCCTATTGTAGGAGACTGTAAAAAAATACTAAAAATGATGAATAAAGAGATAAATCCTCCGAAAATCGACGAATGGGTTGAAGAATTAATAAAAGTAAAAAAGGACCATCCCCTTCAATATGATATGAAAGACGGGGGCGAAATAAAACCGCAATATGTAGTAGAACAGTTTTATGAATTAACAGAGGGTAAAGCTGTCATCACAACCGAAGTAGGTCAAAATCAGATGTGGGCTGCGCAGTTCTTTAAATACACAGAGCCCAGAACATTTATATCATCAGGCGGACTTGGAACTATGGGTTACGGACTCCCTGCCGCCATAGGAGCGCAGTTAGCAAGACCCGATAGAAGAGTTATAGATATTGCCGGAGACGGTTCAATACAGATGAACATTCAAGAGCTGATAGTTGCAGCGCAGCATAAACTCCCGATAATTATTGCAATACTCAACAACGGTTTTCTTGGCATGGTCAGGCAGTGGCAGCAGCTATTTTGGGATAAGAGGTATTCCCATACCTGTATTGATTTTGCGCCGGATTTTATTAAACTCGCCGAAGCATACGGATGCGAAGGAATAATGGTTACAGAACAAAAAGAGGTTGCGCCGGCAATTAAAAAAGCGCTGAAAATAACAGATAAGCCTATAATCATTGATTTTAAGGTATCTAAAGAAGAGAATGTTTATCCGATGGTTCCGGCAGGGAAAACATTAAAAGATATTATAATGAGAGAACTTGCATAGGTAAAAAAAATGAGCCAACATATTATTTCAGTAAAAGTTGAAAACAAATTTGGAGTATTAGCAAGGGTTGCCGGACTTTTCTCTGCAAGAGGATATAATATTGATTCTCTTGCAGTTAGCAAGACCGAAGATGACGATATTTCAATAATGACTATTGTTGTAAAAGGTGACGACAGGATTATTGAACAGGTCAAAAAACAGCTCCATAAGCTGATTGATATTATCAAGGTATCCGATCATTCGCAGCAAGCGTCGATCAAGAGAGAATTAGCCCTTATTAAACTTAACTGTACTGCTGCGAAGAGAGGAGAGGTGCTTCAGCTTGCGACCCTTTTTGGAGCTGAGGTAGCAGATATATCTCTCAAGACAATAACATTCTCAGTTGATGGAGATTCGGGAAAAATCGACAGGTTTATAGAACTTGCCGCGCCTTATGGCATTAAAGAATCTATGCGTACAGGACTTGTCTCAATCCTAAAAGAGAAAGACTGACTTATAAAGGAAAAAGATTAGCTTATAAAGAAGAAGGATTAACTTATATTTTTATAAAATCTATACAAGGAGATAAATATGGCAAAGATGTATTATGAGGCAGATGCCGATATCAGTATATTGAAAGGAAAAACAATTGCTGTAATAGGCTATGGGAGCCAGGGACATTCGCAAGCGCAAAATCTAAGAGACAGCGGATTAAATGTAATAATAGCAGAAATTGAAGGTACGGATAATTACAAACTTGCAGTATCGCATAATTTCAAGCCTATGACGGCAAAAGAGGCTGCAGAAAAAGCTGATCTCATTCAGATACTTGCTCCCGACCATATACAGGAAAAAATCTATAACGAAGATATTAAGCCGTTTATGAAAGCAGGGAAAACACTTGTATTCTCGCACGGTTTTAATATTCATTTTAAAAGAATTGATCCTCCAAAAGACATTGATGTAATTATGATAGCGCCGAAGGGTCCCGGTCATTTAGTCAGAAGCGAGTATGAGAAAGGGGGGGGAGTCCCTGCGCTCATAGCAATACATAATGATGCAACAGGTAAGGCAAAGCAGACAGCTCTTGCATACGCCGACGGTATAGGAGCAACAAGGGCAGGCGTTATTGAAACAACCTTCAAAGAAGAAACCGAGACCGACCTTTTCGGAGAACAGGCAGTTTTGTGCGGAGGAGCCTCAGAGCTTGTTAAAGCCGGATTTGAAACATTGGTTAAGGCAGGTTACCAGCCGGAGATTGCATATTTTGAATGTCTCCATGAGCTAAAACTGATAGTTGACCTGTTCTATCAGGGCGGCATTAATTATATGAGATATTCGGTTTCGGATACTGCAGAGTATGGAGATTATGTAAGCGGACCAAGGATTGTAACCGACGCTACAAAGAAAGAAATGGGAAAAATCTTAAGCGAGATTCAGGACGGATCTTTTGCCAAAAGGTGGATTGAAGAGAATGAAAAGGGACGTCCCTTTTTTAATAAAATAAGGGAAGAACAGAAAAATCATCAGATAGAAAAAGTCGGTTTTGAACTTAGAAAAATGATGAAATGGATAAACAGCAAGTAATTTTTTATGCGGAGGGGCTGTCTGATAAGTAATACGCAGTCAATTAGTTACATACCTGCGTCATCGCGAAACCTGTTTTAAATTCGTTAGTAAGACAGTGTAAACTCGGCGCGGCGATCCAGTGGTCTAAATTAAAACTCTGGATTGCCACGCGCAGATTACACAATCTATACGAAACATAGCCGAAGCGCTCGCAATGACGCAGGTATGTACTTATCGTTTACTCTTGTTACTTCTCAGACAGCCCCTTTTACACAAATTTAATCTTCATCTTGATCAATAGAAGATAAGGAAAGGATTTTACAATGAACCAAAATAGCCTTCTCCTTACCGTTATCGTCAATAGCATAATTCCATATTTCCTTTGGTTCTCCGCCGAACATTTTGCATACTTCCTCGTAGTAACGTTCTTCTCCGGCAATTTCACCATATTTGTCCTTTAATTTTTCTTTTGCTAGTTCTTTAAAATTTACGGAAACAATTTCAGAGACTGTTGAAAAAATAAAATTTGTCAGGATTGAAAAATAATTTGCATAAAAAGCAGAGCATATTTAGAGAGAACAGATTATGGCACGATTTAAATACACAGATAATTCACAAGGGCTG
>Ga0268262_10003296_pt1 | contig 17620 bp, 13 predicted proteins | sample TergutNc150P3_FD_190354 | JGI IMG/M metagenome (GOLD analysis project Ga0268262, IMG submission 190354) | Nasutitermes corniger P3 segment gut microbial community from laboratory colony in Florida, USA - Nc150 P3 (SPAdes) (version 2) | ecosystem: Host-associated > Arthropoda: Insects >...
CCGCCTTATGCCCCATCACTTCAATCACAATCACGCGGCTGTGGCTCTGCGCGGTGGAATGTAAACGGTCAATGGCGTCAGTACAGATGGTCAGCGCGGAATCAAAGCCGAAAGTGCGGTCAGTGCCTACAATGTCGTTGTCGATGGTTTTGGGAAGACCGATAACATTAAGACCTTCCTGTGAAAGGCGGTAGCCTGTGGTATTGGTTCCGTTACCGCCCAACACGACCAGACAATCAAGATCATGCTTGCGGTAGGTTTCTTTAATAGCCTCCACCTTATCGCCGGCAACATCTTCATCACCTTTAGCGTGCTTGAACGGTTTTTCCCTGCTTGACCCGAGAATAGTTCCGCCCCTTGTCAATATTCCCGAAAAATCAATGGGGTTAAGCGGGTGGACATTTCCGCTGATAAGGCCCCGGAAACCGTCGGCTATGCCGATAATTTTCATGCCGTAACGGTCATGCGCCGCCCGGCAAACGCCCCGTATTGCGGCATTCAGTCCGGGACAATCCCCGCCTGACGTCAAAATGCCGAATGTTTTGGTTTTACTGTTTTGAATTGTACTCATATTAAAATAATAAAGTAAAATGGGTCTATTGACAACATCAAAAATTTATTTGAAGACGGCAGTCCGGCAATTCAGATTTTCAGGCTGTACGGCGGGAATTAAGCCGTAATTACTTCCGCAATATCAACACAATAATCGCCGAGTTTTTCGATACGGCGAACCAGATCAATAAACATCAATTCTGTTTTGACATTTTCCCCGGCTTCAATACGTTTGCGGCTAAGTCTCTGGAGTTTTTTGCGGGAACGGCTGATATTTGTTTTTAATTTTACGGTATGGATCGTCGATGCTATCTTTGAGCTGCGCATCGACTGTTCCCTCAACATGTCCAGAAAGTCTTCAATGAGATTCACATAAGGAATAAGATCATCCATTTCTTCGTTTTTGAAAACATAATCCTTCCGTACGCTTCTTTCCAACAAGCAGCTGATGCTGTAACATTCATCGCACATTTCTTCGATATAGTCGATAACCCGCAGTAATCGGAAAATCCGTTGTTCGGACCGGAGGCTAATCTGTTCGCGGGAACATTCAATCAAAAAGCTGCTGAGTGTTTCTCTCATTTCATCGGCGTATTCTTCTTTTTGTTTTAATTCTTCGCAGAGTTGGGTGACGGCCTCGTTCTTGTCGCCTGTTTCATGCAAGCTGCGCAGCACGGCGCTAAAGCGGGCATACATGGAAGAGGCAACGCCCGCCATGTCGCGGATTTCTTTTTCGGCGCGCAATATATTCAGTATCGGGGTGTCGGTAATACCGCTGGTAATGTAGGTAAATTGGTAATGTCCGATTTCCTCTTTTGATGTATCTTTCCGAATAATAAGCGAAACCAATTGTGCATAGGGCTTTACAAAGGGCAGGAAAGCAGCCGTATTGAGTACATTAAAAACAGTATGCAGCATGGCAAGATGTATCGTTATCGCGGGATCATGGGCCAAAGGACTCCCCGGTGTTAAAATATCAACCAGTGCGAGCAGCGGTTTCAGCAAAGGCAGCGCCCAGAGGGTTCCCACTATATTGAACAATACATGAACAAGGGCGGCCCGTTTTGCCGCGGTTCTGGCGCCAATGGCGGCCAGCGCCGCGTCGATAGTGGTGCCGACATTGGCGCCCAAAATCATCCCCGCCGCCATTTCGTAACCCACTACCCCGTTATACGCCATTGTCAAAACTATCGCGGTCGAGGCGCTTGATGAATGAACAAGCAAAGTTATCACCAGCCCCGCGCCCGCTCCGATCACCGTAGAAAAAAACCCCAGATGCGACAGCGCCGCTATGGCGTTAAAATCATAATTACTGCTGACAGTTGACATTGTTTGGGTAAGGTAATCAAGCCCCAGGAACAGAAAGCCGAATCCCAAAAGCAAATCACCCAGGCTTTTATATTTCCATTTGATAATGCTCAGAATAAATCCGACGCCAATCGCCGGCAAAGCCATATTGGAAATCTTTATTGAAAACCCCAGCAGGGACACAATCCAGGCGGTAACCGTCGTGCCGATATTCGCCCCCATGATCACGCCGATTGATTGTGTCAGGGTGAGCAGTCCCGCGTTCACAAACGCCACTACCATAACCGTAGTTGCCGATGATGACTGGATAACGGAAGTAACGACAAAACCGGTCAATACCCCGACAAAGCGGTTGCCGGTCATGAAATTCAGCGTTTTTCTCATCCGGTCGCCGGCGCTTTGCTGTATCCCGTCGCTCATCACCTTCATTCCGAAGAGGAACAGGCAAAGGCCACCGATCATGCGCAGCAACAACGATATGACGGTCATAAATGTATGGTATCGGCGGATTAATAAAAATACAAGCGTATTGAGGGTATCTTGATGTCGGGTAGAAAAAAAGAAACCCAGCACCTAATTTTTAGGTGCTGGGCGCCTTTCCGAGACATGTGTTGTTTGTTATTGCAAAAGCTGAAGAACCGATTGTCCCTTCTGGTTTGCCTGCGCCAGCATGGCAGTTCCGGCCTGATTAAGGATCATGTTTTTGGTGTAATTGACCGTTTCATTGGCCATGTCAGCATCCCTTATGCGGGATTCAGAGGCTTGCAGATTTTCGGCCCCGATTTGCAGGCCGCGGACCGCGTGTTCCAGGCGATTTTGGTAGGCGCCAAGATCAGCTCTTTGTTTGTTGATTCTTTTCAGCGCTACATCCAGGGTTCCAATGGCACGATTGGCGTTGTCCGGTTCGGACAATGAAATAAAACTATCGTCACTAACGTTTCGGATCCCAAGACCCTTGGCAGTCATAGTGCCGATAAACACTTCTGTCCGCTGATCCATGTTGGCGCCGATGTGGAACCACATAGAGGCGGGAACCACGTTTTGACCCACAGCGCGGGCAAAACGTCCGGTTAACATATTCATCCCGTTGAATTGTGCATGTGATGCAATTCTGTCTATTTCTGCGACCAAAGCCGAAACTTCGATCTGGATGTACATACGATCCTCATCGGTATATATACCGTTTGAGGACTGCACTGCCAACTCTCGGAGACGCTGGATAACATCTTCGGATTCCTGGAGATAGCCCTCCGATACCTGAATGAATGAAATACCATTCTGGGCGTTAAATGTCGCCATATTCAGGCCACGGATTTGAGCGCGCATCTTCTCAGAAACAGCGAGTCCCGAAGCGTCATCACCGGCGCGGTTGATGCGTATGCCGCTTGACAGTTTTTCCATGTTTTTATCCAGGTACAACTGGGTAACTTTGAGGGACCTGTCGGCAAACATCGCACTTAAGTTGTGATTGATTATCATATTCACTCCTTTGGCTTTTTCCGGCGCACCGCTGCCATCGGCAGCTTGCGGCACCGCGGCTTCCATGCCGTATTACAGAGTAATCGCCTTCTTACGAAGGCGAGCCTTCAGTGAAGGCGTGGCATTCACTGACGTAAATGCCTGTGTGCCATTGTGTTTTCAAAGAAAACACGAACCCTCGACCCACCTGTTCCCGGAAGGGTGAGGATATCCGGACAAGCCGAGGAGGCTCGACGAGCGCACGGTTTTTTCCGGTTCATTTAGAATATCGGAGTTTGATAAAAAGGCTTTAATGAATTTTGGAGTATTTATGCATTTACTTTCCGGAATAATATAGCGTATTGTTACATACCCCTACACCCCTTGACGGGGTGCATTATTTGCCCCCTATTATAGTAAGCTATGCGTTCCTTGTTCATTCTCCCTATACTGCCGTTGCTGTTAATGCTGCTGTTTTCCGGCTGTTCCGGCAGGAAAAGCGCGGCGGAAAAAACGCAGGATGATTCTGTAAATGCCGTGAAAGACTCTGCCGCTGCGGCGGAAGCGGAAAGGGAACGCGCCGCGCAGGAGACCATCATGCGTTATCGCGCCATGCGGCGCACAGCCTCCCGTATTGCCGCAGCACTTGATGATAAGCGGCTTGCCGCCCAGGTGATAATTTCCGGCATTGACGGCAAAGGACATTTACCGCCGCATATGCAATTGCTTCTTACGGAATGTCCCGCCGGCGGGATAATGTTGTTCCGGTATAATCTTGATGCCGATAATGACGCGATACAAAGCCTGATTGCCGAAACTACAGCGCTTATTACAGCGGAAAATACCGTTGAATTGCAGGTTACCGGGGAAGAAAACACGGAAAAATCCGGTGAAAAATCCATTGCCGCCATTCCCCCTTTTGTAACCGTGGACCATGAGGGGGGGACAGTAAACCGTTTTCGGCCTGGCGTTGCGGATTTGCCGCCTGCGGCTTCTTACCGGGAAATGGCACAAGACAGCGCCATTGCGGGCATTAATGCCGACAGTTTTAACGCGGGAACGGCTATTAACGCTCTTGGTATTAACCTGAATTTAGCGCCGGTGGCGGAATACTTACACGATGACAATCGTGAATTTCTGGAAGACCGTTCCTATGGCCCTGATCCGGCATTTGCCGCCGAAGCCACCGCCGCTTTTATCACCGGAATGGAACAGGCCGGCATCCTTTGCGTGGTTAAGCACTTTCCCGGCAGCGCCGGGGCCGACCCCCATCGTTTTCCTTCCGTGTTGGAAGGCGGCAGGGAGGCCCTTGTGGAACTGACCGCCCCTATTGCCGCCCTTATCCACAGCGGCCACGCGCGGGCAATTATGATTTCCCATACGACTGTTCCCGCATGGGACAGCAAAACCATTGCCAGCCTTTCTCATGCGGTAATGGGCGCCTGGCTGCGGCAGGAATTGGGTTTTGAAGGGATTATCGTGTGCGATGACTTTTCGATGGCCGCTGCAAGCGGCCCGGCTGCCGTAAGCGGCCCGGCCTCCGCAGGAGCCCAGGGCAGCCTAAAGCCCGAAACCGCGGTGGTGTTGTCTCTGGCTGCCGGCGCGGATATGGTTTTGGTGTGGCCTCCTGACCTCCGGCGGACTCACCGCGCGATTGTGGCGGCGCTTGACAACGGCGGGCTTTCCCGCAAACGACTGCAGGAGGCGGCAGGACGGATTATTTTTGAAAAAATACGGATGGGCCTGTTGTATGACGAATGACATTGCCTCCCGTATTCTCCATTGTGATTCGGCCTGTATTGTAGTCAACAAAATTGCCGGCGAGGCGGCTGAAGGAGCGGGCCGGGGAATGGTTAACCTGCCCCAACTGCTGGCCGCAGAATTACCGATCATACCGGAAGTACCGGATGCCCTCACCCTGCCAACGGCGGTTCACCGCCTTGATGTTCCGGTTTCCGGCTGCGTGGTATTTGCCCGTACCGGAGCCGCCCTCCGCTTTTTGAACGCTGTTTTTCACAACGGTGATGCCGTGAGAAAACACTACTGGGCAATTATTGAGCCATCAGAAAACACGGCGCTTTTTTCCGCAAATACCGCCGAAAGTGTTGAGCTTACTCACTGGATACAATTTAATCCGCGCAAAAATAAGTCGTGTGCTTATGACGAAATGGGACCGGGGCGGAAAAAGGCGGTTCTTCGCTGCCGTTTGGCGGGCAGAGGTACCAATTACCTGTTTCTGGAAATAGACTTGATCACCGGACGGCATCACCAGATACGGGCGCAGCTTGAACGGTTGGGCTTGCACATCAAAGGGGATTTAAAATACGGGGCGCGGCGCAGTGAGCATGACGGCGGCATACGCCTTCATGCCCGCTCAATCTCGTTTTCCGATCCATCAAACGAGGGTAATACTATCATCGTACAAGCCGACCCGCCTTTGCGTGATAATCTTTGGCAAGCGTTTGAGGATTCTGTAGAAGATAGTGAATAAAAGAAGAAATAGGGACTAGGGTTTTTGTTAGAAAACATTGCGTGTTTTTTCATGCTGAGATTTCAAACAACGATCCCTATTTCCCCCTCCGTGTAACTCCGTGTACTCCGTGGTAAAATTTCTTGGGTTTTTTTCTTATCGTTACTTCTTCGGTGACTGCTGCAGAAAACGCAGCAGCGGTTCCGTCCAGTTGCACGCAATTTTTCCTTCCGCAAGAAAACGCCGGTACAGGTTAATAATGTGGGTTTTGATTTCAGCGGCATCCGCCTCCGGAAGACTTGTTCGCGGCGCCGCCCAGGGACGTACCCGGTAATTTTTGGGAAGGCAATACGCCGGTGAAGAAGGAAGCGGAGGAGGATCATTAAAGAGCAGAGCGGTAAATGCTTCCGCTTCCTCCGGTGGGAACAGTTTCCCGTCAAAACAGGTCATGGCATACAGGGATGCGGCTATGCAGTTTACACTGTGCTGTTTCACAAAAAGAATCGCATGGGTAATCGCCAGCGCTCCCTGCTTCATTTCATCAATGTGAGCAGCGCAATGTTCTGTTTCATCTAACGAGCGGAGTATGGCGGTAAATTGGGTGTAAGTCAGAATCACCACCATTACGTGCAGGCTCGGTATACACATCAGATGAGGATCAACCAGATGAATTAAAAAAAAGCGGGGGCGGGCAATGTAAAACGGTCTGTCAGTAGTGGAAAAATTTTTCTGATACACTTCGGCGGCAGAACGGTATAGTTCGCCTATGGCTGTTAAAAATTCCCTCACCGCAGTATAAGCCCTGTGCCGATATGTTCGCAGCAAAAAACTCAACATCCGTATCCAGAAAGTGATAAAATCAAGATAAATGGTTATCCATGAAGGGACAAAAGGAATTTTCAAATCAAGAGGATGATCAACCCTGCTTACCGGAACGCGGCCCGGCATCCATGCGGCCCGGTACTGGCGGAAAAAAAAATTATAAAAAATTGAAATTATACAGCGGATCGCCACGGGGCGCAATGAAGAAACACCGAATGTTTTAACGCACGCATAAATAGGAGTTTCATCATAAACACTGGCGGCATTTTTCATTTTTGGTATATTACCATAATATGCGCATAAATGTCATTGATTAATATAACAAAACACCGAATTTTTTGTTGCAAAATTCTGATTACTACGGTATAGTGTATAAGTATGTCGATTACCGGCATAGAAAACAATTCTGGCTCGACAGGTCTGACCGATGCCGAAAACCAACTGGTTGATGACATTGGGGCATGGCTCAAAGAAACCAATCCCAATGAATATCATCTAATCGAGGAACGTTTTTTTCATCTAAAGGTTTTAGGGACGGCGGTATTTTCCTATCCCTCGATTCGGGAGACGCAGTTTCTTAAAGGGATCATTCACGATGAAGACCGTCTTGTCGAATCACTCCTTGCCTTTTCAACGTCTTCCCGTCTGCTGCATATTCCCACTAAAGTTGTCGCCATGAGGAGTTTTCTGGTAGCGAAATTCCACGCGTTCTCACTGCTTTCTTATTTGGCAAACAGCAGGGAAGATTTTCGGGAACAGGTGCGGACGGTGATTTATTCGGTTATCAGTACCCTTATGGCGGAGGCAGTGTATTTCTCCTGTCTGGAAGATCCGGGGTTTTCCCACAATACCAAATCAAACCTTGCCGATGATCTCATAGCTTTGTGGGACAGCGGGGTGGATATCCGCGGCGTCCACCACCTTTCGGCGCTTTCCTCCCTGTGGATGGCCCGTGATGCCGCTCCGCCCAGTTTTGGAACCATGGACGGTAATACCGAACTGCTGAGAATCACCATAGACATGGACGAGGATTGGCGGGATTTTCTGGTAGAAGAATCCAGCAATGATGAAACCAGATGGGCTCTGGAAGAATTTCTTTTTGGCCTTTCATGGGAAGAAATACAAAAGGTTCGTTCCCGTCTTTCCCGTTACGGCATTAACGCTATTGGCTATGACGAAATACGTTCTTATCTGGATTCCCAGCCTTCCTATTCCGTAGTGAATCACACTGATCCCAGGGCAATCTACGATTTTTTTATTGAGCGCAGGGATGCCTGTACTCTCCGTAAAAGAGTCTCCGCCCCTGGTCCAAAACATACTCTGGAAGAAATATACCTCAAGTACCGTATCATTATGGAACTCCGGTAATTAGTGTCGTCCTCAAAATCGATTACTTTGTGGATGACACAGGCATTTTCGCAGCCTAAAGGCTGCGAAAATGCGATTTTTAAGGTAATCGCGGACTTAAAGTCCGAATCCATAATGTATCTGCATTATGGATTGACTCTCATTGACAGGGACATATTTAGAGTCTAATCTATCTACATAAACAGGAGGAGAATCCATGTCGGAACAACAACTCTTTTTTCTGGTACCCATAGGGTCAATTCTGGCCCTGCTTTTTGCTTTTATCCAGGCGCGCAAAGTTTTGGGATTTTCGGAAGGCAGCGAAATCATGCGGAAAATATCCGGTTCGGTGCGTAAGGGGGCCAACGCCTACCTGAAACGGCAGTATACCGGGGTTGCCATGTTTTTTGCTGTTATGTTTGTGATTTTGGGAATCATGGCTTTTTTCAAACTGTTGACTCCCTTTGTCCCTTTTGCGTTTATTACCGGCGGCTTCTTTTCCGGTCTTTCAGGTTTTATCGGAATGAAAATTGCCACCTCCGCCAATTCCAGAACCGCCCAGGCTTCTTCTGAGAGTCTGAATCGGGGATTGCGGGTCGCTTTTTCATCCGGCACGGTGATGGGTTTTACCGTGGTTGGACTGGGGCTGCTTGATTTATCAATTTGGTTTTTCCTGCTGAAATTTGTGTTTTATCATCCGGATTCACCGGCAATTCTGGAGCTTGTCGCAACTGGCAAAAGTATTGACGCCGCGCAGATTCAACTTATTTCTTCGGCAATGCTGACCTTCGGCATGGGCGCTTCCAGTATGGCCCTCTTTGCCCGCGTGGGCGGCGGTATTTTTACCAAAGCCGCCGATGTGGGCGCCGATTTAGTCGGCAAAGTTGAGGCGGGAATTCCTGAAGACGATCCCCGCAATCCGGCGGTTATTGCCGACAACGTGGGTGATAATGTGGGAGACGTTGCGGGCATGGGGGCCGACCTCTATGAGTCCTATGTCGGTTCCATTGTCGCCACTATGGCATTGGCGGTTTCGGCGGGTTACAACTTTGGCGGGGCGGTGGTTCCCATGCTGATGGCCGCTGTCGGAACGATAGCCTCCATTATCGGAACTTTCTTTGTACGCTGCGGAGAGAAAGCGGATCAAAAATCCCTGCTGGGAGCATTGCGCAAAGGAACCTATATTTCTTCCGCTATTATCATTGTTGCGTCCTACCCGGTAATTTACTTTGCGCTGGACTGCGCCCAGCACCCTGAACGCATAGGGATTTATTTTGCGGTATTGTCCGGCCTGCTTGCCGGAGTCCTCATCGGATTCTTCACCGAGTATTATACTTCGGATAATTATAAACCTACCAAGAATCTTGCCGCCGCCAGCCTGACCGGGCCCGCAACCATCATCATCGGGGGAATTTCTCTGGGTATGCTTTCCACCCTGCTGCCGGTAATCATTGTCGGCGCGTCGGTATTGATCAGTTTCTTTGTTTCGGGCGGGGCGAATAGTTTTGCCCACGGTCTGTACGGGGTTGGCATTTCCGCGGTAGGTATGCTTTCCACCCTGGGTATCACTCTGGCAACCGACGCTTACGGCCCCGTTGCGGATAACGCGGGCGGCATTGCTGAAATGTCCCATCTGCCGCACGAGGTTCGCCAACGCACCGACGCCTTGGATTCTCTGGGAAATACCACTGCCGCTACCGGCAAGGGCTTTGCAATTGGTTCCGCGGCGCTGACCGCGCTGGCCCTGATTGTGGCTTATCTTGACGAAATTAAAATTTATATTCCCACGGTCAAACCGGATTTTAAATTGGATCTCGAACTGACCAATCCGCCGGTGTTGATAGGATTGTTTGTCGGCGTCATGCTCCCCTTCCTGTTCTCATCCATGACCATGAGCGCGGTAGGCAGGGCGGCGCAGAATATTGTTAAAGAAGTCCGCCGCCAGTTTAAGGAAATTAAAGGTTTGATGGAAGGAACGGCGGACGCGGACTATTCTACCTGTGTGGATATTTGTACCCGCGGCGCGCAGAAAGAAATGGTGCTTCCCGCCCTGACCGGCATTATTTCACCGATCATCGTGGGCATGGCCCTGGGGGTCAACGGCGTGGCGGGTATGCTTGCCGGGGCCACCGCATCGGGCTTTGTCCTGGCGGTTATGATGGCCAATTCCGGCGGCGCGTGGGATAACGCCAAGAAACACATTGAAGGCGGAAAGTACGGCGGCAAGGGATCGGATCCCCACAAGGCCGCTGTTGTCGGCGATACGGTGGGCGATCCCTTTAAGGATACTTCCGGCCCTTCCATTAATATTTTGATAAAATTGCTTTCCATGGTTTCAATTGTTTTTGGGGCCTTTATTCTTAAGTTTTCTTTGTTTTAAGGAGATACTATGCAGTATATTAATTTTGATAAAACAGTCGCATACCGGCAGCTTACGGATTATGCCGCGGCATGGAAAGGTCTTGATTTCAAGACGGTCCTGGACGCCGATCGTATCCGGCAATACCAAACGCCCATGGCGGCGGGTCTCTGCTATTCATGGGCTGCCAAATCTGTGGATACCGGGGTGTTGAAGCTGTTGCAGGTACTTGCCAAGGAACAGGAGATTATTGCCAAATATGAGGCCCTGCTCAACGGCGAAGTTATGAACACCGGTGAAAAGCGCAAAGTACTGCATCATCTCCTGCGGGGAGAACAGGCGGAGTCAATCATAGAGAACGAAAAAAACATCGGGGATTTTTACCGGGAGGAATTACAGCGTTTTGGTGATTTTGCCGACAGCGTTCACAAAGGCAAATTCAAGGGCAGCACCGGTAAGCCGTTTACCACGGTAGTACAAATCGGCATTGGCGGCTCTGACCTGGGGCCGCGGGCAATGTACCTTGCGCTGGAAAATTGGGCTGTAACGGAAGGCGTAAAAAAGATGAACGCGAAATTTATTTCCAACGTTGATCCCGATGACGCGTCCGCGGTAATAGCCTCTGTGCCGCTGGATCAGACCCTTTTTATACTGGTTTCCAAGAGCGGCACTACGCAGGAAACGCTGGCAAACGAGCTTTATGTCAAAAACAAACTGGAAAAGGCGGAGCTTGACAGCGCGAAGCACATGATCGCCGTTACCAGCGAAACCAGCCCCCTTGCCGACAATCCCGCATATCTGGAATCTTTTTATATTGATGATTATATCGGCGGTCGTTATTCGTCAACATCGGCGGTGGGGGGCTGTGTGCTCTCGCTTGCCTTTGGTCCCGCCGCGTTCCGGGAATTTTTGACCGGCGCAACGGAAGCGGATAAACTGGCGATGGAGCCTGACATTACCGAAAACGCCGCCCTGCTGGACGCCTTAATCGGCGTGTGGGAACGGAATTTCCTGGGTTATCCCTACACGGCGGTATTGCCCTACAGCCAGGCCCTTTCCCGCTTCCCCGCCCATTTACAGCAGCTTGACATGGAATCCAACGGCAAGCGGGTAAACCGCGACGGGCAGCCAATTGCGTATAACACGGGGCCGGTGGTCTTTGGCGAGCCGGGAACCAATGGACAGCATTCGTTCTACCAACTGCTTCACCAGGGAACCAGCATTATTCCCCTGCAATTTATTGGTTTTACCGAAAGCCAACGGGGTGCCAACGTAATCGTGGACGGTTCTTCCAGTCAAACCAAACTCAATGCGAATCTTGCCGCGCAGATAGTCGCCTTTGCCAAAGGGCAAAGTAATGATTCCAACCTGAACAAGGATTTTCCCGGGGGGCGGCCTTCCAGCCTTATTTACGGACAGTCGCTGACTCCCGCGGTTCTGGGCAGCCTTCTTGCCCATTTTGAGAACAAGGTAATGTTCCAGGGCTTTGTGTGGAACGTCAACAGCTTTGATCAGGAAGGAGTGCAGTTGGGCAAAGTACTCACCAAAAAAGTGCTTGCCGGCAGGTCAGGCGATGCCGCGCTGGACGCATACGGTAAAATGCTGGGAATGTAAGGGAAGCCTTTTCCAAAAATTGAAGTTTTGGAAAATCCTCAAGGGTTAACTATTTCGGCGCAGTCATTTTGAGCGGTTCAATGTGGATGGTTGTCATTATGCCGAAATTTTTCTTGATAGTGTCCTCAATCTCGCTTGCTATTTGATGACCTTTTTCTATGGTCATGTCCTTGTCGAGCCGTATATGCAGGGTTAATTCCTTTTCTGTCACATAATCGTGGAGATGAAAATGGTGAATCTGTAAATTATCGTGGTAAGCGGCTTTTACATCGGCGGTAATTTCATCAATTAAATTTTTGTCAGGTTCTTCACCTAACATCTTGGTTACCGTCTCTTTTATGATCTTATAGGTTGCGTAAAACAGGAACAGGGCGATGACTGCCGCCAGGACGCTGTCAATCCACCATAAATAATCCGCCAGAAATATGCCAACCAGTACAACCACGGATGATAATGCGTCCGAGCGGTGATGCCATCCATCGGCTTTTATGCTGGTACTGCCTGTTTTTCGCGCGATATAAAATGCGTATTGCGCCAGCGCTTCTTTTACCGCTATGGAAGCAATCGTAACCACAATGGCGAGAATTCCAAAATGAACGGCTTCCCTGTTTCTGAATTGAATAATTGATTGTTTAAGAAAATCATAGCCTATGATACCGAGGATGAAAGCGATAAAAAGAGCCGCAATCTGTTCCCAGCGCCCGTGTCCGAAGGGGTGTTCCTTGTCGGCTTTTTTTGACATCAGCTTTGCCGCGATCACCAAAACTACCGAACTGATGGAATCCGAAAGGGTATGCCACGCATCGGCTTCCAGAGCCAGCGACCCGGTAATGATGCCCGCCCAAAATTTAAGCGCAAACAGAATTAAATTAACGATAATTGAAGTTGTGCCTTCAACATAACCGCCTTTTACTTTATTCATCGGTATTTCATAATCGCTTAATGTAAAGAAAAATGTCAAGGCACATATATTTAAGAAGAATATAACCACGGTAACCGAAAAGCAGCGCTGCGTTAAGCGGCGTTACTGTTGAATAATGCGACACGTTACCGCGCACAAAAAAAGCCACCGCTTACAGTTACTGTAGGCTGAATTTATTCAGCCGTGCGCGCGGCGAGAGTCACGGAGTACCACTGAGTTTTGATACGAAAATCTTCTATATCCTCCGTGAAACTCCGTGTACTCCGTGGTAAAATTTTGATATGTACCACCGGGGCACCCTGTTTCAGTTCCGGCAGAGTTCCGTTGCGAAACGGACAATACGCTCGTAATTCTCAGGTGTAAGGCGTAAGTAAGTATCATCCGGGCTGTTGAGGCAGCGCCAGGTTTCGGGGATAAAATCGCGGACGGCGGAATTTTTCGTTGAACCGGAAATAAGCAAATCGGCAAAATCAGGTCTATCACCTAGCAGCAATTCAAAAAGGCTTACTTCATCGGTGGGAAGCATGGTAATAGTCTGAACGGGAATGCCTCCCTGCAAAAAACCGGCGTCATCGGAAAAGGGGGTGGGGGCCAGTAATATTTTATTGAAACGGAGGAAACGGGCAGTGTTAAGGGCTTTTTCCCTCAAACCGGTAATTACCTGACTTGCGCGATGAAGTCCTGAACGTTTGTTTTTTTTCAATAAATAGTCAACAGTACTGGAAAACACAAAGGTATCGCCCGTGCCGCAGGCGTCAAAATTAAAAATCCGGGCATTGCCCAGCCCCAGACCACGGAGTTTTTTTGCCAGACTGAACGCCCCCTGTTCTTGAATCCCCTCGCCGGATTGCAGTTCTTCCTTATCGGTAAAAATAATAATCCAATAATCTATATTTTGTTCGCCCAGCCGCAGCGCCGTTTTAAGCAGTTGAAAAACCGCGGCGCTGTTGTCATTTGCGCCGGGGCTGCCAGGGGCCCTGTCGTAATGGGCGGTCAATATAACCGGACTTTGCCTGCGAAAAGGAAATGAACCGCCGGTAGAGGGCTTTATATTTTTCCCCTTGGGAAATATAAAAAAATGACGGTTTCCTTCAATGGGAATAACTACGGAATTGAGACCTAGTTTTTCAATATGCAGGGAAAGTATGGTAAAGCGGTCGGCATCCGGCGCAATAAAATCAAAAAAAACCTCATAAGGGCTTTCCTTGGCCCAGTTACGGTCTGCTTTTTGCCTCATGTTTTTTACAACTTTCGAGCTTGGAATAAGTGCGATGGGGAATCAAGTTCTTTTTGCGCTTGAATTATGCGCAATTCCATCGGCCCCGGTTTGGCGTCGGCGGTACTATGGACTTGCCAGCTTGCCTCGATAATGCCAAAGATTGACGCAGTGCAGAGTTCCAGCGTTTTTTTGATGTCACCTGTTTCCAGATAGCGCGACAAAAACACCGAAGCGGTTATATCGCCGGAACCTGCCATTCCGACAGCGATGGGCAGTTCCGGCGTACTTATCACATACATTCCGCTCTTGTCTGACGCCAGCATCTCTATCTGCCCGCTGGAAACGCCGCCGCGGAAACTGGTAACCAGCACAATGCCCGGCCCCTTTGCATGGATAATATCCACGGCGCGGCGGGCGTTATCAACGGTGTTAGTTTCAAGACCGGTCAGGGCTTCAAGTTCAAATTGATTGGGGGTGATGATGTCCGCCAGGGGAACCAGTTCATTTTTGAACATATCGGGAATGTCCGGTTTGACATAAAACCCCCTGCCCACATCGCCCATTACCGGATCGCAGCAATACAAGGCCTGAGGCGCGGCGGCGCGCACCTTGCGCACCGCGCCGGTAATCGCCCGCCCTACAGCGGCGTCTCCCAGATAACCGGAGAGCACCGCTTCACAATGGGGAAGTACGCCCCTTTCCTCAAGGCCAAGCACCAGCTCTTCGGCAAGTTCTCCGCCCAAAACTTTTCCCTTCCACGCGCCGTATCCCGTATGATTGGAAAATTCGACGGTATTAATCGCCCACACTTCACGGCCCAGCCGCTGCATGGGAAACACCGCCGCGGTGTTTCCCGCATAACCATACACTACATGAGACTGTATTGATAAAACTGCCATTTGTGCCTCTTCCAAAACTATAATGATAATTGAAATGTCCGACTAGGGTAGTTTACACAAAGAACACGGAGAAAGAGAAGATCACTGGTGACTGTCACTTTTTTCCCACTTTGACTAAAGCTTTTTGCGACTTCTCACCCTATATATAGTATGAAAATAGAATATGATGAGCTTGATGAAGAAAGAATTCCCTGGCATCCCGCCTTTGTGGTAACCTAATAAAAGCGCCCCGTTACCGCGCACAATAAAAACCACAGTGTACAATAATGGTAGCGCGGCGGAAGCCCTGCAAATGGAACTACAGGAATACCAGGACGTGCCGCACTGTCAGCCGCCTAAAGGCGGCTTTGCATTTATTTAAAACTGTGAATTTTACTGGTGCTACACTATGCAACATTAATGATCTACACGGCTTAACGCCGTGCTTTTAGTTAGTGGGAATTTCATCCCGAATGTCAGCTTGCTTCCGGGCCGTTACAGATAGATTGCGTGGTTATCAAAAAGGCGAAAAACGTTGTTATTAAAAAGAACATCGCCGTTATATTCCGGGAACAGAAAAAAAGTCGCCCTTTACCCGACCACCTAAACGCAGTTTTAGTGGTCGGGCGGACAGCTTTTATTCGCATAAAAAATCGCTTCCGTTTTATCGGGAATTTCCCTTATGAGTGACTGTCACTTTGGGGATTATAGGTTTATTTCTTTCCCGATACGCCGTCTGCAAGGGAATCCATGTCGGCTTTTTCGACATCATCCATAAGTTTGCCCCTGTGCAGAAAAGCATTAAGTTTTTTAAGATATTCTCCCAGATGGAAAAAGTGGTTCTCTTTCAATCCATGTAATTCTTTATCTACTTCAGAAAGCTTATTTTGAATGGCTTTTGCCTTGCTGGAGTTGTTATATATGGCAATCCCAATAGCGACAGCCGCGCCCAGAATTGAGGTAAAATAAGGGGCCAGTATTTTTAATAATTCCATGTTCATGATACCAATATACTATAAAAAACAAAAAAAACAAGTGTTTTTGCACAAAAAAAAGCCGCCCTTGCGGACGGCTTTCATGTTCACTACTTACATCTCATTGTTTTTCGCTCGTTGCTTTCCTTACTTCTTACGGCTGTTTCGTCCACTCCGAAGTATTACTCACGGGCGCAGTTGTGGTATACGTTCCCGCTGTTCCGTTGGTTGCGTCTGTTGCGTAAAACTTGGCGCGCAAGTCGCCGAATTGGTAGAACGCATAACTATAAAACCCGCTCGAAGGAATCGTGCCTCCAAATGTTACGCTGGCAAGGTTTTTGCAACTACTAAAAACGGTGCTCCCAATGCTGGTAACGCTATTGGGTATGGTTATGCTGGTAAGGCTGTTGCAATTGTAAAAAGCGTAAGCCTCAATGCTGGTAACGCCGTTGGGTATGGTAAATGTAGTGTCTGTTTTACTGCTCGGATATTGTATTAATTTGGTTTTACTTTTGTTATACAATACGCCGTTTTCTGCGGAATAGTTGGAATTAGCAGTTTCAACCGTTATTGTTGTAAGGCTGGAGCAACCGTAAAAAGCACTATTCCCAATGCTGGTAACGCCATTGGGTATGGTTATGCTGGTAAGGCTGGAGCAACCGTAAAAAGCGTTAGTCCCAATGCTAGTAACGGTGTCGGGTATGGTTATGCCGGTAAGGCCGCTGCAATTGTAAAAAGCGTTATCCCCAATGCTGGTAACGCTGTTGGGTAAGTTTATACCGGTAAGGTTGTAGCAGCCGTTAAAAGCATAGTTAGGGATACTGTTACCGCCCGTTATAATGACGGTTCTGAGCGATGTCGGAATAGATGTATTTTGATTGTTGTAACTTGACGCGCCGAATATAAAGCCGAAATAGGGATCATAGGTTTTGTCCCCTCCCACAAACGGTATGGTTATGCTGGTAAGGCTGGTGCAACCTTGAAAAGCGTTAGTCCCAATGCTGGTAACGCTGTTGGGTATGGTTATGCTGGTAAGACCGGTGCAACCGCGAAAAGCGGAAACCCCAATGCTGGTAACGCTGTTGGGTAAGTTTATGCCGGTAAGGTTGTAGCAGTCCATAAAAGAGACACTGGTTATGGTACTGCCGGAAAGGTCAAGGTTGACGTATTTGGTATCGTTGTAAACGCTAATGTTGGACCGCAGCACGTCATAAACACTTGCAGCAGTGGTGTCACTGTTCACGTTCAGCTTAACGATATATGCGGTTGCGGCAGTATTGGCGGGTTGAGCGGACAGCCATAGTGCAAAGTCGGCAACGCTGCTAATGTTATCAGGACTGATATTGATTATCGTTACGGTGAAGGTTGCCGTCTTACCCTCGTATGTGACGGTAACGGTTTTTTGCCCCGCTGTTGCGGAATCAAAGCCGCTGGTGGTGTAGCCGGTAACCGCCTGAGTTGAACTGTCGTTGTAGGTTGCGGTTACCACCATGCCCGCCGTGTTTAATGTTTCGTTCAGGTTATACACGGTTTTGGTCGGCGGTGTGGTTACGGCGATGCTGGTAAGGGTCTTATTGACGGTTACGGTAAAGGTTGCCGTTTTACCTTCATACGTGACGGTAACGGTTTTTTGTCCCGCTGTTGCGGAACTAAAGCCGCTGGTGGTGTAGCCGGTAACCACCTGAGTTGTGCTGTCG
>Ga0268262_10003297_pt1 | contig 17618 bp, 11 predicted proteins | sample TergutNc150P3_FD_190354 | JGI IMG/M metagenome (GOLD analysis project Ga0268262, IMG submission 190354) | Nasutitermes corniger P3 segment gut microbial community from laboratory colony in Florida, USA - Nc150 P3 (SPAdes) (version 2) | ecosystem: Host-associated > Arthropoda: Insects >...
GGTTGCCCTTTTGCACCGCGTTGCCCGCAGGTAATGCCTAAATGCGCTGAAGACTTGCCGGAACTTCGAGAGGTTTCGAGTGGGCATTGGGTGCGATGTCATTGTTTATAACCACAGTATCGGGTTATTGATCTTTCTTTCAAAATAAACTAATATAACTTTTAATAACAATAAAATTTCAGGAGGTATTATAATGAAAAAATTGTTTTTTATCGCCATAACATTGCTGCTTATTGCCGGTTTGAGTTTTACCGGATGTTCCAAGTCAAATTCCAAAAATATTACTTTTACTGTGGCTCTGAGCGAAGACATCAGGGCGGTAGACCCTGGAGTTGCCTGGAACTATGTCACCAATCAGGTTACCAATCAGATCACAGAAGGACTTGTAACTTTTGACGCCAACAACAATATTATTCCGGAACTGGCAAAAAGCTGGAGCCAGCCTGACGAATTAACTTATATCTATAATGTCAGGGATGATATTGTTTTCTCGGACGGAACCAAAATGACAATGGACGACGTGCTGTTTTCTTTTGAAAGGTCGAAAGATCCCGACGGCGGAACCTATTTTGCCGATTTCTTCGACGATGTGGATAGCTTTTCAGTTGACGATTGGAAGTTCACAATTAAGCTTAGCCAGCCATCGGCGGTGTTCAAGTATGTTCCGGCGACCGGCGCGGGACGAATAATCAGCAAAGCCTATTACCAAACACACGCAAAGGATTTTGGAACCGCAACAGGAGGCATTATCGCAACAGGCCCCTTTGTTTACGAAAAATGGACAAGCGGACAGGAAATAGTATTAAAGAAAAATACCAATTACTGGAACAAGGAAAAGCTGAATACCAATATTATTGACACGTTGGTTTTTAAAATTATTCCTGAAGATACATCGCGGGTAATCGCGCTCCAAACCGGAAGCGCTGATTTCTGCGCCAATCTGCCTGAAGATATGCTGGATAAACTAAGTTCAGACAAGAAATTAAATTTTACCAGCGTGAACTCCTTTAAGCTTACCTACCTTGCGCTTAATACCCAGCGCGCGCCCATGAACGATGTAAACGTGCGTAAAGCAATTTCACGGGCAATGAACATTCCCGAATTTCAGAAACGGATTATTAAGGATGCCGGAATAGCGGGAACCATTCTGCCATTCGGCCCTGCCCTCTACGGAGATAATGCAGAGAAATGGCAGCAGTATTTAAATAAAACTCAGGGTTACACTATCGATTTAGCCGTAGCAAAACAGCATCTTGCAAGATCTGCATATCCAAACGGTTTTAACTGCGACCTGATTGTAAGTGAAAATTCCCTTGCCAATCAAAGAGCGCTGTACATTCAAGAAAAACTCAAGGCGCTTAACATCAACGTGAATATCAAGAAGATGTCAGGTGACGAACAGGATACCTACCAGATGGGCGGCGTATTGGATGCCAACAGTAAACGTGATTACGATATGCTTATCGGCGGATGGGAAGCGGATTATCCCGATCTTAACGGCAATATCGAGATCATGTTTGCGGAAAGTCAGGCGGGCGAAGACGGCTACAATGCCGCGGCTTACATTAATCCGGCAATCGACGCTATGATCGTAGACCAGAGGACTACTGTAGATTCAGCCAAGCGTTTTGATATTCAATCTAAAATGATGGATATTATTGTGAACGATGTTCCCTATATCGTATTTGATTACACCTCACGGCAGAGCGTTTTAAACAAAAAATACACCGGCCTTGCCGTTTCTCCTTCATGGCTCTGGGTGCTTCCCGTACAGAACGTCCGTATAGCCAAGTAGGATAAAGTCCAAGGACTTTAGTCCAAGGACTTTAGTCCAAGGACTTTAGTCCAAGGACTTTAGTCCAAGGACTTTAGTCCAAGGACTTCAGTCTTAGTAGCGCAGTAAAGTCCTGGGACTGAAGTCCCGGGACTTTTATTTTCTGCGGAAGAAAGCCGTGAAAGCCCGATGCGCCATGTATATATCGGCTTTTGCGGCTCCTTCAAGCGGGGAGTGCATTGAAAGAAGAGGCACACCGAGATCGACAGTGGGAATGTCAAGAGTTGTAAAAAAACGCGATAATGTTCCGCTGACCCCCGCGTCAACTCTTCCGCCTTCTCCGGTTTGCCAGAGTATATTATCGCCGTCTAAAATTTTTATAAGAGCCGCAACTGTTTGAGCGTCAGCGTCATTTGTGTTTTCTTTCCCTTTCTTTCCGCAATAGCGATAAATAATAACGCCGTGATTTAATTTTGCGTCTCCGTATTTGTCAAAGGCTTCTTTATAAAGAGGATACCAGCAGGTATTAACATCCCCTGAAATGCAAAATGAATTTGTAAAAACTTCGCGTTCATTTACGGATTCACCCGATGCTTCAATAAGGTCATTGATAAAGCCCCGGAAAAAAGCCGACTGTATTCCGCTAATCCCAAAAGAGCCGGTCTCTTCTTTGTCGGCGAGAACAAGACATGTCGTGTGTTCCGGCTCGCTTACGGAAAGGAACGCGGTAAGAGCGGGGTAAACGCATACTTTATCGTCCTGACCATAAGCCCCTACCATGCTCCTGTCAAGTCCGATGTCCGAAGCGGGGAATGCCGGAACCACGGAAAGTTCAGCCGACACAAGGTCTTTTTCGGTAATTCCGTATTTTTCGTACAGGAGGCGGAGTATGTTGAGTTTTACCGCTCCTGCGCCGCTTTCGCCCGGCGCAGAATTAAGTCCTACAAGAACATCAAGATTTTCTGCCGGAACCGCGTCCTTTGCTGATTTTTTCATCTGTTCTTCCCCAAGGTGAGGAAGAAGATCCGCAATAAAAAAACGCGGGTCATCATAGTCTTCGCCTAATTGTATATTGAGTTCCTGTCCGTCTTCGCGGACAATAAAACCATGAATGGACAGCGGAATACCAGTCCACTGATAAGGTTTAATATCTCCGTAATAATGGGTGTCAAAAAAAGCCATGCCCGAATCTTCATAGAGTGGCTGCATTTTAAGATCAAGCCGAGGAGAGTCCACATGTGAAGCGACAATGGAAATGCCCTGAGAAAAACTTTTCTTCCCGATGGCGCAAAAAACCACTGCTTTCCCTCGGCGGCTGAAATAAACTTTATCGCCGCTTTTAATTTTCATGCCTTTTTTCCAGGGAATAAAACCTTCTTTCTCAGCCAGCGTGATGGCAGTTCTTACTGTTTCCCTTTCAGTCTTCGCGGAATTGAGAAAAGGGATATAAGCCTTGCAATACTCATCCACCGCTTTGATTTCTTCAGGCTTCAAAAAAACAGAAGCATCTTTACGTGGAAAAAGAATTTTATTTTTTATGTCAGAATCCATAATATTTTCCTTAATGGTGATTATAATAAAAATACTCTTAAAAGTCTTAAAATTTGAACGAATTTCCTTGTCTTGGGTATTGATTTTTATGATATTTATAGTAAGGGCTTTAATAAGGGCATAAAAAGCTCTAAAAGCTGAAGTTGAAAAAGTTCATACACTTAATAATTACATAAACATTTACCACAAAAAAGAAAATCGGCTCCGCGTTGCGGGACGATAAAATAGCATTTCTCAAACTTCAATCATCTATTAACGCTATCCGACTGCTTCGGATAACACGCCGCTTAAGCGGTAAAAAAGGAGTGGAAAAATGAAAATCAAATTCAAACTGAGTATTTTGATGATCGCAATTGTGGTGATCGTAACAGGAGGCATTGCCATACTGCTGTTACAGAAGGCTTCCAGTATAAGCCTTTCATTGAGTCTTAAGGGGCTTGAGTATGTCGCCAATAATCAGGCTACATACGTACAAGGACAGGAAAACGGATATCTTAAGGTAGTGCAATCGGTGGCGGGTATTATGAGTGATTATGAAGCTATTCCCGCGAATGAACGGCGCACACGTTTTGATTATATGCTGCATTCTACCCTGGATTCACATCCCGATTTTGTCCGTGTATCTTCCATCTGGAAACCAAATGCGTTAGATGGCATGGACGATAGCTCCATAGGCCGTCCCGGTTCTACAGCCACAGGCCAGTATGCAATGACATGGGGCAGGGATACCGGTAAGATTATGGTTACTCAAAATAATAATGTTGAAGAAACCATGACCTATATTAACGGCCCTGATGCGCGTAAAGATCGAGTATGGCATCCCTTTCCGCTTAGGGTAAACGGAAAGGACACATATACGGTCAGAATGAGCACCCCTATTGTTAATCCGCGCACTAACGAAGTAGTCGGAACCGTAACATGTCAGGTAACAATAGACGCATTGCAGCCGTTAGTTGAAAAAACCATAAAAGATTACGATGAAATCGCTTTAATGGTTATATATTCAGGCGACGGGACAATTATGGGGCATTTTATTCCCGACCGCATAGGTAAAAATACGATTAACGTTGACGTTGAAGTTGGCGCTAATCAGGCGGCAATGTTAAAGGCAATAAAAGAAGGGAAAACTTTTTCGGGCTACACTTATGATCCAACCTTAAAAACAAACGTATTCTTTAATATGCAGTCATGCAAAATCGGCGATTCGGACACAACATGGTCGGTATTGGTAGGAACCACTGAATCATACGCGTTAAAAGAGGTCAGCGCGATAACCAGATTTACCGTCATAATAGCCGCAATAGCCATCGTCTTAACTGCGGCAATTGTTTACTTTTCCCTTAGTAACATGACAAAACCAATCTCCAAAGTAGCTGATACCCTTAAAGACATATCAGAAGGCGAAGGAGACCTGACCCGGACTATTTCCGTAAAATCCAACGATGAAATAGGCGATCTTGCCTTGTACTTTAACAAGACTCTGGAGAAAATAAAAAATCTTATTGTAAATATCAAGAAAGAAGCGGATGGATTATCCAATATAGGCAACGATCTTGCCAGCAACATGAACGAAACCGCCGCCGCGGTGAATCAAATTACCTCCAATATTCAAAGCATCAAGGAACGTGTAATAAATCAAAGCGCAAGCGTTACTCAAACAAATTCCACCATTGGACAGGTTATCACCAATATCAACAAACTCAACGGCCATGTGTCGGATCAAAGCAGTAATATTTCACAGGCGTCGTCCGCAATAGAGGAAATGGTAGCGAATATTAATTCAGTAACAAAAACGCTGGTTAGTAACGCGGAAAATGTAAAAACACTGGAAGAAGCTTCGGAAGTAGGCCGTAGCGGATTACAGGAAGTCGCGTCGAGTATTCATGAAGTAGCCCGCGAATCTGAAGATCTGTTGAAAATCAACTCTGTAATAAAAAGTATTGCAAGCCAGACCAATCTGCTTTCGATGAACGCGGCGATAGAAGCGGCTCACGCGGGAGATTCAGGCAGAGGTTTTGCCGTAGTCGCCGACGAAATCCGTAAATTAGCGGAGAGCTCCAGCATGCAATCAAAAACAATCAGCAATGTTTTAAAAAATATTTTGGAATCAATCAATAAAATTACAAAATCCACGGAACACGTGCTTAGTGAATTTGAAGCGATTGACTCAAGCGTTAAGACGGTTGCGGAACAGGAGGATAATATCCGCAACGCAATGGAAGAACAAGGCGAGGGCAGCAAACAAATTCTTAACGGCGTGAGCAATGTAAATGAAATTACCAGTCAGGTAAAAAACGGCAGCGAGGATATGCTTGAGGAAAGCAAGGAAGTAATGAATGAAAGCCACAATCTCGAAATGGTAACACAGGAAATAACAGGCGGCATGAACGAGATGGCCTCAGGCGCGGATCAGGTGAATGTAGCGGTTAACCACGTCAATGATATTTGCACAAAAAACCGCGAGAGTATTATGCATTTAATACAGGAGGTTTCACGCTTTAAAGTAGCGTAGTGTTAGAGCAGCGTAATAAAGCTCCGCCGTGGAATGTAATGTTCTGCGGCGGAGTTTTTTTTTGTTTTTTGAAGAGGGCATATAAGAAGAAATTTTGCTGGCACTTGAATTTTGCGAAAAGACCGACAAAGACTCATTAAACAGCCTGACAAAAGTAATACAAAGTTTCGATGACGCTTTTCTTGCTTTCGAAGTTGTAGATGATAAAACTCTTTATGAAGCCGTTGAAAAAGCTATTCCCCATGGAAGTAAACATCGCGTAAAAGGTTTCCCAAAGGACGCATATCATATTATTTAAAGAAGTATGTTACCGAGAAACTGATATACTTCCTTCAACATTAAAACTACCACCCAAAAAGACAACAAAACCAAGTAAAGCAAAACACATTAAAAACATACTCTTTAAATAATCATATTTTTATACTATAATACCCATTATAAGGAGCATTCTTTTTAATGGCGAATTTAGGCGTTTCTTGTTCAAATACAGGCAAATTCAACGAAGCAACCCGTGTACAAATGCCAGCCCTAGTTCATCTTACAAGGCTGGGATACCGGTATTTCGGCAAAATTTCTGAAGAAACGGCAGGGACAATCTATGACCCAGATACAAACATACTTCGTGAAGTATTTAAAGCCCAATTTACGAAATTAAACCCCCAACAGGAAGGAAAAGCAGAAGAAACTCTCCGTACTATCAAACAAGAACTGGATAACGACGATCTTGGGCGTTCTTTTTACAAAAGACTTACAAGCATTTCTCCCCATCGCCTTATAGATTTTAATAATCCGCAAAACAACCAGTATCATTTTACAGCCGAATTCACCTGTAAGCGGGACCAAGATGAATTTCGACCTGACATTACCCTTTTTGTAAATGGTTTGCCTCTTGTCTTTATCGAAGTTAAAAAACCATACAACCTCGGCGGCATGATTGCAGAAAGCGAGCGAATGAATAAACAGCGTTTTCCAAATAAAAAATTCCGCCGTTTTCTTAACATCACTCAATTTATGATTTTTTCAAATAACCTTGAATATGACAGTCTGGGCGGCATTGTTCCCATTCAAGGCGCTTTTTATTGTACAACAGCCCGTAAGACATCTCCTTTTAACTGTTTTCGGGAAGACAATATAAGCAATGAAAGCATAGCTCCCTTCATAAAAAATTATCCTTATAAAGAATTTAATATCGAAGAAGAAAAACATATTTTAACTGATTTTAATTGTCAGGTTATCCACCATGCGCCGGAATATCAGACAAATCTGAATATCAATACCCCTACTAATCGTATTATTACTTCAATGTGTTCCCCTGAACGTCTTTTGTTCATTCTTAAATACGGTATCGCCTATGTAAAAATGGAACGTGAAATTGACGGCATAATAGAATCAACAGACGAGAAACATATTGTACGTTATCAGCAATTATTCGCTTCATTAGCGGTTCGCCAAAAATTATCCGATGGCGTAATGTCCGGTGTAATCTGGCACACACAAGGCAGCGGGAAAACAGCCCTTTCATATCATCTAACATTTATCTTATCTGATTTTTATTCAAGCCGTAATCAAGTGGCAAAATTTTATTTTATTGTAGACAGGATAGACCTTCTTGAACAAGCAACACAGGAATTCGAAGCAAGAGGCTTAGAAGTAAAAACCGCAACCACTCGAAATGAATTAATGGAACAGTTTCGTACCAATCAAGCGCTTGAAGGCACAAGCGGCAAGCCGGAAATAACAGTAGTAAACATTCAACGCTTCAAAGAAGATAAAACAAAAGTTGACCTTCCGCCTTACGCCACAAACTTACAGCGTATCTTTATAATTGATGAAGCCCACAGGGGCTATAATCCCAAAGGTTGTTTCCTCGCAAACCTTCTTGAAGCGGACAAAAATTCCGTAAAAATAGCCCTAACAGGAACGCCCTTGCTTAAAGAAGAACGTGCGTCATGGGCTGTTTTTGGCAAATATCTGCATACATATTATTATGATAAATCAATTCAAGACGGTTATACGTTAAAAATTATTCGGGAAGATATAGAAACATCTTATCGGTTAAAACTAACAGAAATATACGAAAAACTGGATAAACTTGTTGAAAAAAAAGAGCTAAAAAAAGAAGTTATCAAAGAACATGAAACTTATGTAAAAGAATTATTACGGTATATTATCACCGACTTAAAAAAATTTCGCATTATACAAGGCGATAATACATTAGGCGGCATGATTATTTGTAATACCGGTGAACAGGCAAGAAAAATCTCTGAACTTTTTTATGAAATACAAAATGAATTAAACGCAACTTTATCTGAAAAAAGCGCTTTTAAAGCCGGACTTATTTTACATGACAGTGATGATAAAGAAACAAGAAAGAAAATTATTAATGATTTCAAGAAAAACATGGATATTGATATACTTATTGTATTTAATATGCTTCTTACAGGTTTTGACGCGCCTCGCCTAAAACGTCTTTATTTCGGGCGTAAATTAAGAGACCATAATTTATTACAGGCATTAACCCGTGTAAACCGTCCGTATAAAAACAACCGTTACGGCTATGTAATAGATTTTGAGGATATTAAGCAAAATTTTGATGAAACCAACAAAGCCTATATTGCCGAACTTAACCGATTTAATGATATAGAAGAAACAGGAGAAGGAAACGAAACCGATACATTCCGTCAAATCCTTGAAGATAAAGACTCTCTCATTGCCCTAATGCAAGAAAGCCGTCAGGCATTATTCAAGTATACGATTAACAACATGGAAGAATTTACTTCCGAACTGGATACAATAGAAGACAAACAAGAATTAATAAAACTTAAAAAAATATTAATATCCGCCCGTGATTGCTGGAATATTGTTCGTTCTTTTGGTGATGACGAACTAAAACAAACGTTTGCAAAATTTGAAATTGCTAAATTGCCTACAATGATTTCAGAAATTCAACATCACATAGATAATATTAATCTAAGGGAAGCGGTTGAAGGAAACGACTCTACACGCCGCCTTATAAATGAGGCAATGCAGGATATTGTTTTTAACTTCCGTAAATTAAGCGAAGAAGAAATGAAGATTTTATCCGGCGGCGCTGAACTACAGGATAAATGGCGGCGTTCCATTCAGGCATTTACTCAAAATATAGACCAAGACGACCCTGAATTAATTACCCTTCGTGAAGCCTTTATGCTGCGTTTCAAAGAAAATGGTTTTGTAATAGATAACGTAAAAATATTTAACGATTACTCTAAAGCATTTGATGAAGTCCTTAAAAAACTTTCGGAACTCCAAGTACGGAATAACGCTCTGTTAAAAAAATATAACGGAGACGCAAAATTTACTATCGTTCATAAACGTATAAGAGAAGAAAATGAGCGTCGAAAATCAGACAAAAAAACTCCCATTATTTCAAATTATGATGAACAGATATTAGACGCGCTTCTTTCAATCAAATCGGAAATTGACCAAAAAGTTTATGATCGTAACGACATTCTTAAAAAAGACGATTATTTCGAACAGACAGTAATGGTACAAATAAAAGAAGGATTAAAAAAAATAAACATAGAATGTGAACGAGAAGATTGTGTTTTTATTCAAACAAGAATTTCAAAACAATATCTTAATCAATATAAAGAAGCATATCCGGCGGCATAAATACAGGGGACACAATGGACATTAAAGAAAAAACAATATCCTTAATTGATTCATTAAAATCTACTTGCCAGATTTACGGTATGGGCAACGACGGCAATGAATATAAAATCATCACGCAGGTTTTCTTGTATAAATTTATTAACGATAAATTCGGTTATGCCGTCAAAAAATTAAGAAAAGAACTTTTAAAAGCCGAGAAATGGGAACTTGCCTATGCCGGAATGACTAAAGAAGACAGACAAAACATTTTTGATGAAATCGGACCTGATATTCCCCATCTTGAACCTGAACACTTAATTTTTAATCTTTGGAACCAACAGTCAAAAGGCGATTTTGATTTAATTTTTGATAACACAATGACAGATATTGCATATAAAAACATGAGTATTTTCTCTACACAAACTACACAAAATACAAAAATCCCGCTGTTTGAAAAATTAACGGAATTTGTAACTGACCCTGCCCAAAGAGCGCCATTCACAAGGGCATTGGTAGATAAACTTGTCACCTTTTCTTTTGAAGAAGCGTTTTCACAGCATTATGATTTTTTTGCCGCAATATTTGAATATCTTATAAAGGATTATAATACGTCAGGCGGCGGCAAATACGCTGAGTATTACACCCCTCATGCAATCGCTACTATTATGGCTCGTTTATTGGTTGGCGATAATCCCGATCTGCATAATATTGAATGTTACGACCCCTCAGCCGGAACAGGTACGCTTCTTATGGCAATCGCCCACCAAATAGGCGAAGACCGTTGTACGATATTTTCACAGGATATTTCCCAGCGCAGTAATAAAATGAACAAGCTCAATCTAATCTTAAATGGGCTAATTACTTCCCTTGACCACGCAATACAAGGTGATACATTAGTTTCTCCGTATCATAAAAGTGATAACGGCAAGGAACTCAGACAATTTGATTTTGTTGTTTCCAATCCGCCGTTCAAAATGGATTTTTCAGATACAAGAACAAAAATAGCCGCCATGCCTGCCCGTTTTTGGGCTGGTGTTCCCGGCGTTCCAAAGAAAAAGAAAGAAAGCATGGCAATTTATACTTGTTTTATACAGCATGTAATTAATTCGCTAAAATCCACAGGCAAAGGCGCTATCGTTATCCCTACAGGTTTTATAACCGCTAAAGGCGGCATAGAAGCAAAGATTTTGAAGCATATAGTAGATGAACATATCGTGTCCGGCGTTGTAAGTATGCCGTCAAATGTTTTTGCGACAACAGGCACTAATGTTTCTGTGCTTTTTTTTGATAATTCTAAAACAACTAAAAAAGTAGTTTTAATAGACGCTTCTAAACATGGCGAAGAATACAAAGATGGTAAAAATCAAAAACGCCGTCTCCGTGATTTCGAGATAGATAAAATTGTTAAAACTTTTCAAAATAAAAAAATAATTGATGATTTTTCTGTTGCAGTTACTTATGATGAAATAAAAAACAAAGGCTATTCGCTTGCCGCTGGACAATATTTCGATATAAAAATAGAATATTCTGAAATTACACCCAAAGAATTTAAGCAAAAAATTGCTGTTTATAGCGACAATTTGAATAGCTATTTTAAGCAAGGAAAGAAACTGGAAACCGAAATAATAAAAAACTTGGAAAATTTGAAGATGACGGGTAAATAAATGAAAGAACCAAAAGATATACAAAAAGATAACAGCTTTATTACGCAAATAAAAGATATTATATTCACCGCAAGGCAAAAGGCTTACACGGCAGTAAATTCTGCTATGGTAGAAGCATATTGGCTGATAGGCAAGCGAATAGTTGAAGAAGAACAACAGGGCAATGAACGGGCAGCTTATGGCGAAGAAATTATCAAAATATTGTCCGTTGAGCTTACCAAAGAATTTGGAAGCGGATTTGGCACACGTAATTTGTGGGATTTTAAGAAATTTTACTTAACTTTTCAGGAAGCTGAAATTATGCACACACTGTGTGCACAATTGAGCTGGTCGCATATCAGATTGATAATGAGAGTAGAAAATAAAGACGCTCAAAAATACTACCTTAAAGAAGCCGCGGAAAATCATTGGTCGGTAAGGACATTAGACAGAAATATTTCCACGCTGTATTATAACCGGCTTTTATCTTCACAAATTAAAGAACCTGTTATACAGGAAATGAAAGAGAGAACAAAAGATTTTCAGCAGGATAAATTTGAGTTTATAAAAAATCCTGCCGTATTGGAATTTTTGGGATTACCGAACAACAGCGGATATACAGAGAACGCATTGGAACAAGCGATCATAAACCAAATGCAAAAATTTTTACTTGAAATGGGCAAAGGTTTTGCGTTTGTGGACAGACAAAAATTGATAAGGACTGAAACCGGCGAATTTTACATTGATCTGGTTTTTTACAATTTTGTCCTGAAATGCTTTGTGCTTATTGAGTTAAAGACCCATAAAATAACGCATCAGGACATAGGGCAACTGGATATGTATGTGCGTATGTATGATGATTTAATAAAAACTGACACAGATAATCCAACAATTGGAATTTTACTTTGTACCAAAACGGACAATACTATTGCAAGGTACTCGGTTTTGAAAGAAAACAGTCAACTCTTTGCGAGTAAATATATGCCTTATTTGCCGACCGAAGAAGAATTAAAAGCCGAAATAGAACGGCAAAAAGAAATTTTTGCGATGACTAAACTCAAAGAGAATGAAAATGAATAAAGTAAAATTGGGGGATATTGGAAAAGTTTCAATGTGTAAAAGAATATTGAAACATCAAACAATGGAAAAAGGAGATATTCCTTTTTTCAAAATATCTACTTTTGGAGGAAAAGCAAATGTTTTTATTTCGAAAAATGTTTATGAAAAATATCGCAATAAATTTTCATTTCCGAAAAAAGGAGACATATTAATTTCTGCTGCAGGAACAATTGGGAAAACAGTTATTTATGATGGGAAACCTGCTTATTTCCAAGATTCAAACATCGTTTGGATTGAGAATGATGAGAAAAAAGTTTTAAACCGTTATTTATATTATTTTTATCAAACAAAACCATGGCAAACAACGAACGGTAGTACAATAACAAGAATTTATAACAATAATTTAAGAGATATAACAATTACGTTTCCGGACATCTCTACCCAATCAGCCATCACTCAAATTCTCACTTCGCTTGATGACAAAATTGAACTTAACAACAAAATAAACAAAGAATTGGAAAATTTGGCAAAGACGGTTTATGAATATTGGTTTGTACAAAATGCGGATAAAAAATGGGAGAAAGGGAAATTATCTGATATAGCAAATATAACAATGGGACAATCACCTGATGGAAATTCATATAATGAGCAAGGTGAAGGGATAATATTTTTTCAAGGTTGTACGGATTTCGGCTCAAGATTTCCTACAATTCGGCTATACACAACTAAGCCGGTAAGATTTGCAGAAGCCGGAGATATTTTATTGAGTGTTCGTGCGCCTGTTGGATCAATAAATTTTTCAAACAAGAAATGTTGCATAGGCAGAGGTTTGGCTGCTTTAAACAGCAAAATAGGTTCAATTACACATTTATATTATATTCTCAAAGATTTGGAAATGGTCTTTAATAACAGAAATACAAATGGAACTACTTTTGGAGCGATTACAAAAGACGATTTATTTTCATTACCTGTTACAAAACCTCCAAGAGATATTTTGGTTCAATATGAAAAAATAGCAAAACCTATTTTTGATAAACAATTTGAAATTGAAGAAGAATCCTCAACCCTATCCCAACTCCGAGACTTCCTACTCCCGCTTCTGATGAATGGGCAAGTCACTGTTAAAGCTATAGAGAGCAAAACAGATATAATTCCATTTAAAAATCAAGAAAATAATGATCAAAGATTTAAAATGTGGCTCAAAAATCAAAGACTTGCGGCTCGTGGTGAAATTGATTTACAAACATTACGAGAAATATTCGGCGCTATGGATGATGATGACAAATAATGAAATAGAACAAATATCTAATACTCTTTTACAAAAATATGTTAATCGTGGCGGTAGCTATAAACAATTTTCTAAAATTATGAAAGAAGAAGAGATTAAGTTCAAAGAAATGGAATTTTCAAATAAGAATTTTTTAGGCACATTTACTTTCGGTATTAATAATAAACCTTATATTATGATAAATCAAAATATTCCTAATATAGGTAGAAAGAACTTTACTATTGCCCATGAACTTGGTCATTTTTTTCTTAAACATAAATCACAGTCTGGCTCTTTTGAATGTTTTGAAAACGATATTACTGAGGATAAGCAAGCAACAAAAAATATCGAACATGAGGCTAACTATTTTGCCAGTTGTTTCCTTATGCCTGAGCAAAAAACTACAAGTGCTTTTTTGGGTATGTTAAAGAACTCAAAAAAAGCAACAAATAAAAAATTTCTACATGTGAAGAAAGAAAATTATGGTGTTTGGCGAAATATTTGTGATAATTTAACAAAACGTTTTGGAGTTTCAGAGGCGGCATTGAGATATAGATTGATAAATTTAAAATTAGTGCAGTTTGATTTTGATATGTGATAGGAGAGTAAACTTATGGATACAAACCCCAATAACTTTGACCCCTCTAAAATTTTTGCCGACATGATGCAACAATTTGAAAATAACGGCGTTTTGCTTAACGCTAAATTTATCAGAAAAATATTAAAAGATTGGAAAATAAGGGACTTTCGCATAAATCCCGATGGTAAAATAATGAATGAACACGCTATTGTTGAACTTAATAAATTAAGCCAGAAATTATGCGATGCAATTCCAATTAATACTACCTATGCGACTATTAGCCTGAGTCGAGTGCAAACCGAACATTCTACCAAAGATATGAATTGTGCGTTTACCTTGTATCTTTGTATGTTATGTGGTGCTATTTTTAACTATTATGTAAATCCCATAAAAAAACAGTCAGATGAACAGAAAGTGTTGATAAAATTAACCAGTACTGTAATTGATAATATTATAGGAGGCCTTACTTCATATATGTCAGGGGATTATTTAACTGTTATTCAAAAATTTCGTATCATTTATGAGAGCTATATTATTTTTCTTTTTATCAATAAACATAAGGAACTTGTACCGCTTTTTCTTGATCACATTAAGATAATAGAAAAAAAGATATTTCAGGATTACTCTGAATATACACCAGACCAGTCCGTAAATTCTTTCTTTGACTTTGAAACTGACAAAAATGATATTTTCTGTTGGGCTAAAAGCATTATACCCGAAAGAAAAGACCGTCATCTTGAAACACTTGCTAAGGATGTCGGTATTACAAATGAAATGAGTATCTTCTACAAATTATCATCTAATTTTATTCATACAAACGCTTATACAGCTTTTATCAAGGACAGAATAAACCAGAACTTTGTCAGCATTTATTTACCGTTTATTTCTTCTATTCTTATAAGACAGCTTTTGGCATTTATTGAGGCAGTTAATCCCACAACTTACGAAAACCAATTATTCACGATTTTATTACATGGTCTTGAGATACAGTTTTTTCCTGATTTATTTAAGAATGAAATTGAAAATCTAAAAAAAGAGAGTGCTTCTTGACTATATGAAAAACATCACAGAAATAACGAAACGAGATATTTTCAATTTATTCAAAAATGGTTTTACAGAAGCTTGTTCTTTCTATACTCGAGAGATAAATTATAATTACTATGGTCGATTTGAAGAAATAGAGTTTCTAAGTAAAATCTATCCTTTAGATGAAATGCCTACTAATGACGATCGTTTTGAAAATGCAAGGTATGATATTATTCAACATACAATAAATAACGATGATTGGGATTTTTGCTGGGTATTCTACGATGATCGGTTTGAATTATTTCATGGTAGTGATGCAAAACTATTGGATTTTTTGTGCGCAGTTTTCCATCCAGAAAATAGAGACGAAAATGGAAATTGGAAACCTATTCTTGAACGAATTAATTATTATTTAAAACAAGATGGTTATGAACTATACGAAGAAAGTAAAATATCAGGAAGATCGGTCTATTCTTATAGACAATTATCACCGGAAGAAATTATAAGAAATGATTTTGTTCCTTACTCTGTTAGAAATAAAAAATCAACAGACAGGCCACCAACAATATCTATGACGATAAGAAAAGAAATCTATAATCTTTTTGTACGACATAATGAAATTCAGTATAGAAAGACTGAAACAAATTTTGAATATGATATTAATTCTATAAAAGCTCTTATTGTTGATATAAGAGAACACTATACTCCAAAAGCATTTGTCGATCATAATTCTTATAGTGAAACTGATGATTTAGAAATATTTATAATGCATAATTTACCTTATTGTGTATTTGACGCAATAGAATTATTTGCTAAATATAATTATGAAACATTTCCCGATGAAGTTAATCTAATTTTTAGAAATCATAATTTTCCTTTCAAATTATCTGATGGAAAAATAGAAAAAACAAAGCCAGTTATTGGCACTAAAGAAATTATCAGAGAAGTAGGGTTAAAAGAATTAATTGAACAAGCAACTTCATTATATCATAGTGATAATATTTCCGATAAACAAATTGCTGTTGAAAAACTATGGGATGCTTTTGAACGCTTAAAAACTTACTATGGGGCTGATAAACAAAAAAAAGCATCCGCAACAAAAATTGTCGAAGATATTTCAAATAATAACAATAATTACATAGCCTTATTTAAAGAAGAATTTGATAAACTTACAAAAATCGGAAATGATTATCGCATAAGGCATCACGAAATGGACAAAATTGAAATAATAGACGGTAATTATTACGATTATTTTTTCCAAAGATGTTTTGCGTTAATAGATTTAGCATTAAAATATTTAAGAAATTAGGTTAAGACATTTATTGAAATGGAGCTTATCACTTAGATTCCCTAGTATAACCACCTTGTATTATTACGTTATTAAGAGAGAAGGCAAAATAAAACAATATAGCATCATGTGCGTTAATTGTATTTTTAATTTATTAGTGGTATACTGTTTTCAAAACTAACCACAAGTTCCCTCATTTTTTCTTTATTGATAAAATTTCTCGATATATTCATATAAATATCAAGATAATTATTTTCAATACTGTTTTTGTTATAATAGAATATTTTAATTGACTTACAATGTTTGTGTCCAAAAAGAGTGCTCAATAACGTTCTATCAGATGTACTGCAGGAAAGCCCCATAATATAAACTTGATATACATCAGAATTAATGAAAGCGAGTAATTCCTTATAATTATTTGTCCTTGAATACATGAATGATTTTACATATTTAAGAAAATCATTATTTTCTTTTTCAATTTTTTTATAATTATCATCCATTTCATCACCATAACCAAAGATAATTGGATTGTTTGGGTTATTAATTTGCCCGTGTATATTAATTGTTTTAACATCTTTACGGCAATCAGAATATGTCTTAATTGTAGATGTATAATTAAAATTGAGAAAGCAAATTTTATCTAATTTATTTTCTTTAATATCTTCAATAAAATCAGTTTGCAATAATGGCGAGTACATATTTTTCTCTATGTTTCTGTTAAGCGAAACCTTCTTTTTAATTTGTTCGGATAAATATATTTGCAATAGAATTTGAATTTGTTTAAAATCTTCATTAAGTTTTCTTATATCTTTTTCATTTTCCAGACATTTAAGCAGAGCAGAATAGTATTCTTCTTCAATGTCTACCCATTTTTGCAATTGTTGTTTACCAGAAATTTGACCTAAAAATAAATTATTGAATTCGTAATTACTCTGAAATGTATAAGGTCTAAAATGAGAAATAAAATTACGGAATGTTTGAAAACCAGTTTCAGCCTCAACTATTTCTGCACTTTGAAGAATATATTGATAATCTTTAACATGAACAGAAATATCATTATCAGTATAGTTCCCAATATCTTTGTTTGAGTTATTATAATCTGATATTCTTTTTAAACTGTCATTTTTTAATGAGTCAGAAAAAGTATTTAACTTTTTTATCCAAAAATCATCAATAAAATCTGTATATTTTGTATCTAAGCCATGAGCGAGGTCAAAACCATTACCGATCAAAATAATTCTATTCATGTTTTTTTCCATTATAACATATATTTAAAAATAATAAT
>Ga0268262_10003298_pt1 | contig 17618 bp, 12 predicted proteins | sample TergutNc150P3_FD_190354 | JGI IMG/M metagenome (GOLD analysis project Ga0268262, IMG submission 190354) | Nasutitermes corniger P3 segment gut microbial community from laboratory colony in Florida, USA - Nc150 P3 (SPAdes) (version 2) | ecosystem: Host-associated > Arthropoda: Insects >...
CCCCATTTGCTACAGGCGTATAACAGACGGTGGACAGTATTATTTCAACAATCTAAGGCCATATTCTTAAAATATTAAAAAAAATAAATAGCAAGGAGATCCAAAATGAAAATCAGCCTTAAACTCACTACAATTATGGTCGCGCTTGGTATATTCGCCATTGCTTCTGTAAGTATTAATACACTTATCCGTTCCCGAACAAGCATAATCGGCCTTTCAGAACAATATGTCCTCAGCATGGCCAATGAATCCGCCACCCTTGTTGACAATTATCTTGATTTATATCTGTCCAAACTGGAGACTGTGGCTGACGTATTGGAACAGTATCAGGAAATACCAGTTGCCATCCGCCGTAGTTTATTCAATGTGATAATTGAAGGGATTGTGGAAGAAGACCTGAATATTGTTGCGGCATGGTGTATATGGGAACCGGACGTTTTGGAAGGCGGAGACAGGCCGTATATAGGGACAAAAGGAACCAGTGCCAGCGGGCGTCTTTCTCCTTATTATTATTGGAATAACGGAAAAGTCGAACTGATTATTCTTGAAAATTTTGAAGCCCCCACATACCTTTTGCCGAAAAATTCAGACAATCAGATAATTATGGACCCATATTTTTATGACATAGGCAGAAAAAAGGCATTTATAACCACGGTTTGCGTTCCTATACACGATATGTATGACGTGAATAGAAAGGTCATAGGGGTTGTGGGTATTGATCTTCCCCTTAATCAGATTCAGGAAATATCGCAAACCAAAAAGCCTTTCCCCGATTCCGTAACTGCCGTATTCAGCAATGATGGCACGGTTGCCGCCCACTTCGATCCAGAGCGTTTTGGAAAAAATATGAAAGATACTGAAGCGGACATGGCCGGTAAGGTTATGAATGACTTTGTAGCCGCCGTTAAAAACGGCAAACTTTTTACCTTTTCCAATTATATCGCGGCGTTAAATACGACCATGAAAATGTTTATCATTCCCATTACCATCGGAGAAACGACAACCCCCTGGAGTTACGCGGTAGCCATTATGCAAAAGACGATAATGTCTCCGGTCTACCAAATGATTAATATAACTATAATGATAAGCGTCGCAGTAATGTTCATTTTGGTATTAATCGCCGCATTTATGTCCCGGTCCATAAGCAAGCCAATCGTCAATGTTGCGTTGACACTCAAGGACATATCCGAAGGCGAAGGCGATTTGACCAAACGAATACCGGCCAGGTCTAACGATGAAATCGGCGATCTTTCCAACTACTTCAACCAGACTATGGAAAAAATCAGAAACCTCGTATGGACAATAAAATACAAAATCAACGGGCTTAACCATACCAGTTTTGAACTTTCAACCAATATGAGCAAAACTTCTACGGCTGTCGAGCAGATCAGCTCGAGCCTTGACAGCATGAAAATCCTCATGGTCAAGCAGGAAAGCGGCGCGGAAGAAGCTGGTAAAGCGGTAGGAGATATTAAGTCTAATATTGACAACCTTAACAATATGATAGAAAAACAAACCGAAAGCGTGAATTTATCGTCATCGGCCATTGAGGAAATGACGGCTAATATTAATTCGGTTACCAAAACATTGGTTGAAAACAGCAGAAACGTCACCGCGTTAACTGAAGCGTCGGAGAACGGCAAAACAGGCGTTCAAATGGTAGCGCAGGAGATACGGGAAATAGCCCATGATTCCGAAGGGCTGCTGGAAATTAACGCGGTTATGAACAATATCGCCGCCCAGACAAACCTGCTTTCGATGAACGCGGCGATTGAAGCGGCCCACGCCGGAGAAGCGGGAAGGGGCTTTGCCGTAGTAGCCGACGAAATCCGCAAACTCGCGGAGTCATCCAGCAAGCAATCCAAGACCACCGCGACGATGTTGAAAAAAATAAAAGCGTCCATTGACAACATCACCAAATCTTCCAATGAAGTGTTGTCGCGTTTCGGCGCTATAGACTCAAGCGTGAAAACAGTTTCCGAGCATGAGCAAAATATTCTTCACGCGATGGAAGAACAGGAAGTCGGCGGAAAACAAATACTGGAGTCCATAAGCAAACTGCGTGATTTAACGTCTTCGGTTAAAAAAGGGTCTGACAACATGGCGGCATCGGGAGAGACTCTGGTTCAACAGACGGATGGATTCATACAAACCAGTAAAGAAACAGTAGAAGGCATGAACGAAATAGTGAAAGGCATTAATCAGATAAATGTTTCGGTGAGCCATGTCAATGACATGAGTATGGAAAACAATAAAAACTTTGACTCATTAAAACTGGAAACGGAAAAATTTAAAGATTCCGCCGGTGACGAGAAGAAAAAAATCCTCATAGTAGACGATGACAGTATTCATCTTGAAATGGTGAAAGCGGCATTGCAGGATGAGTATGACGTGTCAACCGCCACATCGGGCAAAGAAGCGTTGGGGTTGTTCTATCAGGGACTTGTTCCCAAATTAATATTATTGGATTTGATAATGCCGGATATGGACGGATGGAATACTTATGGCAGGATAAAAGCGATAAGCGGCCTGTACGACACCCCGATAGCGTTTCTCACTTCTTCAAATGATCCGAAAGATATAAAACACGCGCATGATATGGGAGCGGTTGATTACATCAAAAAGCCAATTAATGCGGATGATCTGAAAAACAGAGTGGGAAAGATTCTGAATAAATAGAATAACAGCCGTAAATACTACGACTGACCAACAATTTATTGTTATAGATTCTCTTGTACAAATTTGCGTTTTTTTATAAACATCTTTCCCTGATTTTTTTATAATTTTTTAACAATTTCGTTGACAAATTCTGCCTGTGGGCAGACAATTATTATTAGTTTATATCAATATTCAGGAGCAACAAAATGAAAATTAAAATCAAACTTAGTTTAATTGTAATCGCTATTGTAGCCGTTGTGGCGGGCAGCATTGCCGTAATATTATTGTTGGAAGCGTCCAGAATAAGTTTGGAGGCTAACCACCGCGGTCTTAGGTATAAAGCCAGAGAGTTTGCCGAACACTGGAAAGGCAGAGAAGACGCTTACATAAGGGCGCTGCAAACTTTAGCAAATGTATTGGATGATTATGAATCCATCCCTGTGGCTCAGCGCCGTGACAGGTATGACGATATGCTACGTTCCGCCCTGGAAGGGGAACCCAATATGATTACAATATATACAATCTGGAAACCCGACACCCTTGACGGTATGGACGAGCGTTACATAGGCAGAACAGGCTCAAGCCCCACAGGTCAGTACGCTATGACATTCAGCAAAGAATCAGGCAGTATTGTAGGCAGGGCCAGCGTTGATATTCAAAACACTATGGATTACTTGAACGGTCCCAACGCTCACAAAGATCGCGTGGATAACCCCGAACCGTGGAAAGTAAACGGAAAAGACACATTTGCGTTTAAGATGATGGTTCCCATCATTAATACCCGTACCAACGAGGTAGTGGGAGGGTTGGGCTGTCTTTTGGCTATTGATGTAATACAGACTACGATAGTAGATATTCTTAAAAAAAACGAAGACCTTGCCGTAATGGTAATGTATTCAAATAACGGTACAATTATGGGGCATTTCATTCCGGAGAGGATTGGAAAGAATATGATAGATGTCGATTATGAATACGGCGTTTACAGACAAGAGGCTTTTCAGGCAATAAAGGACGGGAAACCTTTTGATCTAAGTTTCTATGATCCGACTCTCAAAGAAAATTGCAATTTTGTGATGCAGCCGTTTACCATCGGAAATTCGAACATTAGCTGGATGATAATAATAGGAACAATGGATTCGTATATTTTAAGAGAAGTCAGAGGCATAACGAAATTTACCGTTATCCTGGCTACGATAGCTATCGCCATGGGGGCCGTAATTATTTACTTTTTCCTCAGCAAAACTACCAATCCAATCGTTAAAGTAGCCAATACGCTCGAAATTGTCGCGGAAGGCGATTTGACGCAGAGTGTCAATATCGATTCAAAAGATGAAATAGGCTATCTTGCCCGCGATTTTAATTTTACAGTGGGAAAAATCAAAGACCTTGTCGGAACAATAAAATACAAAATCAACGGGCTTAACCATACCAGTTTTGAGCTTTCAACCAATATGGGCAAGACTTCTTCAGCCGTTCAACAGATTTCATCGAATCTTGACAGCATGAAAACCCTAATGGTCAAGCAGGAAAACGGCGCGGAAGAAGCGGGCAGGGCGGTAGAGGATATAAAAACCAATATTGACAACCTTAACAAAATGATAGAAAAACAAACCGAAAGCGTGAATATGTCGTCATCTGCCATTGAAGAAATGACAGCTAACATTCATTCGGTAACCCAGACGCTGGTAGAAAACAGTAAAAACGTCGTCGTTTTAACGGAAGCGTCGGAAAACGGGAAGTCGGGACTCCAATTGGTCGCGCAGGAGATACAGGAGATAGCCCATGATTCTGAGGGGCTTTTGGAAATAAACTCGGTTATGCACAATATCGCCGCCCAGACAAACTTGCTTTCAATGAATGCGGCAATTGAAGCTGCGCACGCGGGAGAAGCGGGAAGGGGCTTTGCAGTAGTCGCCGGTGAAATCCGCAAACTCGCGGAATCATCGTCACAGCAATCAAAAACCACCGCGGCGATGTTAAAAAAAATAAAAGCGTCCATAGACAACATTACCAAATCCTCCAATGACGTGTTGGCGCGTTTCGGCGCTATAGACTCAAGCGTGAAAACAGTTTCCGTGCATGAACAAAATATCCTGAACGCGATGGAAGAGCAGGAAACGGGCGGAAAACAAATATTGGAATCCATAAGCCGGCTGCGGGACATAACATCCTCGGTTAAGAAAGGATCTGCCCACATGGCGGAATCGGGAGAGACTCTTGTTCAGGAGACGGATGGATTTATACAAACCAGCAAAGAAACGGTCAACGGCATGAACGAGATATTAAAAGGCATTAATCAGATAAATGTTTCAGTAAGCCATGTCAATGATATGAGTATGGAAAACAACCGTAACTTTGAATCATTAAAACAGGAAACGGAAAAATTTAAGGATACCGTTGGCAACGAAAAGAAAAAAGTCCTTATAGTGGATGACGACAATATCCATCTTGAAATGGTGGATGGAGTACTGCAGAATGAGTATACGGTGTCTACCGCCAAATCGGGCAAAGAGGCGCTGGGGTTATTATATCAGGGACTGGTCCCCAAATTAATTTTATTGGACTTGATAATGCCGGAAATGGACGGATGGAATACCTATGGCAGGATAAAAGCGATAAGCGGCTTGCACGATATTCCGATAGCGTTTTTCACGTCTTCAAGCGATCCGAAAGACATAAAACACGCGCGTGATATGGGGGCGGTTGATTTTATCAAAAAGCCATTTAATGCGGACGATCTGAAAAACAGAGTGGGGAAAATACTCCGAAATTAGGCTAAAGCGGCGGATAAATGAAAACTTGACTAATACTATTCCTGAGACTAAAATGTTTCCAGAGAGGAAACATGCTGAAAAAATTTGGTGATATTTTTGGAATTTTACTAAAACCGCTGCGTTTATTTAAACGGCGTTTTCCGCTCCTCGCATATATAGTAAACAGATTTATTACAATGACTGTAATGCTCTTCCTGCTGGGGCTTGCGGTCTTTGGACTTATGGCGCTCGCTCCCGGCGACATTGTAGACCAGATAATGATGCAGCAAATGTTCAGCGAAAATCAGGGGAAAGCCGGGCAAAACTGGCAGACGATGACCGATGATCAGCTAGCAGCCCGAAGAGCGGAACTCGGTCTTGATAAGCCGTTTTATCAGCAGTACTTTCTCTGGCTCAAACACGTTATTGTTGAACATAACCTTGGTGTAAGTTTGATCTCCCGCGCGCCCGTTTCCTTCCTTCTGTCCACGAGAATTGTAAATTCACTTATTTTAAATATTATATCGCTTGTTTTTATCACTATTTTCTCTTTTGCGTTAGGCGTTTATTTTTCCACCAAAGCGGGAACAAAAGCCGATTACGCGGTAACATTTTTCGCCCTTGTGCTTCATGCCTTCCCGGGATTACTGCTTCTTATACTATTACAGCTCTTCGCTTCCGTATCGGGACTATTTCCCGTAACGGCATACCCGCCCTTTCCTTTCTCGCAGGCTCCCGGCAAGTTTGTCTTCTCTTACATGCACCACATATTCCTGCCGCTTTTTGCCTCTTTCCTGGGCGGGATTGGCGGCTCCTTACGGATGATCCGCGCCACCATGCTTGACCAGCTTGGACAGCCTTATATCATGTCATTGCGCTCGCGTGGCATAGCCGAATGGCGCGTTTATTTTGCCCACGCTTTTAGAAACACGCTTAACCCCTACATCACAGGCAGCGCCAATCTTTTGGCCGGCCTGTTTTCCGGCTCCCTGATACTGGAAATAATTTTCGCCTACCCGGGCGTCGGGAGGCTCATGTATGAGGCAGTCCTTCAACAGGACATTAATCTTGTGCTGGCAAACATAATGTTTATTTCCTTCCTTGTGCTTACAGGCATGGTGTTAGCCGACATAATGCTTGCGCTGGTAGACCCCCGTATCAGGTACGGAAAAGAGTAGCCGGTGAAAAAGTTTTTTAATTATATAAAAATTAGGCCTGTCGCCATGATTTCATTCGTCTGTCTTGCCATTCTTTACCTTGTGATGATCTTTGCGGAATTTTTCGCCCCATATTCACCTAACACGTCGTTTGCGGATAAAAGTTACCACCCGCCCAACGTTCATTTTTACAGGGGAAAAATTCAAGCGCAGGAAATGCGGACCACAAACACGGTGACATGGAAGTATGTGCGTATCCGCGATCTTTATTCCGGAATTAAATTATTCGGCGAAGGAGAGCCGTATTATCTGTGGGGATTCATTCCCGCAAACCGCCATCTTTTTACAACCGCGCAGGGCGATTATCCGGTTTTCCTCATGGGCGCTGACAATCTTGGGAGGGATTTATTTTCACGCATTGTCTACGGTTCGCGCGTTTCTCTTACCATTGGTTTTGTAGCGACATTTATCTCCCTTGCCCTTGCCGGTCTTGCGGGAGGCTTTGCGGGTTTCTTCGGCGGTTTTACAGACTGGTCTATCATGAGAACGTCGGAATTTTTAATGCTTATCCCCTCCCTGTACCTGATACTTTTCCTGCGCTCCCTTATGGCGTCTAACATGGATCCCGGCCAGTCTTATATGATGATAACGGTAATACTCTCCCTTGTAGGATGGCCCGGCTCCGCCCGCACGATAAGGGGCATGGTTCACGCGATAAAGCGCGAAGAATTTGTCCTTAATGCCAAATTGGAAATGATTCCTTCCGTGACAATTATTTTCAGGCATATAATTCCGCAAATAGCGAGCCTTCTTATTGTCAGCGTCGCCCTTAGCATTCCCGGTTTTATTATGACGGAGACGGTCCTTTCCTACCTTGGATTGGGCATTACAGACCCCGCCGTAAGCTGGGGTTCCCTTATTAAGCGCGATTTATCTACAATCGCCAATTTACGCGCCTTCCCGTGGCTTTTAACTCCCGTATGGTTTTTGTTAGGTGTAACTTTAGGCTTTAATTTTATCGGGGACGCGCTCAGGGATTTCTTTGATCCGTATCATATCGGCGTAACAAGAAATGAAAAATGGGGATTTAGGAAATTATTTAAAAAGATTTTCCGTTCTCCTAATTCCCCACTTCTCACTCCTCATTCCTCACTTCTCTCTCCCCAATCCCCACTCCCATCGTCTCCCCTTCTATCTGTGCGCGATCTTACTGTTACCTTCAATGTTCAACGCGGCAGAGATTATGTCGGCATTCAGGCGGTACGCGGAGTTTCATTTACTCTGCAAAAAGGCGAAACCTTAGGCATTGTAGGAGAAAGCGGATCGGGAAAAAGCGTAAGCACTTTGGCGATTCCGGGGCTTCATCCCAAGAACGCGGATATTTACGGTTCAATTTGCTATGAGGGCAGGGAATTAATCAACCTTGAAACAGAGGCGTTACGTGAATACAGAGGGAAAAAAATCGGCATGATTTTTCAGGAGCCCGGACGCTCTTATGATCCGCTGCAAAATATCGGCGGCGTATTTTTGGAAACGTTCAGAAACAGAGAGCCTGACATTACCAAAGAGGAATCCGTAAAACGCGCCGTAGCGCTTCTTGAAGAAACAGGGCTTGATAACGGCATAGAGCGCCTTTCCAATTTTCCGCATCAATTTTCAGGCGGACAGCTTCAACGCATCGGCATCGCACTTGCCCTTGCGCAGGGCTGCGAACTTTTAATCGCCGACGAACCGACTACGGCGCTTGATTTGACAATACAAAAACAAATAGTGGAACTTTTAAAAACCCTGCGGCGGAAGCGCAATATTTCAATCATCTTTATCAGCCACGACATTGATTTGGTAGCTGAAATATCAGATCGCATAATGGTGATGTACGGCGGCCTTATAATGGAATCCGCAGGCGCGGCTGAAATTACAAAGAACCCGCGCCACCCCTACACCATCGCTCTCCTTGCCGCCTCGCCGCGCTTCGGAAGTCATTATTCCAAAGAGCGGCTTTTAACCATTCCCGGAAAAGTGAGCGATCCCGCAAATCCGCAGCCGGGTTGTCCGTTTGCACCGCGATGTGAAAGGGCGGGAAGTGCGTGTGCGCGGGAGATTCCGCAGTTGCTAATTAAAGATGGGCATGAGTTGCGGTGTTGTATGGATTGATAAAGAATTTTATCGAAAAATTTTCATACAAAGATCACAAAGATCAGAAGAACACAAAGGGGAATCAAGGATTTTTGTCCGTTATCTTATCGTGAAGTCCAGAACTTAGACTTCGGACAAAAACCTCTTTCCCCCCTAACCTCAACCAAGCCGCAAAGCGGCGAAGGTTCCCCTTTGTGATCTTTGTACCTTCGTGATCTTTGTGTGAAATTTTTTGGGATAAATCCCTATTCTTCATCTTCAGCTAACAATTTTTCGCGGTTGCGTTGATAAATTTCGTTGTCGGGATCAAGTTCCAGAGCGCGGTCTAAATCGGCAATAGTCTGTTCATTGTCGCCTTTTCTTTTATGCGCCACTGCGCGGTTATTGTATGCGGAGCTATTTAACGGATCAAGGCGGATCGCCTCGGTATAATCGGCAATTGCGCTGTCCGGGTCTTTCAGTTCCAGATAAGTATCACCGCGCCGGAGCAAGGCATAAACGTACTGCGGATTAAGCCTGATTGCTTCGCTGAAATTTTCCAGAGCCGCCTGATAATTTTCAAGCTGATAATAAACAACTCCCCTGTTACACCATGCCATTGCATAATTACTATTAAGACGAATCGCTTCGCTATGTTCCGCAATAGCTTTGTCATAGTCTTCCATTCTAAGGTACAAATTGCCAAGATTACTGTGAGCCTCGACATATCCCGGTCTTAACTTCAGGGCTTTTTCATAATCGGCTAAAGCCTTATCATAATCATTTTGAGCGAGGTACACATTACCGCGATTATTGTACGCGCTGGATTCCCATTCGTTAATTCGGATTGCCTCGTTATAATCGGCAAGGGCCGCATCAAGATCGCCTTTGAGCCTGTATGCCATGCCGCGGTTTACATAAGCGTCGAAAAAATTTTTTCGTAAATTGATAGCTTCGGTAGAATCGGCAATAGACCCGTCATAATCGCCTGTCTGCATGCGGGCATAACCTCTGTTGTACCAGGGGAGATGCCATTTAGGATTTAACCGTATCGACTCGGTATAGTCCGCAATGGCTTCAGTGTGGCGGCCTTTAGAGTCGCGGTATACGCCGCGGCTGTTCCATACAAATGAGATTGGCGGAAGCGGACGTTCTTCCATAGCCGCAAGGGCTTTTGCCTGCTCTTCCGCTGGAAGACCGGTAAATTGCCATTTTCTGTCAACAAGCTGATAAATTCCCGCCATGCGGTTGTTCTTATCGTAGAATTCTTCAAAAGAGCGGTCGCCAAAACCATTGCCAAATGAATTGTTTAGCGTAACGCCCGCGCCAATGGTTATCCGCGTTATTTCATTTTCTTCAAACGCGTTAAACCCAATGCCGGCGACGCTGTTGGGTATGGTTACTTCGGTAAGTTTATTTTTTGCAAACGCCCTTTCCCCGATATAACCAACGCCGTCGGAAATTATTACGCCGGCAATATTGTTCAATCTGAACGCCCAATATCCAACAATGAAAACGCTGCCGGGAATAATAACGCGGGTAAGTTCTTTTTTTTGAGAAAAAGCCTCCCTCCCAATTTCAGTAACCGGCAAATCACCTAACATCGGCGGAATAATAACAGTCTTTCCCGCTCCCGTGTAATTGACGATGGATACCCTGTCGCCGCTTTCTAAAACCTGCACTTCAAAATCATTTTTATCGCTGTAATGCAATTGTACGGCCCCCGTTGACCAGAGTCCGTTACTGCCGCAGGTATAGGTTCCCGCCAGATGTCCATTCTCCCCATAAACCGCGGGAAACTCCGAGTCAAACGCTTCATGGCCGTTAGCTGCGGCAATTTTAACATCAGTGCCAATGCTTATCTGCGTAATGGCGTTCCCCATAAACGCCCTGTCACTTACTGTGGTTACGCTCCCGGGAATTGTTATACCTGTAAGCTGATTATTTCTGAATGTTCCTTCCCCTATAACCGAAATTTTATCGGGAAGCGTTACGTTTACAAGTTTGTTATCTGCAAATGCCCCCGAACCAATTTTAAGAACGCTGTCCGGAATTGATACACTAGTTAGCTGATTTCTTGCAAACGCCTCGTCCGCGATATTTGTTACTCCGTTTGGAATAACAATACTTCCAAGCTTGTTATCTGCAAATGCCGATTCTTCAATAACTTTAACGCTGTCGGGAATGACCGCGCCTGTTAGCGCGTTATTTGCAAATGTCCGGGGCTTTATAACGGTAATGCTGTCCGGAATATTTACGCTGCTTATATGATTGCCCGCAAACGCCCCTTCCTCAATATCGGTAACGCTATTGGGAATGACAATACCCGTAAGCGCGTTATGTGCAAATGCCCTTTCTCCTATGACGGTCACAGTATCGGGAATTACGGCCCTTCTCAGCCTTTTTTCAGAAAACGCCTCATGTCCTATTTCTGTAACAGGCAGGTTTTTAAGCCGCGAGGGAATAGTAATTTCAAAATCTGTTCCGGTATAATCGACAATTTGTACTGATTTGCCGTTGTTTACGATATTAGCCGCAAAACCGCCGTCATTAATATCATACTGCACGTTCCAATTACCGTTAGTATAGGTATAAGTTCCCGCCTTACACTTGTTCGTTATGTAAAAGCCGCCGAAATCAAGATCAAATGACGGACCTCCGGTATCACCATTAAGTTCGCTGTCGCCGATTTTTACCTTTGCGCCTATGGTTATTTTTGTAATGTTATTGCCGGTAAACGCCCCGTCAGCAATTTTTTTTATGCCGCCAGGAAGAGTTAAGCCGGTAAGCGCATTATTAAAAAAAGCTTTAGAGTCAATTTCAATATCCACATCGGGAAAAGTTATACTGACAAGTTGATTCTCCGCAAAAGCCCTGTACCCAATATAATAAACGGAATCGGGAATGATTACGCCGGTGAGCCCTTTTCCGGCAAATACCTCGTCCCCAACCCTGTTAACGGGTATATCATTAATCTGAGGAGGAATCCTGACGACCGTATTTGTTCCTTTATATCCGGTAATATGTACTTCAGGCATAGAATCATCAAATATATGCATTACTATAAAATCAAAATCATTTATATCGTCATATTGCTGCGCGGATATGGCGATAGCTGTAAATAAAAACAAAGTTATTATTAGAAATTGATTTTTAGGTTTCATTACTGATTTGTTCATTATACCGGGTTATGAAGCAGAATGCAAGATTCCGTTATTATTGAGTTGTTGTCCGTTGTCTGTGCGTCTTGACAGCTCCTCCGCCTGAAAGTGGATGGAAAAATCGTTGATACCGTTCAGATTTAATAGGTAGGCAAAATAAAAAGGCTCAGAAGCGCTCGGAGTTAATTCTATTTCATTTGAAAGACAGCCCGCCGGAACCTCGGCGATTTTGTCTTCGCTTCTTCTGCGGTAATCATTGTAGACCAAAGCAACACAAATCCCATAGGTGTTATTAAAAACTACCAGAGTTTTCTGCGTTACCATGCATTACATTGCGGTAACTGACATTCAAGCGTGACCAGTCTTGGATCTTTCCCTGATTTATGTTATTATTTAAGTGATGAGGATTTTTAAGTATCTGCGATTTAATAGGTTTGCAGGCAAAGAGGGCATCATGGATAACGAACTGCGGGAAATGGCCAAGCAAATTGAAGCAGGACAAGCAGATGCAGACCTCGGAAGTAATGTTTATAAAGTACGTGTAGCCAGGTCAGGAAAAGGAATTGAGGGCATTCAAAGTTGATGCCAAAGATCAGTTTGCCTTGACAGATGAGCAAATTAGTGCTCGTTTGAAAAACGGAACTCTGATTGAAATTCTTGAGGAGGTCTGATATGAAATACAAAAGCGATATTTTGGAAGCAATACATGAAAATGCAACTGCTAATTTTGAAATTGGGGCAATTTCCGAGGCAAAGATGCGAGAATATGATGAAATGTGCCTCACCGAAGACTCCAAGATAATCCGAAGAACTGATAGTTCTGAGGAAAATGCGAATATTGATCGTGTCGCTGTCTAAGTAAACTACTTAACAATTTGTCATTATTTGTTTTTCTTCTCATTTTATTCTTACCTTTAAATCCTCACACCAAGATCACCAAGTAACAAAGAGCACAAAGAAAAATCTATCATCAAATCATATACTTTGTACCATACATTATGTTGTGGTGACTCAAGCATGATCTTTTCAAAATTCCTTTACTCTGCTAAAGTAGTTTGTCAAAGTCAATATTAAATAGTTCATCCGATGGGCAGATAAAAACGATGTAGTCGTCCAGGTTAAAAGCCTCTATCTCGCCGTCATACGCTTTTATTCTTTGGTCAAGGGGCAGGTTTATCTCGTTAATTTGCGATAAGCGTTCAATCATTTCCGTAAGCGCTTTTCGAAAACTGCCAACCGATTTTTTTTGGGGGTTTGGTATAACCCGCACATACATAAGTTGCCCTCTTTCTTCTTCCACCATAAATTTAATATCGGAGAGGTTAGTCATGTTTATGGCCTTTTGATCTATCCGTAAATCATTGCTGGTAAAAAAAATCTGGTTCTGGGTTTCGGGGCTTTTTCGGGACTTTACTAAATCTATCATCCGTTCAACCAATAAAAAGAAATTCTGTTCCTTTTTAAACCATTCCTTGTCAACGGTAATACGCGGGTATCTGCTGTTTATAAAAAACTTTTGTATTTGGCCGTTTCTTAATACCGGTAAACCTGCTTCTTTCTGATCATATTCATCGTTTGACAAATCAGTCCAGATATTGTAGTCAAATAACCCGGTGGGATTAAATACATAGTAATTCACGCCGTTTTCGATAAAGAAATCCGTAATGTCTTTTGTATGATTCGCGCCAATGATCATAGCCAGAGGCTCGTTTTTTTCCTGCAAAGTACTATATACATGGTTGGCCATGGTAAGGCTTCGTTCATATGCGATTTTGTAGAATACCTTAACCTCATTAAAGTAGGCTCTGGTTTTGGCATCCAGCAGATTTTTAGTTTTATCTTCAAGTTCTTCAAGCCGTTTGTAGATTTCCGTAGTCGATTCGCCTTGATACACGATTTTGTATGTTTCAAATGTCCAGGGGTTTAATGAAAGAAACGCATCTATATCAATTTCTTTTTTATTATACGAAGCTGCCCCTTGGTTATATGTTTCAATGCCTTTATCCACGATAATGCTCCTCAACAAAGCCTGGAAAAAAGCCTGTTCAGCGGCTTCAGATATGGTAACATCATGTTGAGCCTTGTTTTCAATTCCAAATACCAAGCTGCCATTCACAAGGTATATCAATTCAGCGGCTTTAATCTCGCCGCGCTCGAACAGCGCCAACTGTACGGCGTGTTGAGCCTTTTCCGTCCGGTACGTAATTTTTTCAGCCGTCATTATTTCACCCTTGTACATTCCTTCAAGGGCTATAGTGTTTATGCTCCGCTGTTCTTTAAGAACGTCCAAAGCCCAGGCAATTTTGGCCTGTATAAGCCGTGAATTATGCACTTCGGGGAATATATACACCGGGCCGTATATTCCATCATGATAAGAATCCTTTTGTATAAAATAACCGTTTTCGACCAGTTCCCTTGGCGGGACGGCGGTTTTAGGCGTTGTCTTGCAGTTCGCAAGAAAAAACAATGTGCATATGATCAACACTACTTTGATGGTTCTGTTTTTCATATTTTTCCTCCTGATTGTTTTGCTCGTAAGAGCAATATTTCTTGTATTATCGGTCTTCGTTCTTTTTCGGCCATTCGGGTAAGAATACCTGAATATACATCCGGCGGACATATTTCGCGCAGTTTGGTAAGCGCGCAATCTCTAACGCTTGCATCGTCTGTTCTGGTAATGATTCTTTGCAGTTTCATCCGTGTTCTATGAATAATCCTGTCCATTCTCCAGCGCTGGAAGTTAAAATGAGCGTCCAGTCTTACGGACAGTTCATGGATAGTGAGCGTAAGATATAACAACATCAATACCGTTAAAATGCCGGTAACTGTGTAATACAGCCATGGTATTTGTTTTATTAAATCCTTCACAAAATCTCGCCATAACGGGATAAGGATCAATGTTACGATAAGATTGAAAATATTGTTGTTTTTCATAATACTTACAATAGTGTCTAATACCCCGTTCTCAACCCAATTACACATAACGCCGCTATCACCAACACTGTCGGCAACAGCGGCGTTATTTTCCTACTCCCAACCAACATCGGACAAAGTAGTAATTTCATCACCTGGACCGAGTGTGTTATTGCGAATTTTTACTGATCCAAAACCACGATAGACGGCAAATCCCGCATTATAGTCGCCATTTTTACAAGTATTTGCATTGTTTCCAGTTGAACCATAAATAATTCCACTAGTGCTACTACCAGATGCAGGTTGCTTCGTGAAGGTAGATCCGTTTCCTACATATACACCTCCACCATATGCACTCATATACCCTTTACATGAGTTTTTGGAAATAATTCCACCTGTCATGATTACAGTAGAATTGCCTCCGATATATATGCCTCCTCCACATCCACTAGTTCGGTTTGCCCATGTAGCCGCCTCGACAGAATTTTCGCTTATTAATCCGCCTCGTAAGACAACACTACCATTATTTATTACATATATACCTCCTCCATAAGAAGGATCTCCTCTGTGATTATTTCCAGAAATTTCAGCACCTTCGTTCATCTCAAGTATACCACCTCCAACATATACACCGCCTCCTTGTGATGAACTTTGAGAAGAATTCATAGTTATTTTTGCTCCTGAATCAAGAATTAATTTCCCCTGTCCAACAGCAACCAACGCTTTATTATTTGTACTATGTCCTCTTAACACAATATCCTGCAATTTCAAAGTGATACCAGTGTCTATTGAAAAGAGATGACCTTGCCCTAAAAGCTGTATAGTTTTTACATCTTCTGAACTAACACTGCGGATGATAACCGTAATATTTAAGCCCATTGAATCTACCGATGTTGGCACAAGAGACTCATTATTATTCACCACTATGTCAAATACCGTTTCGCTCCCTGTATAATTACATATATATGCCAATTGTTCTGCCAGTGTCGCGCCAGGTGGCGTTATCGGCACGCTTACCCACTTCGCGTACAACGTAATATTTCCGTTAACAGTATACGCCGCGCCTTCCGCATAACTTATTCCCCCGCCATTAGCCTGCGTATTCCAACCCTCAAACATTTTTCCAATATTAGTCATACTTCCCACGCCCGGCAAAGTTATCTCCGTCCCAGGATCTACCGTCTGCGCTGTTGGCGCTACACCGCTTGCGCCATTTGCGTGATATGTAACTGTATACTGAACTACACTTTGCCATTTCGCATACAACGTTACATTGTCGGTTACGGTATAAATTGCGCCTACTTCATAATTAGTTCCTCCTCCGTTACTCTGCGTATTCCAACCGCCAAATGTTTTCCCGCTAAAGCTGAGAGTTCCCTGTCCGGGAACAGTGATGCTGATACCCCTGTACACTGTTTGAGACGCCGGAGCCAATCCGCTTGTCGCGCCATTGGCGTTGAAGGTAACCGTATATTGCGGCGTTGAGCCGTCAAGCCATTGGGCGTAGAAAACCATATCTCGCGTAACTTTAATAGATGCTCCAACGGAATACGTTGTGCCGCCGCCTGATGAACTTTCATTCCAGCCGACAAAAATGTTTCCCGTACTGCTCATGCCGCCCTTATCGGGAAGCCTGATAACGGTACCGGCGTTTACTGTCTGCTCCGCGGGCGGCGTTCCGATTGCGCCATTGGCGTTAAATGTTACGGTATAAGTGTCAGGCGGTTTTTCGCCGTGAAAGAGCGTCGCCATCAAATCACAGCTAAGAAATGTTATGCCTATAATCATTACCAAAATAAAATATTCTATCTGCCGTTTTGTCATTTTATTGCCTCCTTAAAACTTGATTGAATATGCTAATTGAAAAGCCAAAACGCCGTTACCTGAAACAGATGTTTGAACAATTTTGAATCGCGTATTATCCATAACAGCCGCTATATGCGGCGCGCGGTGGTATATAAAAGGTCTTGCAAAGCCATACACCAACGTCAATCCGGCTACAGTAATGCCTGCCGTTGCCGGAACGCCGACCATCGGACTGTTCCAGTCAAGCATTGTCGCTTCTACGACAAAAAGCCCCGCCGCAACAGCGTAACCGGCGGTAATCGTAATGCCGCCCGCAATATCGCGCTCAAGGTAGGAGCCAAGTCCAAAAAGAATGTTTAACGCGCCTGTTCCTATTTTTTCCGCAGTGTCAGGCTGACGGCTTGAAAAACCGGCAATCCGTCTGTCATTTTTATTAACGCTTACTGTAAAAGAAACAATAGCCGCTATTGTTTCCGTTCCTATTACTCTGATTCTGAAACGGTAATCGTTACCGGTATCATCCAGAGAGCCAGTAATAATGGCCTCCGCCCCTATTCTTTTGGTAAGGCTTGCGAGGCTTTCATCGCTTATCATACCCGCGCTTTTGATAAATTGAAAATCAAGTTCCGCCTTCACGACTTCCTGCGCGCCGCGGTCAAGTACTATAAATTTGTGTGAATTAACCAGCTTGTCAAATAATTCCTTTAGAACATAATCAGATAACCGTACATTATGCGATTGAAATTGATACACGACAATTGTTGAGCCTTTTTTTAAACCGTCTTGAATTTGCAGCGCGGCATTATGTATTGCCTCATCAAGAGATAACTCTTTTGACTGACCGAAAGCGGACAGCGCGGCAAAGAACAAAACAACGGCAAAAAATCTTTTTTTCATCTTATCCTCCTAAAGATGCCTATATTTAATGTCACCGCCATGCGGTGTTTTTTTGAGAACAGTACAAAGCCCACTGTTTGTGGAGAAAAAATAAAAAAATAGGAAAATATTATAAAAAGAAGAAAATTCTGCGCTAATTGAATGGGGGGGGGGGGGGG
>Ga0268262_10003299_pt1 | contig 17617 bp, 12 predicted proteins | sample TergutNc150P3_FD_190354 | JGI IMG/M metagenome (GOLD analysis project Ga0268262, IMG submission 190354) | Nasutitermes corniger P3 segment gut microbial community from laboratory colony in Florida, USA - Nc150 P3 (SPAdes) (version 2) | ecosystem: Host-associated > Arthropoda: Insects >...
GTCGTATGCCCTCCGCCGTCGGCTACCAGCCCACGCTGGCCACCGAGATGGGCGAGTTGCAGGAGCGCATCACTTCCACCAAGAAAGGCTCCATCACGTCCATCCAGGCCGTCTATGTCCCCGCCGACGACTACACCGACCCCGCGCCGGCCACCACATTCGCCCACCTGGACGCCACAACCAACCTTAGCCGCGAACTGACGGCCCTTGGCATCTACCCCGCCGTGGACCCGCTCACATCCACCAGCCGCCTGATGGACCCCAGGGTGCTTGGCGACAGCCACTATTCGACGGCCCTAAGGGTCAAGGCCATACTGCAAAAGTACAAAGAACTGCAGGACATCATCGCCATCCTTGGCATGGAAGAGCTTTCGGACGACGACAAAAAAGTGGTCATGCGCGCCCGCAAGCTGCAGCGCTTCCTATCGCAGCCTTTCAGCGTGGCCGAGAGCTTCTCCGGTATGCCGGGCGTTTACGTGAGCCTGGCCGACACAATCAAGGGCTTCGGCGAAATCTGCGACGGCAAGTGGGACCACCTGCCCGAGCAGGCGTTCTTCATGGTCGGCACCATAGAGGCCGCCGTGGAGAAGGCCAAGACCCTCGGCGTATCGGCATAGGGGAGGGGTCATGGGCAGTCACCTTAGGCTGGATATTGTCACCAAGGAAGGCTCCGTCTTCGCGTCCGACGTCCAGGAGCTACAGTTTCCATCGGCCCACAGGGGCTACTACGGCATACTGCCCGACCACACCCACGTCCTGACCCCCGTCGGCGACGGCCACGTCACCTGCTTGGTCAACGGCATGAAGACCGCCTTGACAATTTCCGGCGGCTTCGCCGAAGTCGGCCCCGACCGCGTGACGATACTCGCCAGGGAGTGCAAGGCGGAGGGGTAGTAAAAACATGCAGAGATTGGGTGGTAGCCCCTGCACGATGAGAGGCTTCTCTGCCGAGCCAGTTGCAAAACCTGCAGGTTTTGCAACTTGCCGGAGGCATAGGACTTGCCGGAGGCATAGGCTGCGGCCGGCCGTAGCAGGCTCTGGCGTAAGTCACCATAAACAAACAAGATACGATACCCAGCCAGAGACAGCGGATGGCCGGGAGCAGACGCGCTGCAGGGGTTTTGAAACTGCCTCTACCCTGAATTGCGTCCTCTCTTACGCCCCAACTTTACATAATACGGGGGGGGAGGGGGGATAAACCCTCTATTTGCAGGCACTTACGAAGTATTGCTGAAAGTGCAGAGCGCCAAGCAGGTAGGGCGTGATGCTTAGGCAGAATGGCAACAACCTTTGCAATCAAGCAGACTGCAGCCCAGAAATTCAACTGCTGTTTTTGAACAACGTCAAGGGGCGGAAAGTAGTGGTTTGGGGCACAGGGGAGCTCTCTGGATACGTTTCCCCATTCATTGAAAAATATTTGCCAATATCGTTTTACACATCGAGAGACGCTGTGGGCGCTTTCCGCGGGATTCGCGTTACTACCAAAGAAGCAAGCGGACTGTCGCCAGAGCTACACTATGTCGTGGTGCTGGCGAACCCAGCTTTTGTGGAAATCAGACAGGATTTGGAAGATTTGGGGTTTGTGCAGTACTATTCGTATTTCGACCTCGGCAGTATGCAAGAGTGGCATAATCCTTGGCTGTCCGACCTTGGTGTTATGTCGGCGAAGCCCTTGAAATATCGAAGTTGTGCCCAAATAGAATATGCAGAACTGGTGTTCCAAGGACCCATTGACAAAAACGTCAAGTGCATTCAGCCATGTTGCTGGATTGGCTTGGATCCCCTCCCTGCGGTGGCCTTTGGTGGTACGCCCGAAGATACCCTAAAATCGTTCATGCTGTTACGAAGAGAGATTATTGCAGAAAACATAAGATTCAGCCTACTTGGTGATGACATATCGGACGAAGAGCGCAAGTTTACCAAAATCTGCACGAAGTGCCCATCCTTTATTGAATCTGGTTGGCCCGCACAAGGATACCGTCCCATCGCTGCTGTACACTTTGCCATGTATCCTTCACCCTGCCAGTGCAAGTGTACATACTGCTTTGTTAGAAACGATGAAAAGCATGGATCATTGCAGTTTGAAGAATCAATCCATAGCAAGTGTTATGACAGATTATTCGATACCGTTGGATATGCTTTGGACAACAAGATGATTTCAGAAGATGTTTGTTGGCAATTTGCCGCAGGAGAAATCACCATTCATCCGTACAAAGAGAAGTTCCTGGATTTGATAAAAAACCAAGCGGCAGGATTCGTCACAAATGCCTTCCTTTTTGATGAAAGTATTGCCGCGCACTTGTCATCGAACCCCCGATCGTCCCTGTGTTTTTCTATAGATTGTGGCACACCCGAAACTTGGCGCAAAATCAAGGGCGTTGATAACTTTGACGCGGTTGTTGCGAATATAGCAAAATACCTACAGGTTTGTCAGCGTCCAGAACAAGTGCAGTTGAAATACATAATCCTTCCAGGAATGAACGATAATTCCATGGACTATCATGGAATAGTTGAAATCCTGAAGAAATTACAGATTGCCAGATTGGGCATCACGCCTGATCATCATAGCTGTTTCGACAACAATCCGAGTGTGCAGGATGACCTCTGCAAAGCAACTGGATACCTTGCGGCTCTGCTCAGAAAAAATGGAATAGCCCCAGGTTTGGGGCATACGCAAAAACAGCTTGAAAGAATTGAGTATTACGCAAACGAAGCGCTCGCGGCGGACTAAACACATTCAGTTCAACCGACCAACAGTGTGTCGAGGTAATAGCAGGCAAGTACAAGCCCCGCCAAGCCCACAACGTAGCCGTGGTGAAAAGACCACCGCGTCAGAGAGATTCTGGGACAATCAAATAGTGGGTCTGCTATAATGAGCCGTAAGGTGGAGAATGGCATTGCCAACCAGTCTCTGCCGGTGGTATGGAGGTGGGCGAATGCAGACAACGGACGTAGCCGCTAAGTGCCTGGTGACGGGCGGTGCCGGCTTTGTGGGCTCCAGGCTTTCCGCAAGGCTACTGGAACTGGGCAACGAGGTTGCGGTCTATGACGACCTGAGCGTCGGCCGCAGGGAGAACGTGCCGGCGGGCGCGACATTCATCGAGGCGGACATTCTCGACAGGGATCGTCTGCGCAACGCAATGCGCGGGATGGACATTGTTTTTCACAATGCCGCTTTTGTCAGCATCAGAAACAGCTTCTTTGAGCCAAGGCTGGAATCCGAAGTCAACGTGACCGGGACCCTCAATGTTTTGGACGCGATGGTCGAAGCCAAAGTCGCAAAAATCGTCTTCGCGTCATCAATGGCCGTCTATGGCGTCCCCCAAAAGGAAAGGGTGCATGAAGGGGACGTTGTGCAGCCAATTTCCCCGTACGGCCTAAGCAAGCTGAAAGGCGAGATGCTTTGCAGGGTTTACTCCGACCGGTTTGGCGTCTCCTACAATGCCCTGAGGTATTTCAACATATTTGGCGAGGGGCAGGCTTACTCCGAATACGTTGGGGTTCTGACGGCGTTTCTAAACCTGGCGAAGAGCGGCAAACCAATAACCGTCTGCGGCGACGGGTTGCAGGAAAGGGATTTTGTCTTTGTTGAAGACATCGTCCAGGCAAACATCCTTTCGATGGGCAAACTGAAAAACGCCGTCTATAACATTGGAAGCGGCACAAGGACCTCCATCCTCTCCGTGGCCAAGGCTGTCCAGCGCGAGCATGGAAATGCCGAGATTGCCTACATCCCAAAACCGCCCGGGGAGATTCAGACCATTCAGGCTGACATCGAGGCGGCCAAAAAAGACCTTGGCTTTGCGCCGTCCTTGGGCATTTTGGAGTTCATTCCAAAATTTTGTGCGAGAGAGCAAGCGAGAATGACCGGATGAAGTCCGTCATACTGTGCGCCGGCAAGGGCAAGCGGGCCGCAGGGACCACCGGCGGCGGCAACAAGTGCCTGACAGAAATACCTGGCCACGGCGTGGTTCTCGACTACTCGCTGAGGACTGCGCTAGGTTTGACCGACGGGGCGATTATGGTCATCGGCCATAAAGGTGTGGAAGTGCAAAGACATGTAAACAATTTCGTCGCGGCCAATTTCCCAGGCGCCAACGTGCAATTCGTAGAGCAGGGCGACAAAAGGGAAATCTGCGGCGCGCTTCTGTGCTGCGAGGCATTGGTTGGCGGCGAGGATTTCCTGTTGTTCCTCGGCGATGAAATCATCGCGGAGCCGGCACACACGAAAATGACGGCAGAGTTCTTCGGCCCCGGCGGCAAACAGGGACTGGCCTCGTGCGGCTACGTCCGTGCCCAAGACATAGAAGACGTGCGCAAGACGTACTCCCTGGAGCTATCGGGCAGCAAAGTCTTGGACATTGTAGAAAAACCATCGCAGCCCGCCAACAACCTGATGGGGACTGGGAATTGCCTGTTCAGAAACCGTTTTTTTGAGTATATCCACAAATACGCCGAAGAGTGCCAGCCCGACAAAGCATACTTTTCTTTTCCAGACGTGCTGAAATTCGCAATCGGTCACGGCGAAACGGTTTGTGCCTACGAAATAGGCAGTGCCTACCTCAACTTCAACGACGCGGACGACATTGCGTCATTTTTGCGCTTGGTCGACAAAACGGGGGGATAGCCATGGAACCCGTCGTAACCGTCCATTCGTTCAACGAAGCCTACGCCGAGCTTGCGGCAGTGTCCATAACTTCGTTGGTGCACAACAACCCGACGCGGGACTGCCACGCACACATTTTCGAGAACTCCGTGAGCAACGAAGCGCTGTCGAAAATTCTCACGATTGGGCAGAAGTACCCAAACGCGAGGCTCACCGTACACCACATACCCGACGAAGCCTTTGCCGAAATTGCCGATGGACACTACGGGAAAGAGACATGGTACCCCCTGCTGGCGCCGGAGATGCTGCGCGACTGCAACAAGGCGCTGGTGCTTGAGCCTGACACGCTCGTCTGCCGCGACATTTCGGAACTGTTCGACATGGATCTGCGTGACTCCCCAATGGCCTGCCATATCCTGAATTTTTCGAACATGGCGCCTGGGAAAACCAAATATTTCAATGCCGGCGTTATGCTGTTCAACCTTGGGGCCTTGAGAAATGCAGATTCGTTCAACGCAAGAGAATTGACCAGCGTCGTGCTTGGGATGCGGGCTCGTTGGCCCAGCAATCACCTTTGGGTCGCACAGGAATCCTATCTAAACTGCGTCTTCGACCACGACGCCTTGTGCCACATCCCATTTAAGTACCACATGGCGGGGCGGATGGTGACATGGTGCGATCCTTCCATCGGCTTTGATGAGATTTTTGATGGGTTTTCAAACCCCGCCATCATACACTTCGTTGGGCCCAAGCCCGATAGGTTTGGCACCCATCTGCCTTTGCTGCAAAAATGGTGGGTTTGTCACGCGCTGTCGCCTTACGCCAATCCGCAGCGCGACGCAACGCGCCTGCAAGAAATCATGGAGCATAGAAAACAGCAACGAAACTCCATTTGCACCTATACACAGTATTGTGATGATTATCTTCTTGACGACATGCTGGAGGCCATAGATAAACTTAAATGCTTTTCGCAGAATGGCATGCAGATTGTGTTCTATGGAGCCGGCCACTGGGGGACAGTGTTCTCCCGCATTGCACGGGCGATGGGTTTGGCGCCGGACAAAATCTGTGACCGCGGCAAGTGCGGCACAACTATAGACGGCATCGCCGTGGAATCGCCGAATCTCCTGAATGGCACAACGACAACAAACACCATTGTAGTGATGGCGATAATGGAGCCGCGAACACTGACCAACGCCAAGAACGCGATTCTGGGCTTCGGCATCCCCGAAAACCACATTCTGCCGATCTTTGAGCAACTCGCGCTTGGCGGCAGGAGGTGGGATGAAATTCTGAACTCCATTTCGCAGTAGGAGAGCAAGCGTGGAACCCATTGTCACAATCCATTCGTTCAACGAAGCCTACGCCGAGCTTGCGGCAGTGTCCATCACTTCTTTGGTGCACAACAACCCGACGCGGGACTGCCACGTCCATATTTTTGAGAACTCCCTTGGCAGAGAGACTATTGCCAGAATTCTCACCATCGAGCAAAAATACGCAAACGCCAAGATCACTGTGCACCACATACCCGACGAAGCCTTTGCCGAAGTGGCCGATGGACACTATGGGGGAGAGACATGGTACCCCATGCTTGCGCCGGAGATGCTGCGCGACTGCAACAAGGCGCTGGTGCTTGAGCCCGACACTCTCGTCTGCCGCGACATTTCGGAACTGTTCGACATGGATTTGGGCGAATCTCCGTTGGCCTGCCATCTCAGGAAGCCAACGAGACCTGTCCATCTGGTGATTGGCAAGCCTTCGTGTTTCAACGCCGGTGTTTTGCTCCTCAACCTGAAGTGCATACGCAAAAATGACACGTTCAACATGAAAAACCTGTCAGATGCAGTGCGTATGCTTCGACTTCGCTACTCCGACACATCTCTGTGGATTGCACAAGAGTCCTATCTTAACCATGTTCTGGACCATGAAACGCTCTTACGTTATTCATTCAGATTTAATTGTTTTTTACTATTAAGTTTTTTACTGTTTCATAGTAGCGATATAGAATCTCACGAGATTTCTATAGTTCTTTCAAACCCAGCCATTATTCATTTCGCTGGTCACAAGCCGAACAGTAAGACCTGCATGGCATTTTTGAATGTTGTTCATAAGTGGTGGGAATACCATGCTCTATCGCCTTTCGCGGATTCACAACGCGATGCAGCTCGCGTACAAGAAATCATCGAATATAGAAATGGTTTAAGAAATTCAATTTGCTCATTTCACAATTATTTTGATTACCTTCTTTTAGATGATTTGCTCGGAGCCATAGAAAAACTTAAACAAATGGCGGAAAATGGAACGCAGATAGTTTTTTATGGGATCGGTCAGTGGGGGACTGGGTTCGCCCGCATTGCAAGGGCAATGGGTCTTCACCCCGACAAAATATGCGACCGAGGCAAGTGCGGCACAGCGATAGACGGCGTCGGCATTGAACCCCCGGACATCCTGAAGTCCGACAACGGCAACACCATTGTAGTGGTCGCAATAGCGGAGCCGCAGACCATGACGGAAGTCAAGAACACGCTTCTGGGCTTCGGCATACCCGAACACCACATACTTCCGGTCTTTGAGCAGCTTGCGCTCGGCGGCAGGCGCTGGAATGAAATCTTGGCGAGCGTTCATTTGTAGCCCAAATGGAGGCTGCCTTACAACGACAATAGGCTTTCCGTCCACTCATTCAGTATCGCTTGGGCAAGGAGCGGCGGCTCCGCGCCCGAAACCGGGACTGTAACGTAGCCGTCGGGGGAAAGGGACGCGCCGCTGCGGCCCTGTACCCAAGCCATCAGCTTCATGGGGTCTATGGGCGTCTGGGGGCTAAGCCTAAACCTGAGCTGCCCTTGGGCGAATGACACCTCGCTCACGGCCAGCCTCTGGGCCAGCAGTTTCACGTGCATGGCCTGGAAAAACAGCTCTGTCTCCTCGTCGCCCTTGGGCACGGGGCCAAAGCGGTCCTCCAGTTCGAGGCGGTACTGCTCCAGCACGCGCGGCTCCCTGATGCGCGACACGCGCTTGTAGGCCACCACGCGCTCGGAGGACTGGTCGAGCCACCGCTTTGAGAGGCGCGCCGGGCCAAAGTCCATCCGCACGTCGAATGTGCCGCTGGGCTCGCCCTTGAGCTCCTGCAGCGTCTCTTCCAGCAGCCTGACGTACAGCTCGAAGCCAATCTCCTGTATGTGCCCGGACTGCTCGCCGCCCAGCAGGTTCCCTGCCCCCCTCAATTCCAAGTCCAGCGCGGCTATGCGGAAGCCTGACCCTAGGTCGGAGAAATCCTCTAGGGCCTGCAGGCGCTTCCTGGCGTCGTCGGTTATCTGGCCCCTGCCGGGTATCAGCAGGTAGGCATAGGCGGGGACGTCGCTGCGCCCCACGCGGCCGCGCAGTTGGTAAAGCTGCGAGAGGCCGAATGCGTCCGCCCTGTTCACTATCAGCGTGTTCGCGTTGGGCACGTCCAGACCGTTCTCGACTATCGTGGTGGCCACCAGCACGTCCAGGCGGCCCTCCATGAAGCTGACCATCACCCGCTCCAGCGCATCGTCGGAGAGCTGCGCGTGGCCCACGCCGACCCTGGCGTCCGGCACAAGGTCGCGAATGCGCTCGGCCACGCTCAGGATGGACTCTACGCGGTTATGCACCACATAGACCTGCCCGCTGCGGCGCATCTCGAACTGGATGGCCGACGCCACCAGCTCGTCCGACCATGGCGCCACAACGGTTTCTATGGCCAGGCGGTTCTTGGGCGGCGTCTCTATCAGGCTGATCTCGCGCAGGCCGGTGAGCGACATGTGCAGCGTGCGCGGTATGGGCGTGGCGCTCATGGCCAGCACGTCCACGTTGGCGCGCAGTTTTTTTAGCTTTTCCTTGTGCCCCACGCCAAAGCGCTGCTCCTCGTCAATCACCACCAGGCCAAGGTCGGCAAAGCTGACGCGCTGGCCCAACAGTTGGTGCGTGCCTATGACTATCTCCACCTTGCCGTCCGCCAAATCGCGCTGCACCTGCTTTGCCTTGGCGGGGTCAACAAAGCGGTTGAGCATCTCTATCCGCACCGGGAAGCCGGCGAAGCGGTCCATGAACGTGCGGAAGTGCTGAAAGCACAGCACGGTGGTGGGGCACAGCACGGCAACCTGCTTGCCGTCCAGGGCCACCTTGGCGGCCGCGCGCATGGCCACCTCTGTTTTGCCGAAGCCGACGTCGCCGCAGACCAGGCGGTCCATCACCCTGTTGGACTCCAGATCGGACTTTATGGCCTCCGTCGCCTCCAACTGGTCAGGCGTAGGCTCGAATGGGAAACCAGCCTCGAACTCGGCCATCTCTGGACCGTCGACGCTGAATACAAACCCCTTTTCCTTTTTCCGCTTGGCGTAGAGCTTCAGCAGTTCTTCGGCCATGTCGCGTATGGCTTTTTTGGCCCTGCGCTTGACCTTGGCCCAGGACGCGCCGCCCAGCTTGTCCAGGGGCGGCTTTACGCCATCTGGGCTGACGTAGCGCTGGACAAGGTCGGCGCGCTCCAGCGAAACACAGAGCTTGCCGCCGTCGGCGTAGCCCAGTTGTATCACGTCCCGCTCTTCCCCCCCGACTGTGAGCGAGCCGAAGCCCAGAAACTCGCCTATGCCGTGGTCAAGGTGAACCACCCTGTCCCCGGGCTTCAGGTCGCGCAGGTCGGAAAGGAACGCACTGACGCGGCTCTTCTGTGGCCTCGCGGGCGGCGCCGCGCGCCGTCCGAACACCTCCAATTCAGTAAGCACAAGCAGGCGATGCCCCTTCAGGTGGACGCCGCCGGACAGGTTCAGGGCCAATGCACGGCAGCCGGGGTCGGTCCCCGTTGCCAGGGGCAGTTCGTAGTCGCGGATTATCTCTTTGAACCTGTCGCGCATACCCGCCGTGCTGCCGGCAAGGAACACGCGGTCCCCCAATAGGGCGGCCTGCTGTATGTGTTCGGCCAGATCCCCCAAGCGACCTTGGAACTCGCGCGCGGGCTGGACTTCGGGCGGTGCGTCCGCCTCGGACTGCCACTCCGTGAAGTGCAGCGCCGCCCAGGACGCGACAGCGGGTTCATGCTGAACGAACCTGTCCCCGTAGTCGCTGCAAACCACGCCGCCGCTCCGCAGCCTTGCGACGCCCTCCTCTATGCGCTTCCGCTCCGATTTGACTATGGACGCCCACCATTCCGGCTCCAGGCAGACCCTCATGCCAATGGTGCCTGCGCTGCCTTGCCCCCCGCAGAGCCGCACCCAGTCGTGCAGTTGGCCTTTCGGGTAGTCCAACAGGGGGTAAAAGAGCTCCTCGCCAGGAAAGGAGCCAACCGTGGCCAGCCTTGCCCTGCGGAAGTCCAAGTCGTCGCCAGGGTCAGGTGTAAGGGCGGCCCTTGATTCGAGCGCGGCCATGAGTGATTCTGGCGAGCGCGGCCCCTCGAAGCGGGGGTACAGCGTCAGTGAGCCGATGTTTTCGCCGGTGCGCCTCTGTGTGTCGGGGTCGAAGGGGGACATCTGCTCCAATTCGTCGCCGAAACACTCCAGCCGCAGCGGGGCGTCTAGGTGGTCGGGCCAGACGTCTATCACCATCCCCCTAGCGCTGAACTCCCCAGGCTGGCCCGCCAAGTCCGTGCGCCTGTAGCCAAGCCCCACGAGGTTCTCCAGCAGCGCCCCCCTGGGCGCCTCGCTGCCGGTGACCAGCGTCAGGCGCATCTTTTTGAACCATGAGGGGTGTGGCAGCCTCTCCAGCGCCGCCATGGGGCCAGTCACAAGCACCCGGACGCGCTGCTCCAACAAACCAACCAGCGCGGCCAGGCGGTCCTTCAGCACCATGCCAGGCGGGCTGGACTCCCCCCCGGCGTATTGGGCCATGCCGGGGAAGTGCGCCACGGACACGCCCGAAGCGTCATGGGCTGCGGCCAAGGCCACCCTCAAGTCGGAGGCAAGCGTCTGTGCGTCGCTTTCAGTGGGCGCGTCTATCCACAGCGTCCTCCGCCCCGCCGCTGAAAGCCAGTGACCCAGCAGCAGCGCCAGACCCGCCGGCGCCGCCCAGCGGAGCCGCTGCGGGTGCGGCGATGCAGATGACCCGAACCACGCCCCCCCGCCCATCGAGCGCAGCATGTCCCGCAGCGCGTCTGTGTCCTGTTGTTCCATTTGGTTCCGTTTTGTCGCGCCAGGGCGCGATGTCCATATTGTCCTGAGCCACTTGCAAAACGCCAGTTTTGCAAGGCCAACGGAGTTGGTAGGCTGCGGCCGGCCGTAGCAGGCTCTGGCGTAAGCTACCGCTTTCAAACATGATACCGCATCCAGCCAGAGACGGCGGATGGCCGGGAGCAGACGTAATCCCAATTCCAGATAGAGTGCGTGGTAATTCTATCTGAAATTGGAATGCGCGACATGGAGGTCGCGCTCGAAACGCGAAGCGTTTCGGGAGGCAAGGCGAAAAGCGGATCAAAGCAGCCGACTAATTCAAAATTGCATGGAGGCAATTTTGAATTAGAAATGGAATAATGCCTGGTTTTGCAAGAAGCTCCCATCACTGGTGGCGCCGCCCAAATGATGACAGTCCGCCCCCCCTGTCGGCGCAGGCAGGGCCCCGCTGGTAAAATTCTGCACAGCGCAACAAAGACGTTGGTTTCTTGAAATGTGCAAATTCAGTCCCGCCAATGCAAAAAAACGCATAAACTATTTTTGGACTTGCCGATGGAGGGCAGAATGAACTGGTACATGCAGTTGACAATCAAAGGAAAGCTGATGGTGGCATTCATTTGCGTGGTGGTGTTCGCCATAGCGATAGGTGTCCTGGGGATGGCCTCCCTGAGCAGAATGGGCGCGGCGGACGAACTTCTCTACAAGCAGGGCGTGCAGCTGCTCAGCACGGTGGGGTCGGCGCGGCAGGTGATAACCCAGTGCCGCGCCCAAGTCCGCGACATCATAATCGAGAACGACCGCGACAAAATGGTCGCGCTGACCAAGGACTTCGACGCCAGCCAAAATACGCTGCTCGACCTCATGGACCAACTTAACGGGTACGCCAAGGGCGACGCCCAGATGGAAGCCGCCATAAGGGATTCGACGGACAAGCTGAAAAGGTACTTCGCAAGCGGCCACGATTTCATAGATCTGGCGCTGGCCAGCAGGAACGTGGAAGCGATGGCCTACCTGAAAAACACGATGGCTCCTCCCTACAATGACGCGTTCAATTCACTGACGGACCTCAAGGCTCTCGCCCAGACCAACTCGGAGGACAGGGTCAAGTCGAACAGGGCCACCGCCAGCCAGGCCAGGATGTGGCAGATACTCATCATGATCGCCGTTGCCGTGCTCTCCATCGTTATGGGCAACTTCATTGCGAACTTCCTGAAGAAGCGGATGATGACCCTTGGCGCCAAGGTGCGGCAGGTGGCGGACGGCGACCTGACGGTCAACTCCCACGCCCTGTACGCCGACGAGCTGGGCGATATGGCCAACGCTCTGGGGGACATGATCAAGTCGCTCAGGACTCTGGTGGGCAGCATTGGTCAGGGCATAGACGGCGTGTCCAGCGGCGCGGCGGAGCTATCTGCATCCGCTGACCAGATGTCCTCGACGACCAGCGAGATAGCCCGGAGCTCCGAGCACCAGAGGGGCGACGCGGAGAGCATGGCCGCCGCCATGACCGAGCTTTCGGCGTCCATCGACGAGGTGAGCCGTGGCGCCACCGCGTCCCTGGAGCAGCTCGACGCCGCGCTGGACGCCACCAACCAAGGCAACGCAGCGGGCGACGCCACCAAGAAGGCGATGGACGACATCACCACCACAACGGGCAAGATTGCCGCGGCAATCGGGGTCATCCAGGAGATTGCCAACCAGACCAACCTGCTGTCGCTGAACGCCGCCATCGAGGCAGCCAAGGCCGGCGAGCAGGGCAAGGGCTTCGCCGTGGTCGCCGAGGAGGTCAGGAAGCTGGCCGAGCGCAGCGCGACGTCGGCCAAGGAGATTGCACAGCACAACATAGACGCGCGGGAGTCCGTCCAGCGCGGAGGCGAGATGGTCACTTCGACCGTGGCGCTGCTGGAGAAGATCAAGGTCAGCCTGGACCAGTTCGCGGTGCAGACCAGGGCGTCCGTGGCCGCCACCAAGGAGCAGGCCAAGACCGGCACCGAGGTCGCCAAGCAGGTGGATGGCAGCGTGAACGAGTCGGCCTCGATAGCGTCGGCGACGCACGAGATGTCCTCGACCACCCAGGAGGTCTCCCGCACGGCGTCCGAGCTTGCGGGCCTCGCCTCCCAGCTCCAGGAGCAGGTCAGAAAGTTCAGGCTGGCGTAACGGCGTTGCGTTGGATTGGGCACAGGAGGGGCCGGGCCGCGCTTGGCCCCTTGTTTTTCTTTCTTGAGGCAGTTTCAAAACCCCTGCTGCGCGTCTGCTCCAGGCCATCCGCTGTCTCTGGCTGGGCATCGTATCTTGTTTGTTTACTGTGATTTACGCCAGAGCCTGCTGCGGCCTGGCGCAGCCTATGCCTCCGGCAAGTTGCAAAACCTGCCGGTTTTGCAACTGGCTCTCTTTTTTTCTTTGGGCTTGATTTGCTATATTTGTTTTTTGCTGCGGACGGACATCGTGGACGCAGCGACCAATTTTTTCGAATGGGGGGGGGCCAAGATGATGATGAACTTGGGCAAAAACGAGAGAAAGAGGCTTCTGCTGATTTACTTCTCTCTGTTTGTCTGCGCACTGCTCAGCGGCGCCGTGGGTATGACGTCCGTGTATTTGTTGGCCAAAGCGGACAGGCAGTTGTACACCGTCGGCGTCGAGGACATGGGCGCCATAACCAAGGTGAAGGAGGAGTTCGCCTGGATCCCCATTCACGTCCGCAACATAATCATTGAGACCGACCCGGTGAGGAGAGCCGCGTGCGTGGAGGAATTCAACAAGCGCAAGCGGGCTGTGCAGAACCTCTTCGGGAGGCTGCCCCAGATAGTCAGCGGCGATCCGACAAAAGAGGAGCTTTACAACAAAGCCAGCTCACTGATAGATGATTTCTGGAAAAAGGTGGGCGAGGTCGTCAAGCGCGCCGCCGAAGGCAACACGGCGGAGGCCGTCCCCTACATGCTGCGGCTTGCCTTCCCGCAGTATGTGGACGCCAACGGGGCCCTTGGCAACCTGCAAGAGGAAATGAGGCAAGATGCGGCCCGGCAGCAGAGGTCGAACGGGACAGTGTCGCTCGTGGCCAGCATCGCAACGGTGGCCTGCGCCGTCATAATGGTTGTGCTGTCCTTTGTTTTCGCCCTCTACGTAGAGCACCTGCGCCAACCTGGCACCGCGGACTTGACAATGCCATAGGCTCCCCTGCGTTTCCTCGCACGGGACGCGTCCAATAAGGAGGCACCGTTGAACGACAACCGGCGGCACAACCCGGTGATGAGGCACATACTGGTCTCCGTTGACCTGCTGGCATTCGCGCTGGTGCTGATCGGGGGGGCATTCGCGCTGCTGTACCTGAACAGGATAGGGAATGCGGACGACCGCCTGTACGCCATCGGCGTGGAGAGCCTCGGTGTCATGACCGATATGCGGGAGGAGTTCACCACCCTGCCCGCAACCATGCGCGACCTGATAATCGAGACCGCCCCCGACCGGTTGGGCGACTACAGAAAGTACTTCGACCGCACGAAAGAGTCCGTGGAGGCCAAGCTGGAGCAGGTCAGGCGGACGATAGTGGGCGACTCCGAAAAAGAGGACCTGATAGGCTTGCTGCAGGACCAGCTCGACCGGTACTGGGTCAAGGCGGACGAATGCATCGCCATCTGCCTGGCCAACAGGAAGCAGGAGGCCATGCTGTTCATGCGCCAGCAGGCCTACCCGTACTACCAGGCGTCCCAGAAGGCGATGGGCCTGCTGCAGGACAGCATGAAAAGGGAGGCCTCGTCGCAGCTCAAGTCCAACAGGGCGACCATAACCTCCGTCAGCGTGGCGATGGCGGTGTGCACCGTCGTGATGGCCACGCTCGCGCTGTTCTACGCCGGCCGCATAGCAAAGCACATACAGTAGCGGCCAGGTATTTTTCACTGAGGAGGCGCGATTGAGCTACCAACTGCCCGCAGGGATGAGCGAGACCCAGCAGTGGAGAACGCTGAAGTCAATAATGAAGCACCTGGTGGTGTCCCTCGGTGTGCTGGTCTTCGCCCTGATGCTGGTGGGGGGCGGCGTGGGACTGTTTTTCCTGAACAGCATAGGCAGGGCGGACGAGCGCCTGTACGTCGTCGGCGTGGAGAACCTAGGCGTCATGGCGGAGGTGCGGGAGGAGTTCAACACCCTGCCCATACACATGCGCAGCATGATAATCGAGTCGAACCCCGACAGGATGGGCGACTTCCTCGATGGATTCAATGAAGCCAAGGGCCTGGTGACGGACAAGCTGGAGCAAATCGGGCGGGTGATAGCCGGCGACCCCGAAAAAGAGGGACTGGCCGGCAAAATGAATGACCAGCTCGGCGCGTACTGGGCCGAGGCGGACAAGTTCGCCTCTATTTGCTTGGCCAACAAGAAGCCGGAGGCCACGCAATACATGAGGGAGCGTGCATATCCCGCCTTCCAGGCCTCACTCCAGGCAATGGGGTTCCTCCAGGAGAAGATGAAGGGGGACGCCTACGCGCAGGTCAAGTCAAACAGGACCATCATAATCTCGGCCAGCGTGGCGATGGCCGCCTGCATCCTGGTCATGGGGGTGCTGGCCATAGTCTTCGCTGTCAGGATAATGAGGCTGACCTAGCCTGGCGCCCCTGCCTTTTCCATGGTCGAAGCCGAAAAATGGTTTACAATCTAGTTGCTCGGCGCTCTTAAAAGCGGGTGGGTCTTAGCTGGCGGGGCCGCGCGCGGCACACCGGCCTTTTCCCTGTGCATCCACGATGCTCGTCCGCCTTTCGCGCGTCTGCTCTTTTGTCTCTTTGTCGGGAGGGTACCTTGGACTGGTACATGCAACTCAAGATCAAGGCGAAGCTGATGGTTGCCTTCGTCTGCGTGACAGCCTTCACGGTGATCGTCTGCATCATAAGCATCTTCTCGTTCCGCAGGATGGACGCGGCGGACGACTACATGTACAAACTCGGCGTCCAGTGCCTCGGCACCATAGCCGAAATCAACGCGGAGTTCGCCAGAATCCCCGCCCACGTCCGCGACCTAATCCTCGAGACGGACGCCTCGGCCATGCAAAAATACATCGACACCTACAACAACTCCAAGAAGGTCACGGTCGACGGCATCGCAAAAATGGGCGGCCTCGTCAAGGGCAACAGAAACTACGAGATGATGCAGAAAGACATTGATCGGACAGTCAGCGGTTACTGGCCCCTGGTGGACAACGTAATCAATCTGGCCGTCGCCAACAAGAACCAGGAGTCGCTGAACAGCATGAGGAACGTGGCATTCCCGGTATTCAAAGAGAGCAACGAAAAAATCATGGCCCTTTACAACGCCCTGAAAGACGAGTCGGAGACCACCGTCAAGGGCAACACGCGGACGATGATAAGCATTTCCCTGCTGCTGGTCGCCTGCACGGCGGTCTCCATCGTTATCTCCCTGATATTCGGCAACTTCATATCGAACCACCTGAGGACCAGGTTGATGAAACTGGCGGCGACGGTGCGGAAGGTGGCGGACGGCGACCTGACGGTCAACGCCAGGGCGCTCTACACCGACGAGATGGGCGAGATGGCCGCAGGCCTCGGGACGATGATCCAACAGCTCAGGGGCCTCATAGGCGAGGTCTCCAAGGGCATTGACAGTGTGGCCAGCGGCTCAACGGAGCTTTCGGCGTCCGCCGAGGAGATGTCCGCCACAACCGACCAGATAGCCCACAGCGCGGACAAACAGAGGGACGGCGCGGAGAGGATTGCCGCCGCGATCACGGAGCTGTCGGCGTCCATCGATGAAGTCAGCAAGGGCTCCCAGGGCTCTCTGGCGCAGCTCAACGCCGCCCTCGAGGCCACGCAGCAGGGCAACATGGCCGGCTCATCGACGAAGAGCGCGATGGACGAGATAACCCAGACCACAGGCAGGATAGCCGCGGCGATAGGCGTGATAGAGGAGATAGCCAACCAGACCAACCTGCTTTCGCTCAACGCCGCCATCGAGGCCGCCAAGGCCGGCCAGCAGGGCAAGGGCTTCGCTGTTGTTGCCGAAGAAGTGAGGAAGCTGGCCGACCGCAGCGCCACATCGGCGAGCGAGATAGCCCAGCACAACATCGAGGCCCGCGACTCCGTGCAGCACGGCAGCGAGATGGTGTCCATAACCGTGGAGCTGATGGACGAGATCAAGACGAGCCTGGACAAGTTCGCGGTTAGGACCAAGGAGTCGGTGAACGCCACGCTGGAGCAGTCCAAGGCCGGAGCCGACGTGGCCAGGCAGGTGGAAGAAAGCGTCAGCGAGGCCAAGTCCGTGGCCTCCGCATCGGAACAGATGGCCACCACAACAAACGAGGTGGCCCGCACCGCCACCGAACTGGCCCAACTGGCGGCCGACCTCCAGGCCCAAGTCAGGAAGTTCAGGCTAGTCTAATTCCAATTCCAGATAGAATGCGTTGCAATTCTATCTGGAATTGGAATGCGCGACATGGAGGTCGCGCTCGAAATGCAAAGCATTTCGGGAGGCAAGGCGAGTCGCGTCTCGCCGTAGCCGACTAATTCAAAATTGCATGGAGGCAATTTTGAATTAGAAATGGTATAAAACGCCGCGCCGACAAAGAAAGGGTCTGGCAGCGCCGGACCCTTTCTTCTTTGTGCGCCCACATTTTTTCGATGCAGGCAAGTGTATAGTGAACGCACTTTGCCATCAGTACAGATTGGCATGCTTCGCCTGCGCCTCCCATTCCGCTCCCCGCCTTGGGGTCGGTTGCTGGCGCAGTTCTTCAGTGGCTGGCGGCTCGCCCCATTATAGCGGTTCCCCTAGGGTGTGTCGTCAATAGTGTTGCTTTTCTCCCATTGACATTGTATCCTTCCGTGAGGCGAGAGGAGACCACATGGCAGAGGACTACAGGCGGCACGACATTCCAGACGGAACATGGGAGCTG
>Ga0268262_10003300_pt1 | contig 17603 bp, 16 predicted proteins | sample TergutNc150P3_FD_190354 | JGI IMG/M metagenome (GOLD analysis project Ga0268262, IMG submission 190354) | Nasutitermes corniger P3 segment gut microbial community from laboratory colony in Florida, USA - Nc150 P3 (SPAdes) (version 2) | ecosystem: Host-associated > Arthropoda: Insects >...
TCCGGCTTCCTTCAGATTCCGCCTTACGGCGGACACCCTTGCCTTTGGCTAACACTTCCTACTGCCAAGCGTGTAGCGGGCTTTCACCGCCAAGTTACTGCTCATGCTGGGCACACCAAAAATAGCCGCCACTAAGGCGGCTATTGTAATCCATACAGCGCGGATATCCTGTGTGTGTACGTTAGTTGTTACCATAATCCCTGATTATCTCTTCCGCAGATCTGCCGCTTTTCAGCAGATCAAGTATCTCCTGTCTCCCTTCCAGCATTCCTTCTCTCCTTCCTTCTTTTTTCCCTTTCTTCATCCCTTTTGCTTCGCCTTCCTGCAGTCCTTGCCGTTTCGCATAGGTTATCCTGCTCTGGAGATCAAGCTGGTATTTGTACTCGCTCATCAACCGCGCCCGTTCCACTTCGTCCCTGCTGATACTCATCAGTACTTCGCTTGCCATGGCGATTCCCTCCTCATACTCTATTATCTCGTTTATTTTTCCGCGCTTCGCCTTGTCTGTCAAATACCGGAAAAATACCCCCCAGTGTTCGGGGGCGCTCATGTCCCTTATTGGCTTTTCTATCACCTTATCCAATTTTGAAAGCTCCAGCGTTATTATCCGGCTCCTTCCATTCAGAGTACTTTGGAGTACTTAAATGTTTATAATACAATTTTTCAAAAATATCCTCACGCAGAGCTCGCAAAGGCGCGGAGAAAAGAATAAAACAGACCTCTGCGTGATAAATTTTCCTATGTTTTTTAATTATTCCCCTAAATTTAGAATTGCTGTTGAAGGTACTCCAAATGCTAAACCGGACAGCAGTAATATGATATAATAAAAAAGGTGATACCCAACCTATGGCAAAGATTCTAATCTGCGACGACGAACCCGGCCTGCGCGCCGTTATTAAAAGATACGCGCAGCTTGACGGGCACGAAGCGGCTGAGGCCGGTAACGGCATCGAAGCGGTAGAAGCCTGCAAAAAAGAACGATTTGACATTATTGTCATGGACATTATGATGCCGAAACTGGACGGCTTTTCGGCTGTTAAAGAAATACGAAAAATCTCCGACGTGCCCATTATTATGCTCTCGGCCAGGGGCGAAGAATACGACAAGGTTTCAGGATTCGAGTACGGGGTGGACGATTATGTCGTAAAACCCTTCTCTTCAAAAGAAATAATGCTGAGAATTGCCGCCATACTCAGGCGAAAAGCCACAGTTGCCCCCGCCCCCGACAATGACGGGCACGAGGTATTCACAAAAAACGGGTTTTCCGTCGATTTGACAGCCTATAAAATGTTTATTGACGGTAAACAAGTGGAGCTGGCGCCAAAATTATACGATTTGCTGTTTTTTCTGATACGGAACAGGGGCGCTGCAGTATCCAGAGAGAAAATTCTAACGTCAGTATGGGGTTATAAAAACATTGACGATGTAAGGACGCTTGATACGCATATCAAACTGCTGCGGAAGGCAATGGGGCCATACGCGGGTTTAATTACAACCTTGCGAAGGCATGGTTATAGATTCGAGGGGTAAACCTTGGTGAACTTAAACAAACTGCGGTTACAATGGAAAGTTTTTGCCTTTCTGTTGGGTTTTTGCGCCCTGCTCCTGGTTGTTTTGTGGCTGTTTCAAATTGTGTTTCTGGACGCTTTTTATAAAAGGGTAAAAGTTACGGAGATAAAACGCAGTGCGGCTGTAATAATAAATAATATTGAGAGTGAAAATATAGCTGAAATCATAGCGGACATTTCCAATAACAACGATATTGTGGTTAATATTACGGATCTGAGCGGAAGGAGTTTGGCGCGGATTTTCTCGTCAGATAACAGACGCCGGTTCGAGGAAAATACAGCGCTTATAGCAAAGGCTCAGGACAACGGCGGCGAGATTCACGAATACACAGAGTCCTCAGGTCCTGCCCAGGCGGTAGAGCGTCTCAGGGATAATCCTGCGTATGACAGAACAGAAGGCGCCAGAATAGCGGCTAGAAGGTGGCTGCCAATCCAATCTCTGATATATGTAAAAATAGCAAACAGCAAGCCGGGTGAACCGTTCGCCGTCATTATTCGCGCCGTCATCTCGCCTGTGAACGCCACTGTAACGACGCTGCGCTATCAGTTGTATTATATATCCGGCATCATTCTGTTTCTTTCCGTAATTTTGGCAATCGTTATCGCAAAAAAGATATCCAAACCTATCGAGAAGATCACCCAGAGCGCCATGATGCTTGCCAACGGAAACTACGACACGCGTTTTGCAGGCAAGGGCTTCTATGAAATAGTCGCCCTGTCCGACACATTGAACACGGCGGCTGTCGAATTAAGCCGGGTCGAAAGCCTGCGGCGCGAGTTGCTGGCCAATGTATCGCATGATTTACGTACTCCGCTTACCTTGATATACAGCTATGCGGAAATGATGCACGATTTTCCCGGCGAAGTTACGCCTGAGCAGACACAGACAATCATGGACGAGACACGGCGGCTGACTACCCTTGTCAATGACATCCTGGACATGTCGAAGCTGGAAAACGAAATGGGGAAGCTCAACACCTCGCGTTACAATCTTACCCAGAGTATATCGGAAACGGCGAAAATAACGGAAAAATTGCTAAAAAGAGAGGGGTTTAAAATAGCATTTTCCCATAGCGGCGATATTTATGTGGACGCCGATAAGGCGAAAATTGACAGGGTGTTTTATAACCTGCTTACCAACGCCATAAATTATTCGGGCAAGAGCAGGAATATATTGGTGGAGCAGACGGTTAGGGATAATCGCGTGCGAATAAGCGTTATTGATCACGGCGAAGGAATAGCAGAGGCCGACTTGCCGTTTATTTGGGACAGGTACTACAAGAGCGGAAAAGCGCATAAACGCGCAGTTACCGGCTCCGGGCTGGGCCTGTCCATAGTGAAGAAAATCATCGACACTCACAGTGGTAAATACGGCGTTGTCTCTGAAATCGGCAAGGGCAGTACGTTTTGGTTTGAGCTTGGATTGCCGCAATAAAAACCTTGAAATAAAGAAGTACCTTTGCCCCGGGAAATTCCTATTGATAATCCCGGCTTACTGTATCATAATAGTCCTATGAAACGTAAAATAATCACAATTTCAGTCCTTTTTTTAATCGGGATGGCAGTTTTTGCCCAAAGCACAGATCTGTCATTTTATACCGAGGAATTAAATAGGACAGGCGGTACCTTTTTTGATCGCCTTCATGTTCTTGAAAATGTCCGCGATCTAAATTTGACCGGAATCGGCGAATTTTATCATGGGGCCCTGAAAACCTTGCTGTATAAAATCCCTGATATCAAAAACAAAGAAGATTGGGATGCCAATGAGAATTCCGCAAGAATAGCCCTGCAGGCTCTGGCTGCAGAAAAGTACGCTCCGGCAGCCCCTGAAATTTGGGCTTTGATTCAGTATTTTGATATTGCGCATGAAGTCAACGACGGGGGCGCGATGCAGGATGGGATTATCGCTCTGGGAAATACCGGCGATCAGGACTATGTTTACCACATTGTTCTTGTCCTTGACGACTGCAATACCCATCAAACCCCGGATTTTGAAAGCAGGCGCAGGATACAACGGGCAGCGTCGGCATGTATCATCTCCCTGGAAGCCATGCATGCGATTGACGGTTACAGGCCGGTATTTTTCGCTTATATAGGCTGGTATGATCCGTCAATAAGAAACATGGCTCATGAAGCCCTTCCCAACATCGTGGATGATCCCGGTGAAGTCATTACCGAAATTTTAAGGGACAATACAAATAATTCCAATGTAAAGCTTCGCGCGTGGCAGGAAATGCTTAGGACCAACGCGCCTGATTCTTCCAAGGCAAAGGTGGCGGCTGTGGCCCTGGAAATGGGCTGGAAAAATCCTACTTCCAACACCGCTTTACAGAGGGATTCCAAGCTAATGCGGTTGAGCGCCATTGATACGATCCGTATATTGGGCGTAGCGGATGATTCGGTTTATACCTATCTGGATACCTCTTACCACAATAATTTCGCAACCAATAATCCTGATTTCGATGAGATGTTCAGGGTTGTTGACGCCTTGTCAACCGTAAAAACGGACGCGGCTATCGGGCTCCTCGTAAAATACCTCAATGAACTTAATGAAAGAAGGCGAAGCAACATCTGGAGCGACAAGGAACGCCGGACCGTGCAGTATATTATCCGTGCTTTGGGCGCAACCGGAACCTCGTCCCCGGAAGCAAGGATGATTCTACTTACCATACAGAGTTCCCAGGAATATACCGGCGCGGAACAAGCCTGGGCAAGGGATGCTTTGAGGCAGTTAGGGAATTAAGCCTTAATTTATACATTCAGTAATGTTTTGCATTTCACCCTGCCAAAGCAGACTGAATCCAATTTGTCGTGTAGGTTCGTGTGGTTCGTGGTTATTCTCTTCCAAATCATATGTTCATGCGTTTGTCGTGGCATGGGCGGCTATGTTGGTTTTTATGTGATAGACTTAGCGATAATATGAGAGTTCTTGGCATTGAAACATCCTGCGATGAGTGCGCCGCCGCGGTGGTGGAAGACGGGAAAAAAATACTCTCCAACGTGGTGGCTACACAGATCCCCTTTCACGCGGCCTATAACGGCGTAGTGCCTGAGATAGCTTCAAGGAAGCACACGGAATGGATAGTCCGCGTGGTGCAGGAAGCTTTGGATAAAGCCCAGCTCACAGTCTGTGATGTAGACGCCGTTGCCGCCACCGCCCATCCCGGCCTTTTGGGGTCATTACTGGTGGGCTTAAGCTTTGCGAAGGCCTTTGCCTGGGCAAGGGACATACCTTTTATCGCGATTGATCATATGCTGGCCCATCTTTACGCGCCCCGGCTTGAAAACGAGAATATCGAATATCCTTTTCTGGGGCTGCTTGTGTCCGGGGGGCACAGCATTATCTGTAGGGCCGATAATTTTGACGATATTACGGTTTTGGGAACCACAATCGACGATGCGGTGGGAGAGGCTTTTGACAAAGTTTCCAAACACTACGGTTTTGGCTATCCCGGCGGGGCGGTAATAGACAAGCTGGCCAAATCGGGAGACAGCGGGGCTTTTAATTTTCCCCTGCCCAATTTGTACAAGGGAGACCATCGTTACGATTTTTCTTACTCCGGCCTGAAAACGGCGGTGATAAACCAGCTCGATAAATTTCGCGCAGGGCCTCTAAAGGCCGGTGGGGACAGTCCCGCCGATATTGCCGCCGCCTTTCAAAAAACCGCGGTGGAGATTCTATTGCGCAGCCTTTTTAACGCGGTGGAAGATACCGACCTAAAAAGGGTCATCGCGGGCGGTGGAGTAGCCGCCAACTCGTACCTCAGAGCCGCCCTGTACGAAAGGCGGGACATTAACTGCGTTTTTCCCCCGCTTGATCTATGCGGCGACAACGGGGCAATGGTCGCGGGTCTTGGTTATCAGTACCTTGCAAGGGGGGAGCGCTCTTCGCTCAGGGCTCAAGCCAGCGCCAGGGTCGCTTCGTTTAAACGAAGGTATCCTTGACGCTTTTTACCAAAAATCCATATACTCACGTTAGTATTAAATCCAATCTTAATATATTTTATGGGGATTTTTATGAAGAAGTTAGTGTTGGTTTTGGCTTTATCGGTTATTCTGGCAGTTGGCGCGTTTGCTGAGCATCCCGGCGGCTGGGGCATTGGAATTATGGGACAGCGGCATTTTAAATGGGCTGGATTTGCCGGAAACTGGGGCGGCTCTCTTTCGCTTAAGGTGCCTCAGAAACCTGTTTTTTGGGGATTAAGCTTACATACAGAGCCGGAGACTAATTATTTTGGGTTAAGCGCAACCGGAGATTATTATTTAATTGACAAAAAATTAAAGCCCGATATTAATTTTGGGTACTACTTCGGGATTGGCAGCTATGCCGGCTTTTACCATTTTGGGGGCGATAAAAACCTCTATGGTATCGGGGCGGGCGCAAGGGTGCCCATAGGCATATACTTTTTTCCCGTGAGCTTTTTTGAAGTATTTGTCGATGTAGCGCCCAGTCTTGGCCTGGAAATAAATATTGGAAATGGAAGCGGGCCGAATTTTCCCGCAGGCGGCCTGGGCGCGGATCTCGGCGTTCGTTTCTGGTTCTAACCGTATGCCGCTATCTCATCCGATGGCTTTCTTCAGCTCTTCCGCCTTATCGGTCTGTTCCCATGGAAAATCGTTGCGGCCAAAGTGGCCGTAACTGGCTGTCTTTTGGTAAATGGGACGGTGAAGACGCAGGGTTCTGACGATCCCAGCCGGGCTTAGATCAAAGACCTTTTTTATACCATCGGTTATGCGTTGCTCGTCTATTTTTTCGGTCCCGAAAGTATCAACCATTACAGAAACAGGGAAGGGTACGCCTATCGCGTAGGCCAGCTGTATTTCACATCTTTCCGCAAGACCGGCGGCGACCACATTTTTCGCTACATAGCGGGCGGCGTACGCAGCGGAGCGGTCAACTTTGGTCGGGTCTTTGCCGGAAAAAGCCCCCCCGCCGTGGCGTCCCATACCGCCGTAGGTATCAACAATGATCTTGCGGCCTGTAAGACCAGTGTCGCCGGTCGGCCCGCCAACTACAAAGCGCCCTGTCGGGTTGATGTAGTATTTGGTGTTTTTATCCAAAAGGCCGGTTGGCTCAAGAACAGGTTTTACAATCTTTTCTATAATGACACTCTCTATATCATTGTGGCTAACATCGGGATCGTGCTGATGGGCAATTACCACCGCTTCAATACGAACGGGTTTGTACCCTTCATATTCCACCGTTACCTGGCTTTTGGAATCGGGTCTTAGCCATTTAATGGTTTTTTCCTTCCGGAGTTTTGTGGCATGAATAAGAAGTTTGTGGGCCAGAGTAATAGGCAAAGGCATCAGTTCTTCGGTCTCGTTGCAGGCAAAACCAAACATCATGCCCTGATCCCCCGCCCCCTGCTGGCCCTTATATTTATCAAGCCCGGTACCGGAAACCCCCTGGCTAATATCCGGGGACTGGCTGTGGATCATGTCCAGTATCGCCATCGAATTGTAATCCAGCCCATAGTCAGGATTCGTATAGCCGATTTCCTTAACTACATTGCGAACTGTTTCCTGAAAGTCAACAAACGTAGTGGTGGTAATTTCCCCCCCCACAAGCACGAGTGAAGTTGACGCGAAAGTTTCGCAGGCAACCCGACTGTGAGGATCATCTTTCAGGCAGGCGTCAAGTATCGCATCCGACACCTGATCGCAGAGCTTGTCCGGATGGCCTTCCCCTACGGATTCCGAGGTAAAATAATAGCGGCGTTTTTCCATATAATAATTTTACAATGAATCTGCTAAATCTACAAGCCCCTTAACATCGGCGGCGCTATTGCCCTTTTTTTCGTAAACATAGGCAACGTCTTTTAGGCAGTTCTTTATGGCTTTTCTTGCCCCTGGATTCGCCAGATTCTTTTTCAAATCGGGAATTGTAAGTTTCATCCCTGGATCAATCCTGTCCGGATGAGAAATGCCGGCGTTGCTGGAAGCCAGCATGATTACCGGAAAATAAAAACCGTTTCTTGTACCCGCATTGCCGACACCGGTAAGATCGCCGTAGAGTTTCCTGGCAATTCCGGAAAGAGTGTCTCCACTCACCACCGTATAACTCTGAGCGTCGGTCAAATCCAGTTTGGCAAAGTAGAAGTCGTAAATTTCTTCCAGGGCCTGATTGACTTTTTCCTCGGTAGCGTCCCCATCAATAATCACCCCGCTCGTAGACTTGCATGAAAGGCCGATAAGGGCCATCGCGACAAACAGAAAAACCAATACCTTTTTCATGTTCTTCTCCTTAAATTGAAAATAGCTTTTGTGATATTCCAAAATATGACTTTTTAGAATAGCCTTAATAACAATATTATGTACAACGATTTAAGTTTCAAGTACTGTAACGTGGCTCAAGTGATTCATACCCTTATTCCAAACTTAATCCCATCACATTATCTACCGGCAGGGAAAAAATAATTCCCTGGGCGCTGGTGTTAAGGCCGTGGGCCTCGCAGATCGCCTTCATAAGGGGAACCTTCTTTTCACGGTTTGTCAGAATGAGGATCAGCTCCTTTTCATCCTGAACAGGTATGCCGAAAAATTTTACAGCGCCCTCGTGGCCCTGACCGCGGGCGTTTATCACCGTACCGCCTGAAGCCCCGGCCCCTCGGGCTGTGTTCATCAATTCATCGCTAAAACCGTGGTTTACCGCAGCCACTATCAGATCATGCGCATGCGTAGTATCATTGCTTTCCATGTTTCCCTCCTTGTTTTCCTTGCCGGAATTTTCCATGGCTTTTAGCCCCAATTCTGCGGCGATTTTTTCGTTTTTATGAATGCTCTGCTTAAAGATCAGCAAGACCGGATCATTAATTGCCGAAAGGGGAACGGTAAAGGCAATACCGGCGCCCGGGCCGCGCCTGAGTTTTTTTCGCACCTCTTTCATCAGCACCCGAACCAATACCTGTTGTTCCAGGCAGATCATAACCGCCTTGTCTCCGGCGCCGATACCCAAAAGATCCAGGATCTCGGAACTTGCCGTTCCCCTGCCTTTACTTAAAAAATAAAACCTGACTTTTTCTTCCAGAAACACATCCGAAACAACATTGGCCCGGTTCCAGTCAACGATAAAAAATATCAGTCTTAGTTCCGGCAAGTTGGGTTTTACCGCTTCCGCGCCTTCCTGGGCATCGGATTTTCTAACCGGCAGTTTGGAAAATAAATTTGAAAGAGGGGATTTTTTTTTCATTCACAGGCCTTCCATTAAAAAACATCCTCGGAAATTTGGTCCGCAAACACGGTAATACCTCCCCAGTTGATCTTTCTGTCGGGAGCTGCAATACCGATGGCGGCCGCCTGCTCTTTGGCCATCGCTACGGCTTGCTTTGTTCTGTACTGGTAGATAAGACCCATCATCTGGATCACAATTAAAGGAGTCATTGCAACCATAGCCACAATGCCGAAAGCGTCAATCAAAATATCCCCTTTCGCGCCTTCGCAGGTTCCCATAGCGAAAGGCAGAAGGAATGTAGAACTCATGGGGCCGGAGCATACGCCGCCAGAGTCAAAGGCAATGCCGGTAAAAATCCGCGGTACAAAGAAAGTCAGGGCCAGTGCAAAGACATAGCCTGGGATCAAAATCCACATAATCGGGATATGAAAAAGAATGCGGATCATTGTAAGAGTCAGGGCTGAGGCCATACCGATGGCAAGCCCCCTGTTCATCATCTTTTGTGTGATGGCGCCGGATGAAATCTCTTCAACTTGCTTGTTGAGTACATGTACAGCCGGCTCCGCCGCCACTATAAAGTAACCTACTATAGCTCCAAGGGGAATTAAAACCCATTTAAAGGGCGATGAAGCCAACTGCAAACCCAAAAGTTCGCCCACCGGAAAAAAGCCTACATTTACACCTGTCAAAAAAAGCACTAGGCCGATGTAAGTGTAGAGGAAACCAACGGCGATGCGCCCAAGCTGGTGTTTATGGTAACGCCTTGTAATGAGCTGAAACACAACAAAGCAAAAGACAACAGAGCCCAACGCGGCTCCAACTTCCATTACGTAACGCGGCAGCTCAACCAGAAAAAATTTGACCACATCCCTGGAAGTGGCAGCGTTGCGAAATACGGAAGTATTTACCTCTGTTGAACCGGGTTCGTAAAAAATACCGAGAAGAAGCATGGCTATAATGGGGCCTACACTGCAAAGGGCCACAAGGCCGAAGCTGTCGTCCTGGGAGTATTTATCACTTCGGATGGAAGCCACGCCCGCGCCCATTGCAAGAATAAAAGGTACCGTAACAGGGCCTGTGGTTACTCCTCCCGAGTCGAAACCGACGGGAATGAAGGTGTCAGGAGTAAAATACGCCAGGACAAAGGCAATTATGTAAAGAATGACCAGTAAAAACGAAAGCCGTATTTTTATCATGGGTCGGAGCATTCCTGCAACCAGAAAGAGCGCAACCCCTATTGATACGGTTATTATTAAAACATACGCAGGGATGGAAGGCGTCTGTCTTCCCAGTACCTGCAAATCCGGTTCCGCAAAGGAAATAATAAACCCGATTACCAGGGTGACAGGAATAATCAGGTAGAATTTTGAGTGTTTTGTAAGCTCAACCCCGACGCCCTCTCCCATGGGCATCATAGCCATATCCGCCCCAAGGGTAAAAAAGCCCATTCCGACAATTAAAAGCGCCGCCCCCGCCATAAACATCAAGAAAGTTCCGGACGGTATCGGAGTCAGAATCACGCTAACAATCAACACAATTACGGTAATGGGGAGGACAGAAGTAAAGGCTTCCATTATTTTTTCTTTTAGTATTTTGTTCATTGGCGCTTTCTGATTATATAAAACATTTCCGCAATTTTAACAATGGGTAACGAAGCAATGGGTACCTGTTATTTTTTTATTTTGATGATATAATAATATAAGCTTGGGGGTGGATTATGGCAAATCAGAAATCCGGAGCAGAAGACCGCTTGATAGGAACTGTAATTCCCGTCGGCGCCCTGCGAACCGAAAAGAGTATTGGCGTCGGGGAATTCTCCGATTTGGCTGAATTCGGCGCGCTATGCGCAAAGATGGGCATTACCCTGATTCAACTGCTCCCCGTCAATGATACGGGCTTTCAGAGTTCTCCCTACAGCGCCCTTACCGCCTTTGGCCTGCATCCCCTGTACATCCGTATAGGAGATTTGCCCGAGTCCGACGGTTACGAGACCGACATCCAGGCCATAAAAGAAAAACACTTTCACGCTGTCCGCTTTTCACACGAAGCAATACTCAGGGACAAAATGGAACTTTTGAAAACCATTTATCAGGGCAGCAAGGAAAAAATCGCCGCCTCAACTACCCTAAAAACCTGGATAAAAGCGAATCCCTGGGTTAAGCCTTATGCGGTGTTTCGCAGGCTAAAGGAAGCCAACGCCGAAAAAAGCTGGAGAGAGTGGAACACCCCCAATACTGATCCTCACAAAATAGACGCTTTCTGGAACGATTCATCCCTGATGGGCGAGCACCTTTTTTGGGCATGGATCCAGATGGCCCTGGACACCCAGTTTTCCGCCGCTGTCGCGAGCCTTGCGGGCCTTGGTATAAAATTGATGGGCGACCTTCCCATTTTGATGAATGAAGATTCCTGTGATGTCTGGGCTCATCAGAAAATCTTCAATCTTGACCTTTCCGCCGGAGCGCCTCCGGACATGTACAGCCCGGATGGTCAGAACTGGGGCTTCCCCATTTACAATTGGCAGGCGCAGTCAAAAGACGGTTATGTCTGGTGGAAGGAGCGTCTTAAGGCGGCGGAAAAGTATTACCAGGCCTACAGGATTGACCATGTGCTGGGATTTTTCAGAATTTGGGCTTCCAGGCGTGAAGACTATTCCTCGCTTTTGGGCAGATACGTTCCCTATATTCCGGTAACAGCAAAGGATTTTGAAGAACTTAAGTTTAACGAAGGCAGAATTCGCTGGATATGCGAGCCGCACGTCCTGACAGGCGAAATATGGGACGCCGTAAAAGAAGGCTGGCAGGGCGGGGAAGGTGAGTTAAACAACACTGTTAACAGGGTATTTGAATCAGCCCTTGATAGAATTGGCGAAGAAGAGCTTTGGCTTTTCAAGAAAAGTATCCGGGGAGAAAAAGATATAGCCGCCCTTGATATTCATGGCGGGGCAAAAGCGTTTCTGTTAAAAGCCTGGGGAAACCGCATCTTTTTTGAACATAAAAGCGGCGAATATTATCCGTTGTGGTATTACGCCAAAAGTCGGGCCTACGATTCACTTTCTGAGGAAGAAAAGAAAAACCTTGAAACCCTTTTGGAAAAACGGCGCTTGGATTCGGAGAAGATCTGGGAAACCGAAGGTAAAAAGCTCCTTTCGGTTTTGACTTCATCTTCTTCCATGCTGCCCTGCGCGGAAGACCTGGGCGCTGTTCCTCCCTGTGTGCCAAAAGTGCTGACACAGCTCAATATCCTTGGTCTTAGGGTGGTTCGCTGGCACCGTGAATGGGCCAAAGAAGGACAACCGTATATCCCATTTGAGGATTACCCAGAGCTTTCGGTTTGTACACCGGCGGTACACGACAGTTCCTGCCTTAGAGAATGGTGGGACAGGGAAGCGAATCAACAGCAATTTGACGGTTTGATTGGCGTCCCTTCTTTGCCAAAGATCTATAACCCTGGTACTGCCCGTATCATACTGAGCAAAATCGCGTCGGCTGCCTCAAGGTTCAGGGTTTTTCAAATACAGGATCTATTGCACCTTTCCAACCGCTGGTACGCCGCCGACGCAGCAGCCGAGCGTATAAATGTGCCTGGTACCAACAACGTTTTTAACTGGACCTACCGCTTGCCCGCTGCCATAAGCGAGCTGGCAAAAGACGAAGACCTTATCAGGGTTGTGTCAGAGCTTGCGGCTATAAAGCCCGCGGTTAAGAAAAAGGCGAAGACTTAAAACCGCCTGTTTATACCTTTAAATGATAGCTCTGTTCAATAGCCCTTAGCTGCCTGTAAAGCGTTTCGTTTACCGGCACGGGGATGCCGTGTTTTTTGCCAAGTTCTGTCACGGTTAGGCTGAACATTTCAACTTCGGTTTTTCGTTTTGCCAATACGTCCTGGCACATGGAAGTGAAGCCCGCGGGGTTCAGGTTGGTCACCGTACCACACCAGCTTTTTACATCCTCTTCGCCGAGGTCTATGCCTTCAGCGTTGGCAACGGCAACCACTTCCCGCGCAGCAGCGTCGATTAAATCACGGGCTTCGGGTATTTCGTCCGGGCCGCCCTTGTTCGAGATCGCGCCGTAGGGCAGGCGGAGTACCGCGGTAACCTGGTTGACGCCCACGTTGAGCATAAATTTGTACCACAGCGACTGTTTCATATTTGGTTCCAGCTTATACGTTACGCCGGCACGGTCGAAAAATTCTGCGATCGCCTGTTCCTTTTCACCGTTTTTTCCGTCCCGATCCCCGAAATGTATGACGCCCTTCCGGGTGAAGTTTGTTTCCTCGCCTTTGTGAAAAGCGTCGGTACCAAGGATCATAGCCAGGGGAAGCCGTTCCGGCCCGAATTTCGCGCCGATTATTTCCTCGCTAGAAATGCCGTTGAGGAGCGACAGTATAACGGTGTCTTTGTCCACCGAAGGAGCGATGTCATCGATAATCTGTTTCAAATGATAAAATTTGCAGGCCACAATGATGAGGTCAGACTTTTTTTCCGTAGTAAAACGGAAATCCGGTTTATTGCCGTTTACCTTTAGCCCGTTTCTGCGATAGCGCTCAAGGCGCTCTCCCGTCGCAAGAATGGAAATGCAGGCGGGATCGTAATTATAAATGGTTTCCGCCACGGTAAGGCCAACAGCACCGGCGCCGGCCAGCAATACTGAATTTATTTTCATGGGCTTTATTATAGCGATACTGTTCGCTATAGACAATGAAGATGAAGCAGCAGCACTTACTGATTTTCTTGTATAAAAAGCAAGTAATCCAGAAAAAGGAACAGCGCGGGTCTGTCCAAAACAGATGGGGGAACCCGGACTTTGCAGCCCCCATAGCCTAAGAATAAAAAGTAAAAAAATGCTAGTGCCATCTACACTTAGGCTATGGGCTTTTTTCCACTCTAAGGGCGAGCATTTATTCCCTGGTCTGCTCCGCCGGAGAACCCCATAATTTTTTGGCAGCCCCGCGCTGTCCCCTTTCCTGTATTATTGCGATTATAAGTAATGTATCAGAGCAAATGTTATTGCCTTATGACGGTAAATGTCAGCCAGAGTGGGCCCTGCGGGGTGCGGAAACATTTGGAATTCCCCGGCTTATGAAGACGAGGGAGAAAACGCTCGTTACTAAAGTGGAATAAAAACCCAACACTTAAAGTAAAAAAAGCGCTTTTTAGTCTTAGTCGTAATTTTAAGTGTTGGGCGGCTTCATAGCCGGACTCAACAAGCGTTTCCGCCAGACCGCAGGGCCCACTCTGGCTGATTTATACTGTCAGTAAATCTTGTTGCTCTAATGCAAGGCAGCCTTAGCGCGGAAAGCCGCCCTGCTTAAGGCTGGGGTCTTTGCCCATCTTGGACATTTTTTTCATCATGGTTTTCATCTTCTCGAATTTTTTTAAGAGGCGGGATACTTCCGCGACAGAAGTCCCGGAGCCGCGGGCAATGCGGGAGCGGCGCGAAGGCCCGATGATAAGGTGGTTCGCCCGCTCCTTGCGGGTCATGGACGAAAGAATGGCCTCCTGGCTTTTAAGCTCCGCCTTGTCAATGTCCTCCTCGCTTATCTGTGCCATGCCGGGGATCATGTTCAGCATGGATTTTAGGGAACCCATTTTTTTTATCGAGCGTATCTGCTGAAGCCAGTCCTCAAGCGTGAGGGTCTCCTTTTCGATTTTTTTCTGTAGGGCAAGGGCTTCCTTTTCGTCAATTACTTCCTGGGCTTTTTCCACCAGCGAGACAACATCGCCCATGCCCAGAATTCGTCCGGCTGTCCTGTCGGGATGGAAAGGTTCAAAATCTTCGGGTTTTTCGCCTGTGCCTACAAATTTGAGGGGCTTACCGGTAATGGTTTTAAGCGAGAGGGCCGCGCCGCCCCTTGTATCGCTGTCGAATTTAGTCAGCACAACTCCGGTAAGGCCGATTTTTTCGTCAAAGGCCTTGGCTATATCCACGGCGGACTGGCCGGTCATGGCATCAGCCACGAGGAGAAGCTCATCCGGCTTTGCCGCGTCCTTGAGCCTGCCTAGTTCCTCCATCATGTGTTCGTCAATTTGCAGGCGGCCTGTAGTATCGACAATCAAAGTGTCGATTAGGTTTTTCTTTGCCCAGTCAAGAGCGCCACGGAAAACCTTTACAGGATCGCTGGCTCCTTCCTCCCTGTAAACCGGTACACCTGTCTGAGCGGCCAACAATGAGAGCTGCTCCACGGCGGCGGGGCGGATAAGGTCGCAGGCCACAAGCAAAGGCTTTCGCCCTTCCTTTTTGAGCCGCAGCGCCAGCTTGGCGGAACTGGTGGTTTTCCCCGAACCCTGCAATCCGAGCATCAGCACCACCGAAACAGTATCAGGCCCTTTTAGTTTCAATTCCTGCGCGGAACGGCCATCGGGACCCTTCTCGGTTTCCCCCAGGAAAGAAACGAGCTTATCGTGAACGATCTTTATGAACTGCTGGCCGGGATCCACCGAGCGCAGAACTTTTTCGCCTTTTGCTTCTTCAACGGTTGAGTTTATAAATCTGCGCACCACACGCAGGTTTACATCCGCCTCCAGAAGGGCCATCTTGATGGCCTCAACGGCGTCGTCAATGTTCTTTTCGGTGATTGTGGATTTTCCGGCGACAAAGCGAAAGGCGTCGGAAATTTTTTCTGTCAGCTTGTCAAACATGAGAAGATTTTATCTGACTCCCTGCCGCGTGGAAAGGGGGGGCGTTAGACAGTAAAATCATCAGCCCCCCTGTATTACAAGACGCTTTAGCGCTACCCTGAAACCCCAAAGCCCAAGGCCAACAATAGCAAGAAGCCAGAAGATCTGTGCGGCCAAACCGAACAAAGCTTCAGCTCCGGCAATGTGCCCGGAGTAAACGCGAAAAGGGAAGTCCGCGGTGTAACGGAAAGGCAGGAGAGCCGTTATCCGCTGCAACAGAGGCGGCATAAAAGGAATAGGGATAACAGCGCCCATTAAGAATTCTCCGGTTACGCCCACAAGAAGCCTTGCCCCGCTCGGGTTCAGAGAGACAAAAGTAAGCAGGCAGATGATCATGGAGAGGGCGGCGGCAAGGAAGGCGGCAAGGATGAGGGAGGGAATAAACAGGGCGAGGGCCTGAAGGTCGCGGGGAAGATTAAAACCCCAGGAACCGGGTAAGAGAAACGCGATGATGAAAATGGGAAAACAGCGTAGCGTTGTGCGGGCAATCCTGAACGCCAGAACGCGGCTGAACCAGAACAAATAAAGTGAAAGCGGCCTCGCGAGCTCGTAGGCCACATTGCCAGAGGCAATCAGTTCCAGCAGCTCATTGTCCATGCTCCAGAGCATCACAAGTGCCAGGAAGGCCTGACGAAGCCAGATCAGATCCGCAAGCTGATCCAGGCCCATCGGCGGCGGCGCGTTTGAGCTTTCGTAAAAGGCGCGGAACACGAGGAGCTGTATGGCCCCCCAGAAAAACTGAGTAGCTACGCCAGCCCATGCGGCGGCCCGGTACTGCATCCCCGCGATTAGCCGGATTTTAAAGATCGCAAGGTAGGGCCGCATTTCGTTCACCGGCATTTTTACAGATTCCTTTCCAGATAGAGCGATGCGATGAGCTCCTCAATGGGACGGCTGCCCGCGCTCATGTCCCTTATGTCGAGGCTCTCCCCCAAAACGCGCAGGGCGGAGGAAACGCCGATGACTCCGGTATCGACTTCGTAAACCACGTGCTTTTCCTTTTGTGAAACGATCCTTGTTCCGGCAGGCTCGGGCAGTGGCGCGGAATCGCCCTCGTAGTGCAGCTCCAGCCGCCTATGCCTGTCGTAGCGGGAACGGAGCGCGCCAAGCGCGCCGTCGTAAAGCAGCCTTCCCTTGCCGATGAGGAGTATGCGGTCGGTGAGGGCTTCAATGTCGTCCATGTCGTGAGAGGTCAATATCACCGTGATTTTCCGTTCGTGGTTCAGATCCGCGATGATGCGCCGCACCGCCAGCTTGGAAACCGCGTCAAGGCCTATTGTCGGTTCGTCCAGAAATAGAACTTCCGGGTCATGAAGCAGGGACGCGGCGATCTCGCAGCGCATACGCTGGCCCAGGCTCAGCTGCCTTAGGGGAACATGTAGAAGCGGCTCAAGCTCCAGGAGCTCCGAAAGCTCACCAAGGTTTTCCCTGAAGCGCTTTTCGTCAATGCGGTAAATGTCTTTCAGAAGATCAAAGGAATCGTGAACCGGTACATCCCACCAAAGCTGGGTACGCTGACCGAAAACCACCCCGATATGGCTCATGTACTTTTGGCGCGACTTCCAGGGACACATTCCCAGCACCGTGCATTCCCCGGAATCCGGCGCAAGGATACCGCTCATGATTTTGATAGCCGTGGACTTCCCAGCGCCGTTTGGTCCGACAAAGCCGACGACTTCGCCTTTTTCAACCGAGAAAGAAATGCCTTCCAGCGCATGAATCTCCGTGTATTCCCGCCTGAAAAGGGAAAAAAGCGCGGCGGCGGCTCCCTTCTTACGCTTCGCCACCCGGAAGGTTTTTCTAATTTGGTTAAGTACAATCATTAAAGGGAAAGGTTACTATAGGTTGATTTGGAAGTATACCCATGAAAAAGGGATGAAAGAGCGGCAATACTGGAAACGCCTGTAGTTTGATAAATATGTATTAAATGGGTTTTTACCGTACTGACAGATATATTGAGGGCTGTAGAAAGTTGTTTATGTCTGACATTACCGTCTAGTATAGCTTCGATAACTTCCAGTTCGCGCCTGCTCAAAAGTTTAATGTATGGCGAATCATGAGTGTCCAAAATAAAAGTTGAAAATAAGCAACTCCTAATGTAGAATGAAAATGAAACTACTCTAAGTCATTACTACAAAAGGAGTTAGCTATGAATAAATATAACACAATTCTGGGGCAAATG
>Ga0268262_10003301_pt1 | contig 17600 bp, 12 predicted proteins | sample TergutNc150P3_FD_190354 | JGI IMG/M metagenome (GOLD analysis project Ga0268262, IMG submission 190354) | Nasutitermes corniger P3 segment gut microbial community from laboratory colony in Florida, USA - Nc150 P3 (SPAdes) (version 2) | ecosystem: Host-associated > Arthropoda: Insects >...
TGCTTTCCGGTATTCAAGGTATCGTTTTCTTCGACCAGATGGACGCGCGAATCTATATCAAAGTCATAAAATTGTTTGATAAATTCCAATACCCTCGCGCTGCAAACAATTTTTATTTCAGGATGCTGCCGTATCAATTCAGGAATCACTGCGGAATGGTCTGGTTCGACATGTTGAACCACGAGGTAATCCAATTTTCTGTCTTTCAGCGCCACTTCAATATTTTCCAAGAATCTCTGACGTACCGCCTTATCGACAGTATCAAACAGCACGGTTTTCTCATCGGTTAAAAGGTATGAATTGTACGACACGCCCGTAGGTACGGAATAAACCCCCTCGAATAATGCCAGCCGCCTGTCATTCGCGCCGACCCATACTAAATCATCAGTGACTTTCTTTATACAATACATTTTTTACTCCTTTAGAAACATTATAAGGCAGATACAGTCGTTTGTCATTCCCTTTTTTAACGAAGAATATTTAACGTGAACCCCTTGTCCATGTACCACTCTTAACATTAGGCCGAGTATAGGTTCCCGCCCTGCTTTTGTTGTTATAATAAGCGGTGTTAAAACCCGTATTTTCTCCAATTATGCCTGCAGAATCTTTACTGCCAAGTTTTACATTAGCCCCAATGCTTATCCTTGTAATTTGGTTATCAGCAAACGCGCTATATCCAATGGATTTAACGCTGTTAGGAATGAAAACTTTTGATAATTTGTTATTTTCAAATGCCCTATCCCCAATGGTGGTAACATTATTGCCAAATGTTACATCGGAGATAATGCCCAAAGGCGTTTTTTTATTACTATCCCATGCTCCAAAAAAAGCCATATCATTAATTGTGGTAACACTATTCGAAATTATAACGCTGTTAATTCCCTTCTTTTCACAGAATGCCTTTGCTCCTATGACTTTAACCGGACAGCCATTTATCTCCTCAGGTATTTCCACAGTCCCGCCAGTGCCATTATAATCAGTAATAGTAATATCTTCGCCATATTTTACATACCTCAGGTTATTATACCAAGCAATCCATTCATGGCTTTCAGTATCATAGCGTGTGTATGTTCCTGTAAACTTACCATTATTATAATAAGCATCTTCAAAACCATTACCAAAAGCGTCTTTTCCAAGTAATACGTCTGATCCTATAGTAATACTCAGTAATTTATTTTTGGCAAACGCTTTATCTCCAATGTATGTAACTTTTGAAGGAATAACAATTTTTGATAATTTGTTTCCTTTAAACGCATTATTTTCAATAGTTGTAACGTTTTCCGGAATAGAAACATAAGGGATAAGTAAATATGCAAATTCGCCATTTTTAACAGTTGTATCGTCACTCCAAGGTAAATTATAAGTATCTATACTCCAGCTATTAATTATATTGTGACCAAATAAAATAATTTCTTTAAGCCAGCCATTATACAGACTGATCCCCCATATAAATACGCTTATTAACACAATAAAAATCACACTTCTTATTTTCATATAATTTTTCCCCCGTTTTCTTTACTTTCTGCCTTTTAAAAAATCGAAGAATCCGCTCTTATGTTTCGTGTTAAATTCTTCAAAATAATTTTCAAATTGTTTAATTTCTTCCTTTTCCGCCAAAGTTAACAATTCTGAGAATGTCTTTTTTCGCTCACCGGATGATAATTTTTCAAAATATTTCTCGGCAATATCACCTAATTTTTTATCCAATGCATTTGAGGAATTTGCAAGACGTTTTCTGAAAATAAATAAAATAAAAGCTATGGGCTTTGCTTTTGATTTATTAATACCATAAACAATGTGATCTATAATTATTTCCAAATCTCCTTTTTCAATAATTCTTCCGAATACCTTTGCTAAAATATCGTTATAATTAAATAATTTAGCGCATGCCGCTCCCACAATTAATATATTTGCGACCAGATCAAAATAATAGTCAATAAATATACCAATAACTTTGTTAGAATTAATTAATTCAAGATATGACGATATTTCATCTTTATCCGTTTGCGTTTTAGTATAAAAAGACTGCATTTGTTGGATATCTTCTTTAAAACCATACTTTTCTAAAATTCGGCCGCAAAGCGTTATTATTACCAATTCACGGGTCTCTTGATTTAAGCCGCCTCCGGCATTTGTAATAATGTTATAAATTTTATTTATTTTATCAAACCATTCTTTTTTTTCACATAAATCATATATTTTTTCATAAGGCAGTGAAAAGACAGCTTCAAGAATAACGCAATATACCGGAGGTATAAGCGCTTTATCGGCTTTCTCGGAAAATTTCATCAAGCTCAGGATATTGTTACACTCGTTGATTCTTTTTTCCGGTTGAATAGCGCGAAGATACTCACTTAAACGTTTTACGAAAAGCCCCACGTCATTTCCGGTAATATAATACTTGTCAAAATAATCTTTTAAAACATTTTGATTGACAGGCTGATTCGCAAAATAGAACATATCTTTCTTTCTGCAAAATTCAATAATTAAAGAATCATTCTTATTTTCATTTTCAAACTTTGAATAAAAAGTTGCATCTTTATTTTGGGCATTAATATAAGTTTTTATAAACTCCTCTTTGTCAGAATTAGTTTTTATTAAACTTATTAAATAAGCGTATGCCGAATTTGTTTTAGAAGCCAATCGTTGAAGTATATTAAACGAAAATTGAATATTTGCAACAGGACTTCCCGATCTAATCGCCTCTTGAACAATAACGGAAAGCAGTTCTGTCCCGGAACCGTTAATGTGTGAATTTGCCGAATTTATCAGTAAATCAATATCGGAAACTGAGTACCGGTTAAACGCCAATTTCATAATATCAATAACCGCAATTATTTCTTCCGGAGAATTGTAATTTCGCGTTTGAAGTGAGTTCTTAATCACCGGTAAATTCACGAGAAAATCAAACATCACAAAAAGTTTTATAAACGAATTTTGATTTTGAGTTACATAATATTTTAATCCTTCCTTTTTTAGATAATCAAGGTAATTTGAAAATATAAAATTTGCCTTTGAATGAAGATCATTGCAAAAAACATCCGCTTTATCCGCGCGTAATCCAAACTGTTCCGCATTATCTATAACCGTCCTTATCATTTCAATCTTTCTATCGGAAATATTTTTATACATAAAAGCCCAAACGCTTAATTTTTGCTGCGCGTTAAAATTAAACGTTGTTATTTTAGCCCAAAGATTATTGGCGATAGACTGCGTCTCATAATTTACGCGGTCTGCAATTAAAATTGTGTTATATATTTCCCCTGGATTATTGAATTTAGCGTAATCCGGCTTATTAATATTTAATAAATCCGACGCTTCATTGACATTAACCTTATAAGCGGAAGTTACTTTGTTAATATTATCTGCAAATTTAACGGCTTCAAATATTCCTGAAGAAAGGGATGTTATAACGCTTGTAGCGTATTTTCCGGGGTTTACGGATGGCATAATATTTCGTAAAAAATCAAAGGCATAATTCCCATTTTGCGCCTGCTGAGCATAACTAAAAAGGCTGTTTTCCGGTTGATTCACCCTTATTAGTATGCGAGATGACGCATTTCCCGGTACAATCGTGTTTGTAAAATGCGTACAAAAACTAACTGCGTTTTGCATTGATTTAGGCAAACATACGCCTAATATCTTTAACCAAAATATATTATTTTTATTTTCATCATAAAAACATACAAAGTTTTCATTTGATGAATTTGTAATTGCTTCAATCAATATTTTTAATTTATTTTTGCGGTCTTCATTAAAGAAAGAGGTGATATCGCCCGTTGATAACATACCGCCGTTTTCAGGTATTTCAATTTGCGGCAATTCGTCTGGAATTGGATCGTCATGCCACTCTTTCCTTGTTAACATACGTTTAAATATAGCATGTTCAATAAAACTGTACGGGGAAAAATCATTTGTCTTTTCAAAAACAAACGCATGGATAATATAATTTCCCCAGCGCATGTCAAGATCACTGTACACACGGCCTACATAACACACTTGCGCCAAACAAACGCGTCCGGAGGAAAGGAAAAAATATCCAAACTTTTTCGGAAACAATTCCTCTATTTGTTGTTCGGTAGGTTCGTAAGGTATATCAGGTCCGGATGGCGCCTTGTACGTCATCACTTCCCGTATTTCCGCGCTTTCTTCATTTGTAATATCTCTTGATTTTGAGAAAACGCTGAACGCCCCGTTTCTTTCTTTACCGCAAGCGGTATAAATAAATTGGCTGGCTAACATTATTTCTTTCCTCCTTTCTTCATTACCTCTTCAATAATTTTGCTTCTTTTGCCCACAAGCCAAAAGAACGGCTCTTCAACGTTTGACGACACAAAAGGCTGACCGTTCATTACATGCCCCAACGCGCTGCAGGTGAAAAACTGTATGCTCTTAAAACGGGATTTTAAACTGTTAAGAAAATTGTCTTCGTTGTATTCACGTAAAAATTTCTCACATAATTTATTCTGCGTCTCGTACCGGACTTTCCGATCAAGACTTGGCGCGTTTTTAAGAATGGCGCTCTCCCCTATTTTTTCGTCAAGCCCCGGTATATCAGCTTTAGTGAATACGATCGCGACATCCGTATTTAGCATGGCTTTAGCGTTAATACCAAACATGTTTTGAAGCGTCCTTACAAACGTATCCAGCATTTCATCAATACGCTGAGCGCCGCCGCTATATCCGTTCAGATCAATTGTTTTTGATAATTCGGCGCGATATTCAGGAATTGAAAGCGGATCGACAATCAGCATAAAGGCATTCACATAACGGAATCCCGTCTGGGTATTTATCGCGTTACCTCCGGCATTGATGTCGAAAAGCTCACCGGCCACATCGCATAATGAAATTTGCTGTTTGGGCGTATTTTTATACGTAAGCGTAAATTGATAATACCTTAAACGCAATTCCTGCGTTTTTGGCGGTAAATATCCGCGTGAAAGACTGACGGAGTTTTCTTCGTATTCATCCAACCCGTTTCTCTCATGTTCAAACCGTAAACCATACCTGGAAAGCGAGTTTTTTTGAAGCGACATCATAGCCATGTTTATATAACAGGTTTTACCGGAGTTTGGCCCGCCTACAACGGGAATAAACCATGACGCGTGCAAACCGCCGTCTTTAATATTGCATTTGCAGTACGGGCATTGCGCCTCTAATTTATGCCTCCCATTAAAAAATATTGTCGGCAATTCCATACCGCAATCGCATGTTCTATTTAGTATACCGTAGATGCCCGGATATAACCGATCGTGCTTTGCCCCGCATTTAGGACAAATATATATGGGTAAAGTAAACTTGCTTTGACAAACCGGGCAATGACTTACTATCGCGTTAATCATGCAATAAATTTTATCTAATAAAAAAACAATCCCAAAAAAGATTGTAGCTGATAAAAATATTGCCAATAACAAACTTACTTGAAATATTGTTATAAAAATACAAATGAGGGGCGTAATAGTGGCGGAAAAAATAAGCCGTGCGATATAAAAGCCAACTTTACAAACACATGGCAAATTTGTGAATATTTCTAATATTTCAAAGTCTAAAATATTCGGAAATACGAAGTCACTCCAAGCGTCACCCACCCTTTCCGCGCTTTCAGAGATATTTTCTCCGCAATATTCAAACGCTCCTGTTATAACCTGTCCCAGATCAACAAAACCGCCGTGAAAAAAATAACTTAACTGTGCCGGTTGTCTATGTCTCATTATTCACCTCTTAATTATTAAAATTATATAAAAAATAAATACCAGCAATTAAATAAAATAAAAGTACTATGATAATTAATGAGGTAATAATCATCATTGTGACCTTAAACGCCTTGTTATTAATATTATCAAGTATTGATGACATATAGTTTTTGATGCCATAGATTATTCCGACAGGCAAACCAACTATACATCCGAGCCCAAGCACGAAAAGAAAGAGCGCGATCATAAAGCCGTATAAGGCGACGATTAGGCATAGAATAAAAATTATAAGTAATATTTCCATAGAACCTCTCCTATTTCTTTATTGTTTCTATGTAACCGTATTCGGCCAAAAGCCACAGAAGCGGATCCAATACGCGGCGCGGACGAATGCCTTTGCCGTCAATTTTTGTTCCGTTCGGATTTCCGCCCAATGACGATACGCCGAAAAAAGAATGCCGCTTAAACTGGTTAATATAACCGATTAAATCATCATCAAGCAAGTTTTCAATTAAATCCTTCATTTGAATATTCGTATTCTCAAAATCCGGCTTTACAAACGCCCCGCGTTTTATATGTTCGGATTCTTCCTTTAAGCAACTGTCTTCCGGTAAAATGTTATACTGCTCTAATACGTCTATTTTTGTAAACACTAAAGCAAGCGGTATCTCTATTTGCCCCCTAATATTTTTCACGCTTCGTATCACGTCAATAATAATACTTAAGACATCGTATATTTCGGTATTTTGTTGGGGAAGCGAGTTAAATCCGTTTGCGGCAAGTTTATTCCTGATATTTGGAACCTGCAGAGGATCCAACAGCAAAATGATACCCCGTGCATTCGTTATATAGCGGTTAAATGTATTCATCACGCTTTTATCGTTTAGATTCTCACCCGCCGTATCGTAGAAAGTTAATGCGGCCATATTGATAATTCTGTTTTTCATATCCATAAATCTTAATGGAAATATTAGAGGCGGCACCTCTCCGGCGTCAGTTCCCCTAACTGTTATACCTTGTTCATACAAGGGGCGGTAATATATATCAGTATACGCCTGTTTCGATTCCTGACTGCAAGTCATCGAAAGTGAACAATTAAACGGACTTGTCATTTTTTTGCGAATCTCATTAATTAATACGCCAATATAATTTGATTTACCGGATGCTTTTGCCCCTAAAAGGGCAATTGGCAAACTTTTCATTGATAAAAATTCAATTGGTATTTCCTTATTAATATCACTGCAAAAAAGTTGTTTTGCCGCTTCTTTGCAGTTAATACATTTCTTTTTATGCGCAAGCGGGATCCATCCGTTTTTATCTTTTGGAATTCCAAATTTGCAATTGTCCGTTTTGCCAATAATGTTATAGGAACATCTTAAACCGCATTCATTAACAGCGTGTTCCGCATAACAATAAGGACATGTAAATTTATTCATAGTACATTTCTCCCGAAAAAATCATTTTTTTCATTTTATAAACTCTCTACTTCCTTAAATGTTATAAACTTGTTGTCCGCAACCGGAAATAATCTAAATTTCGTATTCACGGCTACGGGCGGGGACTTAATGGTAACGCTTGCTGCATACTTGCCGCCTGAAAGCAATCCCTTTTTAAGCGTTAAAGCCGGGGTTCTTTCAACAAGTTGCCCATCGTTTTTAGTTAATGGGCGGGGACTGCCTTTTACAAGCATGAGTTCGGGAATTGTCTGCGGAGTATCGGATTGGAAGTCAATTTTTATAGGAAATGATTTTGTTGGTGAAACATTAACCGTCATCGCATAATGAACGGTCGTTTTTTCCTTTTGAGATATTACATTACCAAGACGAACCCCACATGTTGTAGATTTAATGCCTTCGTTTTCCGTTTCGACAAAGATTGTTATATAACTGTCAGAATTAGCTTTTAATTTAACAGACATGCCTTTGTTTACGAAATCATCTTTTATAACAGAGAGACTAACGCCGTCAGAATTTAAAGTAACCGGAAAAGCGGTATTACTGACTTTTGCTATAATAGTTTTTGCAAATTGATGGGGCCGTCCCGTAATTACGACTTCATCGCCTGTTTCTGAATAACTAATTTGTGATATGCCTATCATTGTATTTACCATTACGGGCTTTGATACGATTAATAGTTGCTCATTGCAAATAGCCGGATAAACATAATATGCTTTATCAGGCGGTAAATTAAAAGTCGCGGTATTGTCGTCTGAAACCAACAGACTTGCCTCATTAATGCCTTTATAAAAATTCTTGAATTCCGCAATTTGTAACGTACTGCCGATTTTACAGTTGATTTCCTGCGTACTGTAATATATTCCCCGTTTACCGGACGCAACTTTATCGCAGATTAATGTAAATAAAGTAGTCCCGTTCTGTTCAATTTTAACATTGGTCAACGGCTTGATTTCTTCAAATGCCTTAAATGTCCTTGTAATCCCTTTTGAGTACGTAGTTCCTTTGTCATTTTTATAAACACAAATAAAAAGATAACTGTTGCCCAGTTTGTCATAATCGCCGTCTTCAAACGATTCATTGCCCTTAACGGGAATTTTTTGACCATCCTCGCGTCCTGTCGGAGGAGTAAGACCTTTTTTTCTTATCACTTCCACTTCGCTGACATTTAAAGGCAATTCCCATTTAACGACTATTTTTCCTGATACGATTTCCTGCCGTACATTTGTAATATCAAAATAAATAATAAGTAATGTTGTTGTAAATACAACCTGGGAATTTATACCCAAACGCGAAGAAAAAACCGCGTAATAATAGGGCGTATCGGAAACTATTGTTTTATCTTCAAAAAAATTTATACTAAGTTCGCTTGCTACAATAACGCCATCGGTTATTGATGTCGGACGCGAACCGTTTTTACGGATAACCGTATATGTCGCCAACTTTTGCGGTTTATTTTGAACCCATGTAATTAAAGCCGAATTATCCTTAATCTTCGCAGTCACGCTCTCTGGCGCTTTTGGAGGAAACTTAGATATTATTTGATTCGCTTCAATGTAGTCAGTTGACAAATCAAGCGCCGCAGAAATTTCGCTTACCGCGGCTTCTTCGTTATTCTGGGCGGTGAATGTTCTTGCTTTATCCGCATGTTGCTTAACGTTTAATACCACGGAAGAAATTACTGCGGAAAGCGCGTCCGTTTTTGATACATTATATTTAGGATATTTGTTTTTAAGCGCCGTTACCGCCCCCGAAGCGGAAAAATATTTCTTTAAGTTAATTAATTCCTGTATTTTCTCGTATTCTTCTTTATATGCCTTACCAACCGTTTCTTCTTCCCTGTCCTTTTTATCTATTTTTTCCTGATACTCCGCCACTTTTTTGGCTAACTTTGAAGAACTCGCTTTCGCATAATCGGGCAATAAATTTTTCAGATTGTTAAGTTCCGTCCGAACATCCGTTACCGAAACATCAGGTTGAAGAAACAAACTTTCAATTTTTTTGACAATTGTATCAAAACGCGCGCTGTGCTCTTTCGCCGCCCCGCAAGACGGGCAAGTATTTTTCTTTACGGTATAAGGAGCCTTGCCTCCGCAATTCCAACACACAATTTCCAATGGCTGGTGGCAGTGCGGACAAGATTTCGGATTATCATTATTCGCGTAAGCCATCCCGCAATAAGGGCAATCTTCCAGGTCTATTCCCCGTTCTTCCCCGCCGGCTACCGCGATGTGAAAGTTACTGAGGCCTTCCGCCAAAAGGACTTCTATATAATCAACATCGTTAATGTTTAACGCTTTTAACGCGCCTTTCGCTTTTTCCGAGTATGCCAGAAACTCTTTAAGTTCCATCTCCGAAATACCCGTACTGCGCCGCAGTGCGAATTCTTCCCAAATATCCTTTGTGGCAAGATAAATATCGTAGTACTTTTTTGAATTATCGTCTTTAAAAATCTTTTTTGCTTCGCCGCAAACCCCATTTGTAGCGGTTGATTTAGGATCTTGCTTCCCGGACGCGGCATTGTATAAAGGTGTTATCGCACTTTGTAAGGCGCTGACAGCCGAGCTTTGCGCCGTACCTAACAAATCATACAAATTGCTTTTACCGATTGTTTTTAAAAACTTTTCTATTTTATCATACGTTAAGAAATCCAGGCTTCTTTTTGTATCGTCAATTAACTTTGCGCCCTGCTTCAACAAATACGCGACTTTTTTTTCTATCTCGTCCGCCGTCAGCCATTTGCCGCTCGCGTCGGCCATTTTAATTAAATCGGTTTTATGGATCGCCCCTCGCCCTCTTACAATCGCTTTGATTGATTTTTCAGCGGTTTCCAGCTTGATTTTTTTTGCGGCCTGAAACTCTTCATCCCGAAGAGCATTATCGGTCATTATCTTAACGGCCTCGACATACAAATCTTTTAACCTGCGCTGAACGACAGTGCCCTGAGTAAAAGAATTTTTACGCTGTGCCATAGACGCTTCAATTTTTTTTGAGTCTTTTTCGGCTGGATCAATGACATAGGCGAAATAATAATTATAGTCCGGATTGTTAAGTTCTTCCGGCGTTCTTAATGTTTCCATGTGTCTTTTTTCCTACTTTTCCGTAGCTATACTGCCCGCAATTTCCACAAAAGCTTGACTTAGTTTACTTAAATCTATTTTTTGCCCACATCCGGCAGACGCAATCTTATTTAAAAATCTTGCATCCGCATCGCCAAATCCTATCGCATAAATAGTAATGCCGTCGTTCTTCAATCTGTTGGCGGCAGATTCTTCCTGCGGTTGCTCTGACCATGCGCCGTCGGTTAAGACGACGATAATACGGTTAATATCACGTCCGGCAAATCTATTACCAAACGAACTGAGCGGAGTCGCCGATGTGCCGCATCCACATGAGCCGGATTCTAACGCAGATGTAGCTTTTTCTATTTGTCTGCCATCGCTCGTGTTAGAACATTCAAATCTGCAAGTTTCAGCAAAATTAACTATAGACACGCTGAATCTTGATAAATCCAATTCTTTTACAAAATCCCGAATTGCCCTACGCGCCAGATCTATCGGTTCACCATCCATTGAACCGGATGTGTCCACCATAAACATAATTTCCGCGCGAGCTTTACGTTTCTGTTCTTCTCTCTCTCGGAGCAATCTGTTTATTATATCGTCTATTGTTTCGTCTACCTCGGATTTTTTTACATCTAACGATGTTCCGTCTTTCGCTTCAATGCGAACATCCACTAATCCGCTCTGATTATATAGAAAATAGAGAAAGAAATCGGTCTTTTTGCCTTTTGTGAAACCCGACACGCAATACTTATAAAGAAGCGTACAATCACGCGGCTCATCGGATTCCCCTTGCAAAACAAATACATCCATATTGTTTCCGGTAAAATGGTATTCATTACCGAACTCAGTGTTATACAAACTGTTCTTTTTAAGAATAACGCTGTTTTTAAAAGTCTTTTCGTCTTTTGAAATGACAAGCATTCCAAGGCTGTGCGAAGTTATATCTTGAATATCGCCGCCGGTGATTACAAGCCTCTTTTTCTCGGCTCCGCCCAAGGCAGCCGGGCTTTTTTCAGAAGAAGCCCCACCCAAGACGAGTTTGTTTTCAACGCAGAGTTTTGCCTGCATTGCCGCGCCGGCCGCGACAATGGTATCAACGTCAATATTTTTTGTCACAGGTTCGCGTCCGTATTCACGCTTTACAAATTCTTTAATCTGGGGCATTCTTGTTGAGCCCCCGACTAAAACAACCTCATCAAGATTTTTCCATGAAAAGCCCCCGCCAATTTCGGAAAAACATCTGTCAATTAAAAGACTTGTCTCATTTAACAGGCTATGCGTGGCAGAATCAAAAAATTCGCGGGTTATTTCATATTTACCGGTATAACCCTGACTTTGAACAACAACCGTGGTCGAACTGATATTTGTAAGCCTTTTTTTTACATCTTCACATTGCACTTTAAGCTGATAATAATCTTCCGGAATATCTTCAATGTTCACATTATATTCGTCAAAAAAACGTTGTTTTAAATCATCGGTAATTACCGCATCCCAATTTTTCCCGCCTAATTGATGGTTACCGTTAGTCGTCAAAACTTTTACTTTGGTGCCGTCCACTTCGGCTATCGTAACGTCGAATGTTCCGCCGCCCAAGTCGTAAACCATAACATTCTTTTTCCCGGTACCGGTTAAGCCGTAGGCGATAATAGCCGCAGTCGGCTCGTTAATGACTTTAAGCACTTTTAATCCGGCCGCTTTACCGGCGTTTAACGTGGCAAGACGTTGAGATTCGTTAAAATAGGCGGGACAAGTTATTACCGCGCCATCTACTTTAACATTGTTATGCTCTGATACGTCGCGTATTAATTCCTTAAGGTAAAGCCCCGACAACGCCTCGGGCGAATATTCCTTACCGTCAAGATAAAGCGTGTACCCTTTCTCGCCCATCATACTCTTGTAAAAAGCGGCGGCGTTTAAATCTCCCGAAGCCTGAAGCTGTTTTGCCTCATCGCCGATTTTTACTTTTCCGTTTTCAATATGGGTAACGGACGGCGTACAAGTTTTGTCATCGGAATTTTTTAAAATTTTAACTTCGCCCGCCGTGTCGTCAAACACGGCGACGGCGGAATAAGTTGTTCCCAGGTCGATACCTACGTTAATGCCCATTGCTTAAATTCCAATCTTTATGCCAATTTTGCTTTTTTAATCGCGTCCATACCGACATTTGCCGCCTCACCGCCGATACGGACGGGAGTGACGGTAGTAGGTATATTGTTTGTAACATCTACGGCGGTAATGGTTAAAACTCCGTTGCCATCCAAATCAAAAATTATATTAATTGGAGCGTTCACAGGTAATCCGGGCTTTAAATTAACGATACATGATTCATACATTTGCGTACTTTCATCAACGGACGCGTCTTCTTCAAGACTGTTGTTTTCGTAGACGCGTAAGTTGAGAGATGTTTGATTTGCGCAAGATGTTACAAATTCCCGCTCCTGATGCGCCGGTTTAACAGTATCTTTAAAAATAATATTTCCGACTATTTCCGTTCCGTTACTCTGAGCCGCCAAACCGTAACTCTTTGTACATTTTTCTATAAAAGTCGTAGTGGAACCGTCCGTGTTATGGATTTCAATCGTACCGGATTCTCCGTCTAACGCATGACGTGCGCCGCCTGCGGGAACTTCTCCCCCGCCGGAGTAGCTTGCGCCATTCGCCACAAGCGCCGCGCCCATCGCGACAGCCTTATCCGGTTCAAAAGAACTTATGGGTTTGCCGTATACCTGTTCCAGTTTTTGCTGTACCTGCGGCATTCTTGTAGAACCGCCTACAAGAATTATCTCATCAATGTCGCTTGCCATTGTCAGGCCTTTTTTTGATAACATATCGTCAACCAAAAGAATGGTTCTTTCAAGTTCCGCTGAAGTAACATTGTCAAAGGTTTCGCGCGTAATTTCTATTTTTTCTTTTTCACCGTTAAACGGTACGGTCAATGCCGTGGTAGTTTTACTCGTCAGCAATTTTTTTGCTTTTTCAATATTTTCAGAGAACCATGCCCGTAATTCCGCGTCATTTTCCATATCTTCAACATTGGCGCCTTTTTTTTGCGCAAATTCATTGCGCACATATTCCGCAAGCCTTGCATCCCAATCTTTGCCCCCCAGTTGATGATCGCCGCCGGTCGTTATCTGTTCCATTTGTTTTGAGTCGCCTTTAAAGTCGATTTTAAGAACAGTACAGTCAAACGTGCCGCCGCCAAGATCGTAAACTAAAACCGTCTTTCGCATATCCTCATTACGCGAGTTGCCATAAGCAAGTCCCGCGGCGACAGGTTCATCCAATATTTTTAAAACATTTAATCCCGCGGCTTCACCTGCGGCTTTTGTCGCGGCGCGCGCTGCTTCACCAAAGTAAGCGGGACAAGTTATTATCGCCCCATCTATCTCCTCACCGCCGAAATAAGTTTGCGCATCACGAACAAGTTTTTTAAGTATTACCGCCGAAACGGCGGACGCGGAATAATCAGTTCCGTTTTGCGTAACAGTAAAGTTTGGGTCGCCCATATAATTTTTTACGCGCTCCTGTAATCTTTCCGGCGTAAGTCCGCCTTCCTGACGCGCCGTGGAACCAACCGTTATTTCGCCGTTTTCGGCAAAATAAACAACGGACGGAGTAGTTTGCTCGCCTTCAGAATTGTCAATAATTTTAACAATTCCGTTTTCATCAACATAACTCACGCAAGAGTATGTTGTTCCTAAATCGATACCGATTTTTTTACCCATGATTCTGTTCTCCTTGTGTTAAATTTTGAAACTTATAAACATCCACTTTGGATTGATAAATGACTTTTCCGTCGTATGAATAACAATCCGTGTAAATATTAGCAATAACCCTGTCAAGTTTTTCATCATTTGACTGAATCGTCTTTACCAGTTTATGCTTTTGCGTATCAAAAACGCCGTCTAATGATTCGATTCTTACTCCGGCCTCAGTCAAAATAACTTCAATTCCTTTTCCAATTTCTTTAAGAATCGTAATATAAAATTGTATAAGCGCATCACCTGAATTATCGCCGGCAGACTTACCCCTGGCGGATATTTTGTCATATAACGCGTAAAGTTGTCTTGATACGGGAGCGGCCAAAGCCAAATAATGCTCAGCGTCGGTACGCGCCGCCAACGCTATGTATTCTTGGATCGTCTTGTCCGCCGCCGTTCTGTCTTGAAGCGCAAGCCGAATGGCGGCTTCACTCTTATTTAAATATTCAATAAGATCGGACACGTTTTTAATTTGTTCCGCGCCAATTAATATTTGGGAAGAATCATCATCCTTCTGCCCGTCTGTTAAAGGCGCCTCAGGCGGCACTTTTGGTTGAGTTAACCCCGAAAGCGGTTTACCGTTAATGGTGATAGAATCACCATTACGCTCCAAACCGATATTTGCTAACATTTCCTCAAAATCTGAAATTAGATATTCTATGTATTTTTTTATTTTCTCATTATCGGGCGCAAATTGCTTCGCGTCTCTGATAGATTTGCGGCAATCCTCGCGCAATGCGATTAACGCGTTAAGAAACGGTTTTAAGGCTGAAAAGGCGAATCCATCGCGGTACTTTTGAATTTCCGCGCTTAACCGCTGTATTGATTCATCCTTCGTTTTATTGTATCTAAGCAATGTCGCAATTTCGGTATAGCGTTTGTCAAGGAGCGCTTTTATCGCGGTCCATTCCGTTTCGGAAATGGTAAATAATTGATCGGTTGTCGGAGTATCTGATTCTTGCGTATTTGATTCTTTTTCTACACAGTTGGTTGTACTTTCAACATTATCATTATTAATATTTTCAGCCATCTCTGCCTTCCTTCATAAAAAACCTTGTCCAAGAAGTAACACTTGGGGCAGTCATATTTTTTCAAGTTTTAATTAGTATACACAGTTTTAATAATTTATACAATAGTTAACTGCTTTTCACAATTTTAAGTGAATTTCCTACAATGCTTCTGCATATTCTTCTTGTTTTTTGACATATATTACACTTTCTCATGGAGGAACACATAAACGGATATTATAGTAAATAAATTCTACCTTTTATCAATAACATACCCAAGGCTTATTATAACTTTTAGCGCTTCCGTTGCTGTTGCGCGGTCAAAATCTTTCTCTATTTCTGAAAGTTCTTCATACGGGATAAGGCACGGATGTTTCTTTTTGCAATAGTACCCCTCACGTATACAAAGACCTAAAATGACAAGCTTTAAGATTTTGTCAAGATAAAATTAGATACTAATTTTAAGAGTTCTTATATAATAAATAAAGAAGGAGTCATAATGTACAATCAGTTATTTGAACAAATTTTAAATTCTCAAGATGATGACTGGTATTCACTCATTGAGCAAAAATTGTCAGAATATGTCAATGAAGTTTCATTAGCTATAATTGGAGAAGAGTCTCTTAATTATAAATCGCTTGATGAATCAAAAATGACTGATAGGGATTTTATTACTCATTTACTAGGAGCTCAATCAAAATTTAATGATGTTAAAACCAACTTAGGTTTATCAAAAACAATTCAAAATATCGATCCAGCAACTGTTCCAGGTGTGAATACTCGAATCAATCAACATACCGCTTCTATGAAATCTTTAGAAATAGACCTTAATAATGAAGATGATGTATTTAAAAAATTCATTTTAAGCGGAACTATAAGAGCTTATAAGTTTATTTTGCAGAAAATTATAAAATCTCTAGAAGATTACAACATTGCACATAATACCAACTTCACTTCGCCTCGACTTTGGTAATGTGTTAATTTTCCCACGCTTCTCTGATTACGCTTTCAAAGAGTTCATTGATGAGCATGAAGAGTTAGTTTTAATTATCAATTTCTTCCAAGAAAGAAATCATTGCAGTAACCGCACTTTTTAAGTTACTATAATCAGTTGGAGAATTATTACTAAATCTTCCAATTTTCTTGAGTTTCAAGTATTGATTGCAGAGCTTTTCCAAATCGTTAAATTCCTCTCTACCAATATCCCAAGGAGAATGTTTACTTAAAGCAGTCTGAGCATAAGAGCCTTCTTTTAAAACTTCCTCAAACAATTGTTCTATGTTCATGTGAAATTAGTCATCAAATGAGATTAAAGTATACGTGAGGGTACCATTGCGTTCTTTTTTAAATCATCCCGCACATTGCGCGTTAAGCCCGCATAGAAAATCGCCAAAGCGTACTATGTCTTCTTCCACATCTTTATCGAAGGCGGCAAATATTTTTATGCGTTTTTTCATGGTCATATTTTACCCTTTACCGCTTCCAAAAACTTCGGTACATTCATAACTATATATCGATCATTCTCCTTGAAATCCCGCTTCGGCTCCCTACCCGAAAGACGCTCCAACTCCCTATACGCCTCGCTAATTTTATCCAATTCATCCCAGTGGACAATGCACACTTGCAAACGGGCTTTTGAGTCCCTGCGGGCAAAATCAATGCGGTTTCCTGTACCCGTATACTCTTTAAATCGTTTGCTCATTTCTTCTATGCTAATTGGGCGATACCCCATCGCCGCATGAAAAGCGTTCCAGCGAATATGCTCCGTCTGCGCAAGAATCTCCGCAAGAGAACCGTCATTGGTGAGGGTCTTATTATTTATCGCATCCTCTTCATTGCATTCTGCCAGCTTGAGCATGGCGGGAATAAAATCAGCGGTTGCCCGGTTGCTTTCCTGTAAGAACCAGTCCAATTCATACCAATCCTGTCCGCCATATATATCTTTATAAATTTTATTCACCGTTTTTGCCATACGATCAATTTGTTCGCGGATAATTACCGATTCTTTGTATACATCCTCGCGACTGCCAAAGACGAATATTTTTTTATCCTGTTTTTCATCTTGCTCCGCTTCATGCGTTTTATCCCGCTTTGTATCGCGCAAACTCCCGTTTAGTTCAGCAACGGCGATAAACGGCAAAGTTTTAATGTCTTTACGTTCATAATGACGCCATATATCCAAAGCTGTTTGTTTGTTTATTTCATCGCCGTGTAAAGCTGAAACTATATAATCCACATATTTTTCTTCATCCAGCAATTTAAAAAATTTTTTACGCTGAACATTAATATCTTTGAATTCCATATCACAGGAGATATCTAACCCCGGATACCGATGCAAAAAACAATCGCGTAAATTTTTTATTTTCCTATCTACGATTATTGCGCGCATTCGGCTTCCGACAAACTGCCCGTTCATCACCAGCCGCAGAAGCGCGGATTGCCCTACCGGTCCAAAACCAAGTATCATCACGGTAAAATTGCGCGACGCCTTGCCGCCGGATAAATTTAGTCCGGGACATTCAAAGGGCGGATGTTTTTCAATCATCTGCCGGGTTAATAATTCCAATTCGTTGACAATATGAAACGTGCATGGGTATTTGCGTTGATTACCGTCTTTTGC
>Ga0268262_10003302_pt1 | contig 17598 bp, 11 predicted proteins | sample TergutNc150P3_FD_190354 | JGI IMG/M metagenome (GOLD analysis project Ga0268262, IMG submission 190354) | Nasutitermes corniger P3 segment gut microbial community from laboratory colony in Florida, USA - Nc150 P3 (SPAdes) (version 2) | ecosystem: Host-associated > Arthropoda: Insects >...
CAATTTTACTGAAATATTTTTGGTTTGAATTTTTACTAAGCATATCGGCGGACAGGATGCGGACGCGGTCTGTGTTTTTCCGTTCCAAAAACAAACTTTCAAGAACCGCAATCGCCTCATCGTTGGCAATAGCGCCGAGCGCGCGGATTGATTCGTCTTTAACGCCGGGAACTTCATCGCGCTCGGCGCGGAATTTTAAGAAGGGAACTGCGGCGGCAAGTTTTCTGTCGCGGCTTGCCTGCGCCGCGGCGATTCTTGTGCGGTAGTATGAATCTCTGAAAGCGTCAAATATCGCGTTCTCCACCGCTGTGCCTGAAAACGGACCAAGGGCGGCGACCGCTGAGGAGCGCAAGTTCGGATCTTTTGCGCTGATACAGCTTACTATCGCGTCAAGTCCTTTTGGGTCGCCGATTTGGGACAGAGCGCCTAACGCCGCCATGCGAAGAGGTATACGCTCATCGGGGTTTGTAGCTATTTCCGTAAGAAACTCAACGCCGGCAGACGAGCCTGTAGCTCCTATGGCGTTTATTACTGCGCTGCGGTTATCATTGCCGGGGTCTTTATCGTTATAAAAATCAACTAAAAATTCCGCCGTCTTGTCCGCCAGTTTTTTGTCCCCTGAGCTTGCGCTGCCAATGGCGCGGAAACCGGCGTTTAAAAACTTTTTTTCCTCGGTTTCAAGAAGTTCCATAAGGACGGGAACCGCCTCGCCGGATTTCATTTTACCAAGATAATCCATCGCGGAAAGGACGGTTTCGGTTGCTTCGTCCTCGCGCTGGGATATTACTTTTACCGCGCGTTCCTGCAACCCGCCCTTTTCCCGTTCGCCGAAGAAACCGAAAATACCTGTTAAAACTTTTGTGTTTTTTGATACTTGTGCGAGAGCTATAAGTTCGTTGTCAAAAGAATCGGTTTTTTCCGTTCTGAGTGTCTGTATAAGATTGACGATTTCCGTTTCCGTTCCGTATTTTATGATGTCATTTCTGGGGTCATCCTGCGCGTGGGCGGGGGCGGTGATTAATAAAAGAAAAAGAAATATTAACCACGAACCAGCACGAACAGGAAAAAGATGCCGGAGTACGAGTTCGTGGCGTTCGTGTTGGTTCGTGGTTATTTTCTTTGGATCCAATTTATTCATTAGCATTTCCTTCAGTATACCTTGATAAAAAGTCTTTTTTAAACTCTAAGAACCTACCTTCTTGGATGGCTTTACGGCTGTTTGTTATCAATTCATTAATAAAGTACAGGTTATGATAACTTGCCAACATTGAACAAAGTATCTCCCCAGTCTTAAAAAGATGCCGTAAATAGGCGCGGGAGTACTCTCTGCAAATTTTACACCCGCACTCTTTATCTATCGGCGAAAAATCGTCGGTGTTTTCGGGCTTTTTTAAGGCAAACGCGCCTTTATGGGTGTATACACGCCCGTTTCGCGCCTCGCGGGTGAATAATACGCAGTCAAACATGTCTATCCCCTGCTCTATCGCGTTTAAAATGTATTCGGGAGTTCCTATTCCCATTACATAACGGGGCTTTTCTTCGGGTAAAAAGGCGGCGGTATAAGCCAAAGTTTCATAAAATAACTCCGATGGCTCCCCTACCGACAAACCGCCTATGGCTATGCCGGGAGTATTCGACTCTATGCAAACTTCCGCGCTCTTTTTCCGCAGATCGTTAAAAAAGTTCCCCTGTACAATGCTGAATAAATTGCCCTGATATTTCCCGTCTGCGGCAACTTCTTCAAATTTGTCCTTTGCCCTGCCAAGCCATTCGGTGGTAATCGCGAGGGCTTTTTCGGCTTCCTTTCGGCTTGCGCCCCAGGGAGAACAATAATCCAACTGCATCTGTATATCGCTGCCCAGAATCGCCTGAATTGTTACGGCTTTTTCGGGACTGATAAAATGCTTGGAACCGTCAATGTGCGATTGAAACCACGCGCCTTCCGGTTTAATTTTTCGCAGAGCGGAAAGGGAAAAAATTTGGAAGCCGCCTGAGTCTGTTAAAATATTTCTGTCCCAGTTAATAAATTTATGAAGCCCTCCCGCTTTTTGTATAACTTCCTCACCCGGTCTTAAATACAGATGATATGTATTGGAAAGAATCAGATTGTAACCGATTTCTTTTAAGTCGTCCGTTGTCAACGCTTTTACGGTCCCGTTTGTCCCCACCGGCATAAAGACGGGAGTAATTACGTCACAGTGGGGAAGGTGTAAAATTCCCGTTCTGGCGGCGCAAGCCTTATCGCGGGATGTTATGCTAAAACGCATCAGGTTTTCGCGCTCCGTAAAAGATGTACGCCCAATGCCAAAAAGATTAAAACAGGAAACCACGCGCCGACAAACGGATGTATGTAGTTAAGCCCCGCCATTGTCATGCTTAACATTTCCGCAATGTAGTAAACTACGGCGACGGACAGGCTTGTAAAAAGACTCATTAATAAAATATTTTTTCTGAATCTGCCGCCCATAGAAATTGAAAGTATCATTACAATAAGCGAGGTTGCGGCAAACGAATAACGGTGATAATAATTCGCCTGAGTGTGGCGGTACGGAAGCCCCGCGGAGCGAAGATCCTTTATTAAAAGACCTGCGTTTTTTGCGTTTAATTCTTCCACATTAACCGCCTTTCTTCTGAATATATCCGGATGTTCATTGTATGATTCATTAGAAACAAAGGAGTATATCCGCAATACGCCTTCCTCGTCATAACGGTAAATAACGGCATTTTTAAATTCCCAGTGACCGTCAATCCAATCGGCGGAAGGGGCGCGAATCTGCGAAACAAATAAGCCCTTTTCATTCATTTCCACAACATTTACACCGTTCAATATATTTTTTTCACCGTCAAAATAATCAACCGAATAAATTATCCTGCCGTTTCTGGCTTTAATAACAATATCCGAGTTACTTTCCGTAACATACTGTTTTAACGCGCGCCTTGAAAGCTCATTTTTTTGTTTAAGCGTAGGTATTACTATTCTGTCGTCAAGATAAAAAGAAAAAATGGAAGCGGCTAAACCTACCGCTACAAAAGACATGCTAAAGCGCCACAAGGGTATTCCTGTGGCAAATACGCTTGTAAGCTCGTTTCTTGAGTATAGATCGCCTAAGGTATACGCGGCGGCAAAAAGCAAAGACATAGGCATTGCGTAGGAAACGCTTTTGGGGACATAAAAGAGGCTTATCTTTAAAATTGTCGTTATAGGCACTTCGTTGTTAAGATAACGGATTAAATTAGAGAATAGGTCTATAAGCAAAAGCAAGAATACAAACATTGAAATAGCTATAAAGAAAATGGGAAGGAATTGGCGCAGAAGATATTTATCGAGTAACATTACTTTGTTCATTTGCGCACCTTAATAATGGCAAGAACAATGCCTATGGATAAAAAGAAAATATTAGGAGACCACATTGATAAAAAGGGCGGAGTTCCCGCGCGTAAGCCCATTGCCTGTCCTATAAAAAGCATAGACCAGTATAACACAGCGATAATATTGCCGAAAATAAACCCCACAGTCTGCCCGCTCTTTTTTGCCATTAACCCCAGAGAGACGGCAAGAAAAACAAAACAAAACGCTCCTAGAGGAACGGAAAATTTTCTGTATATCTCAATTACATGAATGGTAAGGGATCTGTCCTTCATCATTGCTTTCAGGGATTCAATATCCTTCTCAAAAGTGCCAAACGTTGTCGTTCTGCGGTTCCAACTGTCTCCTGAGGGACCAGCCCTTAAAATATTTTCCAAGCCTGTCGCGTTAGTTATCATTTTTGTCTTTCTTTCGTTTAACCTTTGGGCTAAGTCCGCTCTTTTGACGATAATCGCAGTACGAACGTCTCTTGAGCTCATCTCCCTTGGGCTTACGCTCACATACTGTTGAATAATATCCTGATTGGAAACCCAGTACTGCAAACTTTCAGTATTGGCGTAATCATAATCCTCTCTCGCTATTTCCTTTGACGAATGAACAAACGCCGAGTCAAGATTAAGACTTAAACCCTCTTTACCGCCGTCTTTTAGTTCCGCGCTGCTTGCCAATATTATCCTGCGCTCGCCGGATTCGGTTTTATCCATGATAAGCAGATTTTCTATTATATTGTCTTTTACCCCACCCGTAACAATTACGGTATCCTGAAACTTCTTTACCGAATTGGCTTCCATTTCCAGCGCGGGAGTGGATACAAGTATCTTGCGCCACAATTTGTTAAATTGAACAGTGCCCGCCGGAAGCAGTACGTCGTTTGTAAAGAACGATAAAAGAGAAATAATTATCCCCATTGTAACGGCGGGGAAAAAAACATTTTTATACGATAAGCCCGACGAGAGCATAACAAGGATTTCGTTGTCCGATGTTAAACGCCCTACAGTCATAAGCGTGCCTACAAGACACGCAAAAGGAGCCGACATTGCTATTACCGTAGGCAGGGAATAAAGTATTAAAAGCGCAACCTGATTAAAAGGCACGCGCTTGGTGAGAATTTCCTTTGCCATAAGGAGTATTTGGTTCACAAAGAAGATAAAAAAGAAAAAGCAAAAACAAATTACAAAAGAAAAAAGCATTTCTTGCAATATGTATTTAAATATGGTTTTGGAAAGAAAACGTCTGCTTTCAAGAGGATTTAAGTTCCTAGTCTGAAAATAATTAATAGTCGAAATAATATAATCTTTTATTTTCTTTACTATATCCAACGCCATCTTACGCTCCGGTAGATCCAAAACCGCCGCCGCCCCTTGTTGTTTCGCTGAGAACATTAACCTCCGTAATGTTCGCCTTACATACAGGAGCGATTACAAGTTGAGCAATACGCTCCCCATCTTTAATTATAATATCTTCCGCGCCCAAATTTATTAAAATTATGTCCAAATTCCCCCTATAATCGGAATCTATCGTGCCGGGTGAATTAAGAACGGTTAACCCTTTTTTTATCGCCAAACCTGAGCGCGGACGCACCTGTCCTTCATAGCCTTCGGGGATTTCGAGTTTAAGACCTGTGGGTATTTTTACCCTTCCAAGGGGAGGTATTGAAATATCGGCGTCAAGGAGGGCGCGCAAGTCCATACCGGCGGACCCCCCTGTTTCGTACTGAGGAAGGACCGCGCGCGGAGCATTTTTTACTACTTTTACAAGTACCTCATTCACACCGCTTTTAATCCTGTGTTAATTTTTACGCTGACCGCCGGGCGCGCCGGAGGGATCAATCGCGTCTATGTACGAAAGATTGAGTCTTCCCTGTTTGTCAATTTCAAGCAACTTGACGGATATCTGCTGCCCTTCCTTTAACACGTCGGTAACCTTCTCGATCCTCTGCCTTGAAAGTTTGCTTATGTGGACAAGTCCTTCCTTACCGGGAAGAATCTCCACAAACGCGCCAAAGTCCATTATGCGCTTTACAGTGCCGTTGTATACCTTGTCAATTTCCGGGTCGCAGGCAATGCCGACAACCGCGGCTTTCGCGTCTTCCGCGTCCTTTGTGCTTTTACCGAAAATCGTCACAGTGCCGTCGTCTTCCGTGTTAATCTTGACCGAATATTGTTCACATAACGCCTTGATATTCTTTCCGCCGGGACCGATAAGGGCTCCGATTTTATCGATATCAATTCGTAAGGTGACAATTTTGGGGGCGTATTCGCTGATTTCCTCAACGGGTTTATCCAGACATTGATTCATTATCGAAAGGATGTGCATTCTTCCTCGTTTTGCCTGATCCAGCGCTTTGCGCATAATTTCCTGACTGACACCGGCGATTTTTATATCCATTTGAAAGCCTGTTATTCCGTCTTTGGTTCCGGCGACTTTAAAATCCATGTCTCCAAGGTGATCTTCTTCGCCTAATATGTCAGATAACACCGCGAATCTGTCGCCGGGACCGGCTTTTCCTTCCGTGATAAGACCCATCGCTATTCCCGCAACCGGTTTTTTCATTGGGACGCCCGCGTGAAGCATGGAAAGAGTTCCGCCGCAAACTGACGCCATTGAAGAAGAGCCGTTAGACTCCATGATTTCCGAGACAACGCGGACTGTATACGGGAATTCTTCTTTTGAGGGAATCATCGCTTTTAAGGAACGCTGGGCAAGGTGACCGTGCCCTATTTCTCTGCGTCCCGTACCTGTTCTGCCCACTTCGCCGACTGAATAAGGCGGAAAGTTGTAATGAAGCATAAAGTTTTCGCGCTTGTCGCCTTCTATGTCGTCAAAAATCTGTTCGTCAAAAACCGTTCCAAGCGTTGTTACCGCAAGCGCCTGTGTTTCGCCGCGCGTAAAGAGCGCTGAACCGTGAGTGCGCTGTAAAATCCCGACTTCGCAGGTAATGTTGCGGATATCTTCCAAGCCTCTTCCGTCTACGCGCTTTCCGTTATTCAAAATTGACGATCGCAGTATTTCATACTGCATATCTTCGAATAACGCGTCGAAAAGTTTTTTCTGGTTTTCATCTTCAAGCTGCGCCGCGTGCTGCGCCGCCAATTCATTTTTTACAGCTTTAATACCGTCGTGTCTTTCATGTTTTGTAGGAAGGAAGCATGCTGTTTGCAGTTTCGGGAAAGCGGCGGCGTGGATAGCGTCCGCGTTTTCCAATGAATACGGCAGAGGAGCAAGCGGAAGCTTGGGCTTTCCGGCAAGCTCGCGCAATTTTTCCTGTAGCGCGCAAAATTCCTTAATCATCACGTGGGCTTTATCAAGCGCTTCGATCATCAGTTCTTCGCTTACTTCTTTTGCGCCGCCTTCTACCATTGTAATGCCGTCTTTTGTTCCCGCAACCATGATCTCCATTGTGGACTTTTCTATTTGTTCATAGGTTGGGTTTACAATAAGTTGACCGTCCACCTGACACACGCGCACGCCCGCGACAGGTCCGTTAAACGGAATGTCCGAAATGTGGACAGCCGCGGAGGAGGCGATAATCGCCAGAATATCCGGCGGGTTTACCTGATCGGTGGACAGAGTTGTAGGGATCAACTGAATCTCGCGACCGAAACTTTTGTCAAAGAGCGGACGCATGGGTCTGTCGATAAGGCGGGAGACAAGTATCTCCTTGTCCTTGGGACGGCTTTCCCTTTTTATAAAACCGCCGGGAATTTTCCCCGCAGCGTAGTATTTTTCGTTATAGTCGACTGTAAGAGGCACATAATCAAGCCCTTCCACCGATTCATGGGAAGAACAGACTGTGGCGATTACCGCCGAACCCGCATATTGTGCAAAAACAGAGCCGTTTGCCTGTTTTGCTATCCTGCCGGTTTCAAGAACCAAGTCTTTTCCGGCGACTGAGAGTGTTACTTTTTGCATCATAATTATTTACGCAATCCCAGGTCTTTAATCAGTTTGCGGTAACCTTCAAGGTTAGTCCTTTGAATGTATTTTAACATCCTGCGGCGTTTGCCGACCAGAATTAAAAGCCCTCTCTGACCTGATTTGTCCTTTTTAAACTGCTTGCAGTGTTCTGTAAGCTGGTTGATTCGTTCAGTAAGCAGAGCAATCTGAACTTCTGTAGCGCCTGTATCTTTCTCGTTCTTGCCGAATTTGGTTACGATTGAAGCCGCGCTTTCTTTGGTTAATGCCATATATTTCTCCTGTTTTAACCCTTATTATTCCGGTAAATAGTGGCATAAAACAGGGAAAATGTCAATATACGCAAGGGGGTCGGTCCGGCTGAATGATTACCCGTTTTTACCGCGTTTTTACGTTTTTTAAGTTTTTTAAGAGTAGAAAAACATGAAAAAATATGATATTTTGTTATAAAATCGTTTGCGAGGGGAACTAAAAAGTGATAACGAATCCTGTGAAGTTAATAAAAACATTCGTTAATAAGACATTCCTTGTTTTTTCCTGCATACTTTTCCTTATTATTGCCCTATCCGCAATTGCGGCATATACAATTTCCGCTCATCAAATAAACCTTTCCTTTATCCAGCAACAACTTTCCATATCGTCTGAAACAATGCGCCTGCGTTTGGCTACCTCGGTAAACAGCGAGCTTGCCCTTGTATTGAAAATGGCTGATACGCCGATAATCCGGCAGTATTTTATGAACCCTCATGATCCTGCTCTTAAGTCTCTGGCTGATACCGAATTGGAACTCTATGAGGAGCATTTTGAAAACAAGGTTGTATTTTGGGTCAGCGACGTGGACAAGGTATTTTATTCAACCGGAAATGAGCCGTATATTATCAATCCTGATGATCCGGCGTCTTATTGGTACAAGTTAACTCTGTACGAAACTGAAAAATTTAATTTTAACATCAATTATAATCCTGATTTGGATCAGATCAATCTTTGGGTTAATGTTCCGGTATTTGCCGACGCGCATGACAACAGTCATCCCATAGGGATGCTCGGCATAGGTATAAATCTTACCGACTTTTCAAATTTTGTAGCTTCCAGTTACCGGGAATTCGATGAAAATATCACGCCTTATATGTTCAATAAATACAATGAAATTACATCAGCGACGGATTATAATCTGGTTGAAAATAAAGTCCATATTGACGATCTGCTGGGCGAAACAGGAAAAGAATTGATCAGGGCGGCGCGCGGACTTTCCGCCGGAGAAAGCAGGAGCTTTATTTACAATAAAAAAATATATCTGGTAAACTCCATCCCTTCTATGGAATGGTATCTTGCGGTGAGTTATCCCCTGCCGGGCTTCCTTGCGCTGAACAAGGCGATGAATACCGTATTTTTCAGTATGCTGTTCCTTATCTTTTTAATGTTTATAGTTATTAATTTTTATGTCGCCCGCTCTGAAAGAGAAATGGCGCAACAGAATATGCAACTGCTTGAGGCGCACCGAAAAGCGGAATTTGCTTCTCAGGCAAAAAGCGATTTTCTGGCAAAGATGAGCCACGAAATCCGCACACCCATGAACGCCATTACAGGCATGGCGGAGCTTCTGCTTAGGGGATCGCTCTCAGAAGAAGCCAGGGGGCATGCGCAGGACATAAAACAGGCGGGGAATAATCTTGTATCAATAATAAACGACATTCTGGACTTTTCAAAAATCGAAGCGGGCAAATTGGAAGTCATCCCCGTAAAATACATGCTTTCATCTTTAATCAACGATACGGTCAACATTATCCGTACGCGGATTATGGAAAAGCCGATACGCTTTTTTACAAACATCGACGGAAATATTCCCAACAGTCTTGTCGGAGACGAGGTGCGTCTTCGTCAGATTCTTATTAACCTTCTGTCCAATGCGGTAAAATATTCAGAGAAAGGTTATATTGGTTTAACAATTACCGCGGACAAATGGGAAAGCGGACAGGTTTGGCTAAAGATGACCGTAGCCGATACCGGAAAAGGAATAAAACAGGAAGATCAGGAAAGACTCTTTGATGAGTTTGTCAAAGTGGACACAAAGAAAAATCAAGGTATTGAGGGAACCGGTCTTGGTTTGGCAATTACCAAACGCCTTTGTCTTGCCATGGGCGGGGATATAAACATGGAGAGCGAATACGGCAAGGGAAGCGTATTCACGGCGGTTATCCCACAGGGCATTGGTTCGCTGGAACCTTTTGCGGTGGTAGAAGAACCTGAAAAAAAGAAAGTGCTGGTCTATGAAGGCAGACTCAACTACGCTAAATCGGTATGTTGGACTCTGGAAAACATGAGAGTTCCCCATACAATGGTAACGACCCCTGATGATTTTGCCTCCGCCCTGTACAGGGAAGAATGGTTCTATATATTTTCCAGTTACGGTCTTTATGAAGAGATCAAACCGCTTATGGGAAAAGACGACTCAAGCTTCAAAGGAGGCAAAAAGCCGTCTTTGGCTCTGATGATAGAATGGGGAACCGAAGCCTACATACCGGGTGTGCGTTTTGTGTCCATACCGGCGCAGTCCCTGTCTATTGCCAATGCGCTCAACGGCAAGGCGGACAGTAAAGGTTATGTCAAAAATTCCGGTATAATCCGATTCACCTACCCCAGCGCGCGGATTCTTGTGGTAGATGATATTGCGACTAACCTTAAAGTTGTCGAAGGGCTTCTTGCCCCATACAGGGCGGCGGTGGACACCTGTCTTAACGGTTTGCAATCCATAGAAATGATAAAACGCTCGGTTTCGGAAAAGCGCGATTACGACATTGTATTCATGGATCACATGATGCCTGAAATGGACGGAATAGAAGCGACAGCCGCTATCCGCGCGTGGGAAAAAGAGCAAAGCGCGAATTTCACCGAAGGTGAAACTCGAAGCAATAATAGGATTTTTCATAAGCAAATTCCTATTATCGCGCTGACCGCGAACGCGGTTATCGGAATGCGGGAAATGTTTATCGAAAACGGATTTAATGATTTTATCTCCAAACCAATAGATGTTTCAAAATTAGATGAAATGCTTGAACGCTGGATACCCAGAGAAAAAAAGGAAAAGAACTCCGCCCGCCCCCTTCGGCAAGCTCAGGGGACTAACGGAAACGCTCTCTATGATTCAGTCGAAGGGAACGCGTTACTTTCCATTCCCGACATTGATGCGGTAAAAGGCATTGCCATGACCGGCGGAACCTTGGATGCATACAAGCATGTATTAAAAATATTCTGCAAAGACGTTGAAGACAGACTGCCGCTGCTTCATACTATTCCGGTAGCGGAGACTCTGCCTGAATTCGCAACCCAGTTTCATGCGCTAAAAAGCGCGTCCGGGAGTCTGGGAGCGTCGGAAATTTCCGCGCAAGCCGCAAAACTTGAAGCCGCAAGCAAAGACGCGGATATAATATTTATCTACGAACATTTGCTTGTCTTTGTGCATGATATTATAGAGTTGGTACACAATATTAAAGAAGCTCTTAAATACAGCGAGCCTGAAAATAATTCTGACTCCTCATCGCTCATTGCCCATTCCCCATTATTTGAAGATCTCGCCGAGGCTTTGAAGAAAAAAAATCCCGCGGATATTGACCGTATTATCACCGCGTTAGGCGAAGAACCGCTGGATTCAAAAACCAAAACAGCGCTGGAAAAAATTTCCGATGAAGTGCTGATGACTGAATTTGACAACGCCCTGAAAATCATTAACAGCCTTATTCCGGCGCAAAAGTAGAAAGGAGAAAACGTTATGCCAAAATATAAAAACCTTGTAAAAACAATATGTTTTCTGTTTTTGGCTGTTATTATATTTACCGCCAATGCCTGCTCCCAAAAACCGGCGGGGCAGAAATATATAACCATAGGCGCGCTTTTACCGCTTACAGGCGAAGATTCGGACGAAGGTTTCCGCGCGCTTAACGGAATGTATATTGCCAAAAAAGAGATCAATGAAAACGGCGGCATACTGGGGAAACAACTGGATATTATTGTATTAAACGACCGCGGGGATGAGGAATATATCGTACAACAGTACAACAAGTTAAAAGAAAAAGGCGTCGCCGCAATTATCGGCTCAAGTTACAGCAGCGTAACAATCGCGCTTGCTAAAGCGGCGGAAAAAGACGGCATACCTGTTATCTCGCCTACCGCCTCAAACCCCGATGTGACAAAGGGCAGAAAAAACGTTTTTAGGGCGATTTTTATTGACGATTACCAAGCCAAGGTAATGGCTTATTTTGCGCGTAATTCGCTGAACGCAAAAACGGCGGTTGTCTTAAAAAATAAAAATAACGACGGTTTTTATCATATAGTTGAAGTTTTTGCAGAATCATTTAAAGAGCGCGGCGGAAGCATTACAGCGACAGAGTCATATTCAACATGGAACGATTTTGCGGGTATTTTGCGCAAATACGCGAATAATCCTCCCGATATTATTTTTTGCCCCGAAGATTACGTCCCCGCCGCAAAACTGGCTAATACCGCTTATGAAACGGGTCTTGTTAACACGCCGATATTGGGGTCGGACGCGTGGGACGGACTTTTAGCGTACATATACAATCCGGACACAATGAAAAATGTTTATTATTCGGCTCCTTTTTCATTTGATGATCAGGACGAAAATGTGGTGAAGTTTGTAAGAGAATACTTTGACTGCTTTTCTCAAATGCCGCTGTCAGGTTCGGCAACCGCTTACACATGCGTATATATTTTATCGGAAGCGATAAAAACAGCGGGAGGCGTCAATAAGGACGCCTTTGTTTCCGCCATTAAGAAAAATGAAATTGATTCAATAACAGGACATATACAGTTTGACGAGAACAACAATCCTCACACCAATGTATATATTATTCATTTAAAAGGCGGAGAATACTCCACCTATGAAAAATTAAGGCTATAACGGAGAAATTGATTAATGCTTAGAAAATTCCGGATTGGAACGCGATTATTACTGTCATTCTCCATTGTAGTATTTTTTACCTTGATCGTAGGATTGACAGGTTTCGCAAGCCTTACCTCTATGGGAAGATCATCGGTTAAGACGATACACAATGTTACCATATTAAACGATATTTACGATAGCAACACTTTTGTTGATTACGGTATATTTAATATGCTGTACATCAGCGACAGTACGCTTACCAGTTATGTTTTACAGACGACAAAAGAACACGCGGATCATTTGCTGACCCGGCTAAAAGAGTATGTCGCAATTCAAGATCAATTCAGCGATGTTTTTTCACCCGGTGAAATGCAGGACATGGCAAATTTACTGGAAATATACACGGATGCCTATACTCCTTTGGCTAATGAGATTTTTGATCTGGTGGAACAAGGGCAAAGGGAAGAAGCGCTCTCTGTGTATATAAACAGGCTTACTCCCATTTTTAATACATTTACTTACTACCTAAACGTCGGCTTTTTAAAAAATCTGGAAATCTCCGATGTCAGAATGAAAGAGAATAATGATAAGGCTTCATTTAACGTATCCTTAATGCTTACGCTGGTGGTAATGTCGTTGATTGTATCCATTCTGCTGGCGCTTGCCGTCACCAAATCTATCGCCGTCCCGCTTGCGGAACTTGGATCGGCGGCGGAGGAATTAGCAAGCGGTAAACTGGACGTTCAATTTGAAGATTCCCAAAGCGATGATGAAATCACCAGGCTTTCGTTCAGATTGCAGGAAACGTTATACCTTCTTAATCAGATTCAGCAGTTAAAACTGGAAGCCGTGGAAGCTCAGGCGGAAAAAGAAAAAGCCGAAGCCGCGTCAAAATCCAAAGATGAATTTCTTGCCAAGATGAGCCATGAAATACGCACGCCCATGAACGCCATTATCGGCATGGCGGAACTTGCGTTACGCGAAAACAGACGCGATGCGGCTCAGGAGCATATCCTTACGATTAAACAGGCGGGCGCGAATCTTTTGTCTATCATCAACGACATTCTGGATTTCTCAAAAATTGAGAGCGGCAAACTGGAAATTGTTCCAATCAATTACCGGCTTTCATCTTTAATCAACGATACTATAAACATTATCCGCATGAGGCTTATGGAAAAGCCGATACGTTTCTTTACCAATATCGACGGGAATATTCCCAACAGCCTTTTCGGAGACGAAGTGCGCCTGCGCCAAATTTTCCTTAACCTCCTTACCAACGCGGTAAAATATTCTGAGAAGGGACATATCGGTTTAACCATTACCGTTGATAATCGCAACGATAAACAAGTTTGGTTAAGAATAGCCGTAGCCGACACCGGAAAAGGAATAAAGCAGGAAGATCAGGTAAAACTTTTCAGAGAGTTTGCACAGATAGATACAAAGAAAAATCAGGGTATTGAGGGGACGGGGTTAGGTCTTGTGATTACCAAACGCCTTTGCGTAGCTATGGGCGGGGATATAAACATGGAAAGCGAATACGGCAAAGGAAGCGTATTCACAGCGGTTATCCCGCAAGGCATTGAGTCCTTTGAGCCTTTTGCCTCGGTAGAAGATCCTGAGAAAAAGAAAATACTTGTCTATGAGGGCAGATCCATTTACGCGGGAGCGGTATGCTGGACTCTTAGAAATATGAACGTCCCCCATACTTTGGTAACGAATCAGGATGATTTTGCCGCCGCGCTGTACCGTGAAGAATGGTTTTATGTGTTTTCCAGCTACGGTCTTTATGAAAAGATCAAACCTGTAATGGGGCAAAACGATACGGCTTTTTATAATGGAAAGAAACCTCCCATGGCGCTGATGGTAGAATGGGGAACAGAAGCCTACATACCCGGCGTGCGTTTTGTGTCCATACCTGTGCAGTCTCTTTCGATTGCCAATATTCTTAACGGTAAAGCGGACAGCAAAGATTATATCAAAAGTTCCAACGTAATCCGTTTCAGCTACCCCGCCGCGCGGCTTTTGGTAGTAGACGACATTGCGACTAATCTTAAAGTAGTCGAGGGACTTCTTGCGCCTTACAAGACGACAATTGATACCTGCATGAACGGTTTGCAGGCAATAGAATTGGTAAAACGCTCGGTTTCGGAAAAACGCGAATACGACATTGTATTCATGGATCACATGATGCCCGGAATGGACGGAATAGAAGCGACAACCGCTATCCGCGCTTGGGAAAAAGAGCAGCAGGAAAAAGGTAACACGCGTAAACAAATTCCGATAATCGCCTTGACTGCCAATGCGGTTGTCGGTATGAGGGAAATGTTTATTGAAAACGGTTTTAATGATTTTATTTCCAAGCCCATAGACGTTTCCAAGCTGGATGAAATTCTTAACCACTGGATAACTGAAGAAAAGAGGGAACAGAATTCTCAAGAACATCAGGAAGCGAACGATAATACGCTCAATAAGCTTGTTGAAGACAGCGCGTTATATTCCATTCACGGCGTTGACGCGGCAAAGGGCATCACCATGACCGGCGGAACTTTAACCTCTTATAAGCAGGTATTAGCTCTGTTCTGCAAAGACACGCAAGAAAGACTGCCGTTACTGCAAAAAACGCCGGAGGCGGACGCCCTGCTCGCCTTTGTAACCAATGTGCACGCCCTGAAAAGCGCGTTGGCAAGTATTGGGGCTAAAGACGTTTCCGAAAGCGCCGCGGAACTTGAAGCCGCCGGCAAAACGGCGGACATTGCTTTTATCAGCGAACATCTGTCCGTATTCGCGCAGCAGCTTACGGACATGACAATCAATATTGAAAAAGCTCTTGAACATAATGAACCGGAAAATACATCCGCTCCTTCGCCGCGCGCCGATTATTCCTCATTATTTAAGGAACTTACTTCAGCTCTGAAATCACAAAACGCCGCCGACATAGACCGTATTTTAGAAAAACTGAATCAAAAAACACCGGACTCTAAAACCAAAGCGGCGCTGGAAAAAATTTCCGACGATGTACTGATGACTGAATTTGACAGCGCCATTAAAACCATTGAAGAATTATTAAACGGATAGGGGGGGAAGAAATGGAAAACGAAAAAAAACTTGTTATTTTGGTAGACGACAATCCGGCGAATCTGCGGATTGGAAAAAACGTACTGGCGGAAAAATATACCGTCGCCACCTGCCCTTCGGCGGAAAAAATGTTCAGTCTTTTGGAAAACAACAATCCCGCCATGATTTTACTTGACGTCGATATGCCGGAAATGAACGGCTACGACGCAATAAAAATTCTTAAATCTAAACCGGAAACAAAAGATATTCCTGTAGTCTTTTTAACCGCCCGCAGTGAATCGGACGACGAACTTGCGGGGCTTTCCCTTGGGGCAATTGATTACATTACAAAGCCGTTTCAGCCGCCCCTGCTTCTTAAACGCATAGAAGTACACATACTGGTAGAAGACCAGCGGAAAGAACTTAAATACTTCAACGAGAATCTGCAAAAAATGGTGGAAGAAAAAACACAAAGCGTAATAGAACTGCAGAACGCCCTTTTAAAAACAATGGCGGAATTGGTTGAATGCAGGGACGACATAACAGGCGGACACATAGAGCGTACGCAGAGGGGAATAAAAATCCTGTTAGATGAAATTGAAAAGAGCAGCCTTTTCAGTGAAGAGACAAAAGGCTGGGATGTGAATCTTCTGCTCCAATCCTGTCAGCTTCATGACGTAGGCAAAATATCAATCAGCGACAGTATACTTAAAAAACCGGGAAAACTTACAGAAGAAGAATCCAATGAAATGAAAAAACACGCAAGTTTCGGCGAACAGATAATTGAAAAAATTGAAAAACTTGCAAAGGAAAGCGATTTTTTGGATTACGCGAAAATTTTCGCCGCCAGCCACCACGAAAGATGGGACGGCTCCGGTTACCCGCGCGGACTGAAAGGGAGCAAAATTCCCCTCTTGGGACGCATCATGGCGATTGCCGACGTATACGACGCGCTTGTTTCGGAACGTCCGTACAAAGAAGCGTTCAGCCACGAGGAAGCGGTGCGGATTATCACCGAAGGTAGCGGAACTCAGTTTGATCCTTCGCTGGTTGAGGTGTTCAGCCGCACGGCGGGGCAATTTAAGAATTAGTTACAAATTTCCGCAGATATTAAAAAAATCCCAAAAAAACAGTTGTCAAAGAAAGAAAAAAGAGCTATTATATAAGTAGTAAATATAAGTGATCCTGACACCGAGACTAAAAGCGTTTTAACGCTGTTACTCAAGGTAAAAGGCGCTGTGTCTCATATCATGGGAAAAGTGCGCCTTTTTAGGCGCATTTTTTTTTGCATGGAGGTGAGATATGGAAAACAGAGCCGCAATAATAGCGATCATTGTGGAAAACACGGACAGCGTTGAAAAACTTAACGGAATACTGCATGAATACATGCAGTACATAATAGGGCGAATGGGCATTCCCTATCATAAAAAAAATATATATATCATCAGCGTCGCCATTGACGCGCCGCATGATACAATCAGCGCGCTTGCGGGAAAAATCGGCAGGCTTGACGGAGTAAACGTACAAACAGCGTATTCAAAATAAGGGGGTATTATATGTATAATGCCGCTTCGATGAACGCGAATGAATTTATTTGCCGCGAAGAAATCATGGCTTCCATTAATTGGGTTGAGGAAAATAAACACAACGAGAACTTGATTCGTCAGCTAATGCAAAAGGCTTCTGAAAACAAGGGGTTAAACCACCGCGAGGCGGCTCTTGTTTTGGAAGCGGGCGATAAAGACGAAATTTTCCGTCTCGCAAGGCGGATAAAAGAAACTTTTTACGGAAATAGAATTGTTCTTTTTGCGCCGCTGTACCTTTCCAACTATTGCGTAAACGGCTGTTTGTACTGTCCTTATCACTCGCAAAACAAAACTATGAAGCGAAAAAAACTTTCGCAGGACGAAATCCGCAGGGAAGCGATTGCGTTACAGGACATGGGACATAAGCGCCTTGCGATAGAAGCGGGCGAGGACCCGGTTAATAACCCAATTGAATATATCGTAGAGTCAATGAAAACGATATACAGCATAAAACATAAAAACGGCGCGATACGCCGCTTGAATGTAAATATTGCCGCCACAACTGTAGACGATTATAAACTACTCAAAGACGCGGATATCGGAACATATATTTTGTTTCAAGAAACATATAACAGGGAAAAATATAAAGAACTGCATCCGTCAGGTCCAAAATCGGACTATGACTGGCATACCGAGGCTATGGACAGAGCCATGCAGGGCGGAATAGACGACGTAGGGTTAGGCGTTTTATTCGGTCTTGGTCAGTATCTTTATGAATTTATAGCGATACTTATGCACGCAGAGCATTTGGAAGCGGCGCACGGCGTCGGTCCCCATAC